>Ga0315280_10005205_pt1 | contig 18685 bp, 28 predicted proteins | sample YL17G06_40_MG_FD_203697 | JGI IMG/M metagenome (GOLD analysis project Ga0315280, IMG submission 203697) | Sediment microbial communities from Yellowstone Lake, YNP, Wyoming, USA - YL17G06_40 | ecosystem: Environmental > Aquatic > Freshwater > Lake > Sediment | place: USA: Wyoming | collected... | reverse complement strand
CGGCTCTATGCTCTTGACGTAAGGGGATTTCTTCAGGTTCTGTATGTCGCTCGGGGATGCCTTGATCGCAACGCCGTTGAATGCGTTCTTGTATTTCTGGAAGACGTTGAATTTGTCCTTTTCAACCGCTCTCTGCGACAAATCATCGACTGCCATTGACTGTGTGGAGGCCAGGACCCTCTGGTAATCAGCCAGCTCGGTCTGCGCCTGTTGCTCTTTCGCAACCACGACGCTCTCTATATATCCTGCCTGGGTGTTTTTGGTCTCTCTCTGGATTCCCATCTGCTGCTTGGCCTCTGCTCTCAAATCGCTGGCTTGCTGCTTGAGCTGAGACAGGTCTTGGTCCAGGGCGGCCTTTTTGACCGAGATGGGGTCGTCTTTGAATTCAACAATATAACTCTGGTAGGTTTCTGGTTCGCCTGCGGGGAATGCTTCGGTTTGTACTTGGAGCTGCATCTCTCTCATGGCTTCTGTGGCACTTATATTGGTAAGTCCTTCCACAAACTCCAGTTTTCCTTGCGTCGCTTTTGATGTATAACTAGGAGAAACGCAGCGTTTGGTTGCGCTATCGCAAGTCTGGCCATCTGGACAGCCGCATGTGGAACAAGAAATCACCAGCTTCCCTAGCAGGCAGTAGTATGGCTTGTTAATTGAGCACTGACCGTAAGGGGTGCCGTCCGAACAAGCGTCAGCGAGATTGGCGATTGCTAGGGCAGTGGTAGGTGGAGATGTAAGAAGGAAATCGAAGAAGCCCAGTCCTAATAAAATGAGGAAGACTGCGGTTAGAACAGAAGAAATGAGTAAGGTTTCTGCTTTCATACTCTCTTAAAGAATAAAGCGCATGGATTATAAAAACGTTAGCAAAAACTAAGCTATTTTAACTGGAAAGGAGTAAAGACCGTTATGAAACAAAAGGTGAAAGAAAAGGAGCCGCGAATTAGATTGAACAGAACAACTGGCATTGCGATAGTCGTCGTCGCAATCGTACTAGTCGCAGTCTTCTTATTCTTCGTGTTCTGGTCTCCTATCTTCAAGCCAGCGAACCCCGTCCCTACAACTCTGGGGCAATATTATGACAGCATAGACATGTCCTGTACGATAGACCTAGACTGCGAGGTGAAGAATATAGGCAATTGCTGCGGCTATTTCCCAGAATGCGTGAACACGAATGCGGTTACAGACCAGGAACTTGCAGAAAAGCTGTGCGAAGGCCGAGTATCACCATGCGGCTTTGCGGAGATAACCAAGTGCAGATGCGATGCCGGCAAGTGCACAGGAATCTAAATTCTTTTAAACAAGCGAGGAGTAAAGACAATCATGACCGAGACTCTGGCGATACTGGCTTTGTCTACTTTCATTCTGGCATGGACTGTCCAGACGATAGTTGTGGTTGAGAAGAAGAAGAACCTAGGCGATGTGATAGCTAACGGTTTGTTCTTCCTTGGTCTAGTTCTTTTCACAGTCTATAGCTTCAACATAAACGATCCATGGTTTCTGGCATTCAACTCAGCCGCCACTATATTGGCGTTCGTCAATCTCTATTATGTCCCAAAGAAGATGCTGGCCCTGAGGAGAGACGTTACTGGCATTGAGCATTTTGTGGAGAAAGAAGTCGTCGGCTATCGTCAGAGCTATCATCATGCGCACAGGAAAAAGAGAAAGTGAGATTATGCTGTCCCAAGTCCATCGCGAATTGGAAAGAATGAACCAAGCCAGGGAGAGAGCCTATCATATCCAGCGCGAGATTGTTCCTCTATGCGCCCAGTCGATAAGGGACATCCAGAAAGACAAATATAAGCTAGCTGAGAAGAATCTGAAGAGGATAAAGAGATTGATTAAAAAATGCGAGAGTCTGCTGAAGAACTATCCTGACCTGCTCTATAATATACTTGGCTCCGGCTACCAGGAGTATGCCGAATTGTCCATCTTCCTGTCCTATGTCAAGAGAAGAAAGCTGCCTAGGATGGATATTCCTGCCAAGTTCTATCTATTGGGCTTGGGCGATGCGATAGGTGAGCTGAAGCGGGTTGGCATGGAATTACTGTCGAAGCACAGGATAAAGGAAGCGGAAAAATTGAGGGAAGAGCTCGAAGACCTGTTCTATGAGCTGAGCAGGAAGACCTATCCTAACTCTGTTGTTCCTGGGTTAAAGCCGAAGCAGGACGCGATGAGGAGAGTTCTGAACGATTTCAACAACGCTATTCTTTCTTATAGGTCGACTAGGGCTTAATTGTGTGGGCTTTCTTATATAAGTCACATATGCGCCCGTATTCTTTCTTATCTATTTTCATATTGATTTTATTTCTATGGACTATTATGAAATCTCCTTCGTTTAGCTGACGATAGGCTATTACGCCCGGATATAACTCGCTGTCTGTTATCATCTTTTTGCCGCCGATTAGCTCAACCTCGTATTTGTCGCCTATGCTCTTGATAACGCGCGCCGGGTAGGCTGTGCACCATTCGACCAGGCCAGATTCCGCGTATCTTGGCAGGCCCCTGATTAGCCGGTTATGGTATGTAAAATAATATTCCATGAAGCCGTTTTGGGTGATTCCCTCATAGGCCATGGGGAAAAATCTAGCGAGTAATTCCTCATCAATATTCCCTGTCTTTAAACCTTCTTTGATTTCAGCGAGCTCTTTATCAGTTGGAACAGCGGGGCTAAAAACAGGGCGCATTTCCCCTGGTGCGCGTAGGCATGTCAGGGCCATTTGCAAGAACCTTTTCTTAATTTCTTTTGATAGCATATAGAGCCTCTTTTTTCAGAAGGACGAGCTTTTTAATCATCGCTGCAGACCCGGTGCTTGCCAAAACAAGGAATAGGGTGCTCAGGATGATTATAATCCCTCCAAGGAATTTTTCCGGTGTTAGGCCGGATAGTTCTAGGAACGCGGTTACAGCGCTTCCAAGTATGAGTATTGCGGTTGCCTCGCTTACTTTAACGGTTTTTAGGCCGTTGTACCAGGTCATTACATATGCGAACAAGAAAGCGACCGAAATAAAGGTCCACATCCAATGCTCAGCTGTGAAAGTGGATATAAGGAAGAGCTCTCCTGTTATGCCTAGATATGCCAGTATTATTACCGAACCAAAGAACATCCTCCCAAATGCAACCATGGTTCCGCTGAGTCTTTTCAGAACATGCTTTGCAAAGGTGTTTTCAATGCTCCAGAAAATAGTGGCCGCTAGGATTAGAAGCACCCCTTCGTCAATGGTGCTTGGCAGGCCTATCAGGAAAAACAACCCGAGCAGCAGACCAGCGCTTGCCGCTATCTGCTTCTTGGTTAATCTCTCTTTCAAGAAGATGAACGCCAAAACCGCCACAAACAGGAACATCAGCTTGTGGACAAATGCTGCTTTGGCCGCCGTTGTTATGCTTAGCCCATAGAAGAAAAGCAGGAATGGGATGCTGCCCCCGACAAAGCCTATTATGAACAAGTCTCTCCAGTCCTTTCGATTCAGTTTTACGAGTTCTTTTTTCCAGTAGAAAGCGATTATCACGCTGAATAAAGCGACTGCCACTAACGCGTTTTTAATGCCCGCGTATAGGAACGGATTAAAGCCCTGGACGCCGAATTTGTTTACAAATATAGCAAACCCGCTTATCAACGCGGTCATGAAAATGAGGGTATAACCAGAAGGGCGCATGAACATCTTAATCACAATAAATATTTAACGCTACGCCCGGCTTTGCACGTTAATTCCTGGGACTTAGCTCTTTTATGTGCAACGAAGGGAATAAATGTGCAGAAATCTTTATAAGTTGGTTATTAGTTAAGTAAGTTGGTAATATGCGATTAAGACATGATTGGGAAAAAATTCCTGCTGATGAAGTTCCGGAGTGGGTAAAGGATAGGGGGTTTTTGCCGAACTATAACACGAGTAAGGTAGTAAAAGGCAGGCACTACATTTACAAGATTCGCAAAACTGATGAGGTTCAAGGTGGAAAGTATTATTATTATAGGGCCAGAAGATTTAGGACATATTCAAAAAGGGAACTACTTTTAATTCAAATAGAAGGTCTCCTATTCGTAATCTTTCTTATCACAATTATTTATTTACTTTTTCATTTTAAAATTTTATAATTTCCAACTTGTTCTTGATGGTTTTAAGCTCTTTTTGCCTCTTTTTTCTTTTTATTTTTGTTTTTTGCAGAAATAGTTATAAATCTGCTATGAGTTTGATTGGATATGGTTAAATTAATCACCGTTGCTATCATGGGAGTAATTATCTTCTTTGTTATATCTATGGTGATTTGGAATTGGGTTGGACCATTAACTAGCAAACCTCCAAGCACGTACGAAACGATGTGTGGTAATACTCCATTTTTACTTTGTAGAGATGGAACTCAAATTTTATGCGCCGTAAATACAAGCGGTTATTACGATTATTCGGCATGTTATAGTCAGTTTAAAATAAACACTGAATTTGAGATTTTTCACCTTACTGGGACTACTGAAGGATATAGTGAGGTGATAACTTCAGTTAATGCGAAAAACTCAGCCGGTTATATTGTAAATGAACGTTCTACACCAGTTTGGTTTTATGTTGGAACCCCGTATCAAAGTGAGAATATTAACTGCATAATTAAAGAATACTATGATTCGCTTTATGTTAATTCATATGATATTTATTTATCGCCATCTGGAGAAGGGCAGGGAAAAGTTTATAGTAATGACAAACCGTGGTACTTAATGTCTGTAAGCTATCCAAATTCTAAACCTTCTTTAATTAGATTTGAGATAACCTGTAAAGGAGAATCTTCTGGTTATACTGCAGAGGATATGAGAAGTATCTCATTAACTTACGCATAACTTTGATATCTCCAGCTTGTTCTTGCTCTTAGATTAACTATTTTAACCTCTCTTTCCGTATGTGTTGTAAAGTTAACGGGACTTATAAAAATCAGGGATACTAATGAAAAATAGGAACAAAAAAGTGAAAAATTAGGTTTTTGAATTTGCTCTTATCTCTTTTATATCAATTAAAGCCGTATTAACATCTTTTTTAGCCCTTACTTTGGACAAGAGGTATGGTGCATAACCAGATATTTTATTTTCCCCCATTGTTTGAGAAATCAATTCGCATTCTTTTTTGTATCCTACGATTCGCTCTGTTCTTAGTTTTTCATAAACGGATATTGCGGAGCCTTCAATTAGTCTTTTATCGTAATTTATGTTATTTTCATCTAAGCAACCAATTCGATACGCACCGTAGTCCTGCATGTTGTAATATCTTATTTTTTCCTTAACAATTTTACCACCACCCCAAACAACTCCACTCGTACTATCAACACCATAGGCGTGAGTTAGAATATCTGTTATTGGAGAAACGGGAAGTTCACTTTTTCTATTAGGCGATACATTGAATAGGTGTAAATAGTAATATTTATCACTATTTTCCCCAATTCTTCCTTTAATCTTTAAATTAGTACGTATAGCAACAGCCACAGTTCGGATAAGCCACCTATCTAAGGGAGAGCTTGAGAAGTCTACAGCAAAAAATCGTATCCCATCTTTTATGTAATTTTTAACCATGTCTGGTATCAATCCCAATGAAGAAGTTCGGGGGATATACCCTATGATGTCCTTTTCTTTATTCATTGTTTCGATCTCAGTTTTAGTTCGTTCATAAACTGTGTTGAATGCAGTTATTGAACTTAAGCCAGAATTTAGAGGAGGGATAATTGCACTTGCATCCGCCTCAAGTTGAATCCCAACTAGACCAGATGCTTGGAGTTCGCTCACTTTGTTTATGTCTATAATCCTACCATTAGTATCATACTGATGAGGTATCCTTGTATGAATTAAGTTAACTTTTCCCTTAACCATTTTTTGTTTCATACGTTCAAAAAGAGCATCTCTAATCGAGGAGTTATCCCCAACGCCACTAAATGTGGGGTAAGCTAATGATTCACCAGCAACAATTAAGTTGTTGTTTCCCAAATCTTTTGTTCTATTATACCTTTCAGCAATCTCAATTTCTCTTTTAGTTAATGCATGTAATGGAGAAATATTCTTTATTCCTTCGATTTCAAATTTTGTTGCTCGTCCTAAAGTATTTTCCCCATCCTCAACAATCCATTCGAGGTTCATTTCTATCTCGTAATATTATGGCAACGAGGTTTAAATAGTTATCGTTTAATTCGTTGAAGCTCATGAATTATCGCACTTTCTACAAATTTTCTAAGCGTTAAATCATGCTCTAGAGAACACTTTTTTGCTTCTTTCCAAACCTCTTCGCTTATTCTTAGACTTGTCACTGTAGTATTTTCCATATTATACCACTGTAGTATTTTATCTAGATAATAATGTATTATAATTGTAGTATTGTAGTATTTAAATCTTTGCATTACTTTTATAAATCAAATCTAACCACTTATTCTTTCCAAGCTTCAAATCAGTAGCCAGTTCGTAAGGATAAGCATTAATGCCTTGATGTTGGCCTGAAGCCGAAACAGGATGCGATGGGGCGAGTGCTTAACGACTTTAATGACTCAATTCACAGCCACAAGATGACGAGACCATAAAGATTTAAACCTATTTTTCCTCTGTTTAATCATGGTCAGAAGAGGACACATTCCAAGAAAGATGTTCAGGCGACCCGGTCACACTCCAAGAAACAGGCGGACGGCGGATTACACGCTAGACGATTTAAAGAAAATGCGCAGACGGATGAAGGCATACGTCTTCTTGAAAAAGGAAAAAAAAGAAATGTGTGAAAAGAAGATGAGGCCTGAAGAATATATGAAATGGGCCTTGGAACGCGCGGGCATGTTCCTAAGTTTCGAAAGAATGGTGCAACCGCTGGACCCCTCTAGGCGGGTCAGGATCGTCTCAGCCAAGTACTTTGATGAAAAGAAGAAAAAATGGTTACCCCTGCCTAAAAAGGAATGGAGAAACGAACAGAAAAAGCTGACGAGGCGTTAGCATGAGGATACGCGAAAGAATGAAGACATGGAAAGAGAGAAGGCAACTTCGATTGACCAAGTCTGAGAAAAGAGACCTTAAGGCTCTCGACTGGTTGGCTAAGATAACGCGCAAAGGCCATGAACCGAAGAAATGGAGGAAACTGACTGAGGAAGAGCGGAAACGTTTTACCGGCGTGATTAACCAGAAAAGAGAGGAGGTTATAGCTAAGGCCAAGGCGCGGAAATAGCCGGTTGTAAGAGTTTATGGGCTAGATTGACTAGACTTTAAGTTTTTTCATTAAAATGTAACTGAAACAGCGGGACATTACAAAAGCTGTGTAAAAACTATCGCGCCCAGAACATAGTTGCAATATAACGCCGTATCGTTCAACGATTTTTACAAGTTATGGAAATTGGGCGATTGACGAATTATTGCAAATTGTAACTACCAGCCAGTTACAAAAACCTTTTAAATAATCCTAAACAAAAGCTATACGGACCAAATTGCGGGGGCAGCAACTTTGAGTTTTAAAGATTTGTTCACAAAACGTTCTCTCAATTTTTCTAGTATCACTTATTCTTCTGAATATGAAACCCCAAAATCTTCGAAAAGAAACCAACTTCTCATAAGCCTGATTACTATAGGTATTTTAACTTCAGTCATTAGCGCGGGCACATACGCCTACTTTAGCGACACAGAGACATCTAGCGGGAACAGTATGACCGCAGGTAGTCTTGACTTGAAGGTTTTTAATCCAACAACTCAGTTGTGGGTAGATAATCCAGCGGTACCGGCTTTAGTGACTATAACGGACATGAAGCCGCTCTATGATAAGTGGAGTCAACCAATGTACCTAAAAGTGGTTGACAACCCAGCAAAGCTCTGGGTAAGAATAACCAATGTTACCTGCGTAACTAACGGAGTAACAGAGCCAGAAGCCGCCACGGGAGACCCGACCAATTGGTTACCTAATGTAACCCGATTTCAGTTTAAGGTTGATGGTATCGTGGGCAATATAATGTGGATGAATGCATACATTGGAACATGGCTTCCGTTGACAACAACGACTGTCGGTGGTCAACACGTCATCGTCGAACAGTATTTCCAACTTTTTGACACAGCTGGCAATGAGTACCAAAGCGATCAGTGCATCTTTGATGAGCAGTTCTTGGCACTGCAGACAAATGACGACAGCAATCCAAACATACCATGTATTACTACCTTGGGGCTGACGTTTACTAAGAAAGCGACTAGTTTTCCAGAGTCAGATGTTTTTGAGATTAACGGTGATAGATATATAACAAAGCAGTTGAACGAAGGAAATAGCGCTTTGCAATTGGAGATGGATTATACTCCTAGCGCGGGCGACGTGATAGAATACGATGTCGATTATCTTTCGGGCTCTGGGAACCATATGAGCCGGATTGTGATCAACGGTAATTATTTGGATGAACACTGTTGGGAGGTTTGGAACGGCTCTGGCTGCGGTGCCATAGGTTATTGGAATGGGGTGCATGGTTTTGGAGATGAACTTGGGACCTATCATATGAAAGTAGTGTTTTCAAACACCGGGGTTGAAGTAACGGCTACAACACCCAGCAATGCGGTGAAAGAGGCAGCGATGAACATAACCTCGCCAGCTTCGTTCGGAGTTGAAAGCCACTCCGGACACAACGGGCTGTTTCATTTTGATTATTACAACTTCAGAGTAATCAGTTGCAATGATTGGTAGTAATGCCGACCTTTTATCGGTTTACAAAAAAAATAAACGGAGGTAAAACAACATGGAAACAAAATTGTTAGTTAGCCTGATGACAATCGGGTTAGCAGCATCAGTAATAGGAGTAGGCACATTCGCCTTCTTCAGCGACACGGAAACGAGCGAAGGAAACACCATGACTGCAGGAAGCCTAGACCTTTGGGTCAATGGCGGCAACTTGGATGGCAGCACTAACTCGACACTAATTAACCTCGAGGACATGAAGCCGAGCTTCACGCACTATGCCCCAGAGATAACATTAAGAATAGTCGACAACCCGGGCAAGCTCTACAAGATGATAACAGACGTAGTGTGCGTAGGTGGAGAACACCCAGAGCCTGAATTGGCTGCAGATGCAAAGGACGACGACAATTACTTCACTAACGACACTTGGTTTGACCTACACATTGGTGTAAACGGAGTGATAAACGACTGTCTTATGGGCACAGAGTACAAAGTCGGAACCCTTGTAGGCCAATGGATCTACCTTGGAGAATACCCAGCACTGACAGACGTTAGTCTCAAGCAGAGTTTCCACATGGACAGAAATGTAGGAAACGAGCACCAGGGAGATGCGTGCACCTTCACTGAAGTGTTCCGCGTAGAGCAGACAAATGCACCAATGCTAGATCCAATAGTAGTGAACTGCGCACCGACGGTATAAAGCAGTAACTAACCTCCGTTCCCTTTTTATTTTTAGGGGAGCGGCGGTAGGTGAAACACTATGAACACAAAAATCTTAATGAGCTTGGTAACGATTGGCCTAGTGGCGTCAATAGTGGGAATAGGTACGTATGCCTATTTCAACGACACGGAAACATCAGTGGGAAACACTGCCGCGGCAGGCGTCTTGAACCTGAAACTAAACGGCTGTGATGGGACATGTACGCCGTCGGTGGTCCACGCATTGGATCTGAAGCCGTCTTTCACTAGATACAGCACGGACATAAACTTATCAATAGAGAACAATCCGGGAAAGCTGTATAAGAGAGTGACGGCAGTGCTGTGCGAGAACAACGGTCTAAGCGAGCCAGAGATGGTAGAGGAAACCTTGTTGAACTGCGAAAAGAACGACTTGGACAACTACACCTGGGTCGACGTTGAGCGCAAGGATGGAACTGTTTGGAACGTAGTGGTTCCAGACTATTCAGCAACCATGAAAGAGCTGCTCGGAAAGTGGATCTATCTGGGAGAATACCCGATTGGTGATACAATAATAAGACAGAGCTTCCACCTGAAAGCGGAAGTAACCAACTGGGCGCAGACGGATAAGTGCATCTTCTCTGAGGAGTTCATGTTGAACCAGGTAAACGCACCGGATCCAGACAACTGCTGGAACTGTCCATTAGTGCTTGAGAACAAGAACAGCACAGGATGGTTCATAATAGATGACGGCAGATACGCGGTTTTGAACTTCATCCCGAAGGGACCGGAATTTTTCTACGACCTTAAGGGATACAGTCTAGAGCCGAGTACAGAATACAGCCTCATCTACTATGCAGACCCATGGGCGGGAAACCACCCTGGCGCATTAATCGCGCAGCAAACAACGGCTGGCGATGGAAGCCTGGCAGTTAGCGGTAGCGTAAATCTAGGGATAGATTTGCCAGAGCCGGCCGATGCGAACTATGCAATCGGAGCAAAAATCTGGTTGGTTCCATCAAGCGACTATGACGCAACAACAAAGTCTATGAAGAAATGGAACGAATCCAGATATTACTTCGAGACGCATAAGATCTGGTACGACGACACGAACGCCTGAAACCAATTTGTTTTTTAGGGGGTTTCCGGTGATCCCTAAAACCGGAATTTAAACAAGTGAAACACGATGGAGAAAGAGAGACTGATAAGTATCATGACGATTTGCCTAGTGCTATCCATTATAGGCACGGGCACTTATGCTTATCTGCAGGATACTGAGACTTCTTCTGGAAATACTATGTCAGCTGGTGTCCTGAACATTAAACTGGACGGTTCGGACCCGTACAGCGGACAGATTGTTCAAATCCTGGATCTTAAGCCGGGATATACCCGGTACAGCGGCACGGTAAACTTTGTTATCAATGATAATCAGGGCAAAGTGTTTAAGAGAATAAGCAACGTGGTGTGCGACCGCGGTTTAGATGGCGCTGTTTGGTTCGACTTGAGCGTTGATGGAAATTCACTCATCGCAGATGGAGCGAAAAAACTGAGCGAAGTCAAAGACAACTGGATTTACTTGGGCACTTTCGACCCAGGTGTGACGGTTTCAGTCGTGCAGAGCTTCGAATTAGAGATGTGCCTCCCGGGATGGACTGGAAATGAGCGATGCATCTTTAACGAAGAGTTTATGGTAAGACAGACAAATGATGATGGAGTATGAACACTGACAAAGTTTTATTGATATTCGTGGCGATAGGGGCGTTTTTGATAGTGCTATCCTCATTTAGCGGAGCAACCCGCTTCCTAACCGTCTTAAGCGGCAGCATGGCACCTACACTCAATCAAGGCGACTTGGTTGTGACTTCGACGGTCTCACCGAGCGTTATTCAGCCTGGCGACGTCATCTCATTTATATCTGGAGAAGATAGAACGATAGTCACGCATAGAGTCGTGAATGTAACTGATCAGGGATTCATAGTTAAAGGGGATGCGAATAATGCCCCAGACGCCTCAACCGTTAATACAAAGAATGTGATTGGTAAGATGGCGTTCAGCCTTCCATTGGTTGGTTATCTATTTTACTTCTCAAAATCAGCATATGGCTTCCTTGCGTTCATAGTTGTTCCAGGCGTTTTGATAATAATAAACGAGGCTAAGAAAATAAAAAGAAGCACGAAATCTGCGGGTAAATTCGGTTTCTCTAGACCGCTGCTTTTAATTATGATTCTTGCCACTTTGCTGATGATGAACTTCGGCCCGACAAGTGCGTTTTTCAATGATTTTGAGTACAGCGAGGGGAACTTCATAGCGCTTGAACCGGGCGCATGTATTGTTACAAACGTCACTAAGTGGTGGTCTGACACCGAATTCGTTCCTATGTCCGACCCAATGTACAACAACGCATTCTTCGTGGTCTATCACGATAAAACAGGTAAAGTGACTAGCACCAACCCAGGCGGCTTCTTCATAAACATAAACGTCACTCTCCTACCGAATACCAACAGCCTTGTTATTACTGATGAAATAATAAACCACATAAAGGGCGCTGGAGATTTCGCAACACAGGGAGGAAGACCAATACAGCTCTTCCTGGACGGTACAGATGTAACTGACAAATTTGACTTGACCTTTAATGGAACGTTCATGAACGCTTCGCTAAAGACAGGGCAAACAATCGGACCAGGGAGCGTCCTCTATCTAAAGATGCATCTCGACTATGCAATTACTACATTGAATGATAGTGAATTGGTGCTTTACCCGTTCATTTACATAAACCAGGCAACTGCAATCATAGTTAGTGGCACGAGTACCAAGACTTATCACGCGAATGAAGTATCCTTAACTGGAGAACTCAAATGCGTTGATTGTGACCCACCGGAGGTTGGCGGGCTCAGTATGGCAATGGGTGGCGGTGGTGGCGGATTGTCTGGCGGAACAGCTCCGATAATAGAAGAGCCTGTTTTGAATGAGACTATTCCTGATAATTCAACCAACGAGACGAACTCCACAGCAGAGACAATTCCTCCCAACATAACAGGCTACAAATACAATGTGCCTTCTCTATCCGACTACAGCCCCGCTCAAGAATACCAATTCAACGCCACGATAGTAGATGATACGGCAGTGGACAGTGTTTGGATAGAGCATAATTTCACAGGGGCTCTGGCCAATTACACGGTCGCGACAAGCGCTGGCAATGAGTATTATTACGACTATGCCTCATTGGGCATTGGCTACTACTCTCTGAAGTGGTATGCTAACGACACGGCTGGAAATCTCAATGATACAGATGAAGTGAGATACTACCAAGTCAATGAGGCAGCGGGTTCAGTTTCTCTGCTGCTCAATGGCGCAGAGGGCGACATAACATTGGTTTATGGGGACCAGGTTAACGTATCAGGAGCAAGCGGATACGGTGCTTTGACATTATACAGGAATGGCACGGATGTGACCGGCGAGAATGATGCATACGTCACTCTGGCCGCGGGATATTATAATTATACCGCGAGTTCGGCGGGAGATGACAGCCACCCTGCCGTGAATATCAGCAGATTCGTGACTATAAATGAGGCTGAAACAGAGCCCGTTCCCGAGGTTTTCCATATGGATGTCGGTTTGAACGAATTTACGGTGCCTAGCGATTGGGCGGCCACTACGGCGATACAGCTGACTATCGACTATCCGCTGATACTCGATATATCCTACACTGACGCGGAGGGGGCTGTGGTGACTTATACGAGCGGAGACCCTGTGGAGAACAGCTTCGATATAGTCGCGGGCATGACAATAACTATAAATGCTTCGGAGCCCTTTGACATAGTGTAGGCTAATTCTGGTGGCTATATGAAAAAGATAGCTATCATCGGCTCTCACGGGGTAGGAAAGACGAGCATCGCGCAGGGGGCCAAGACCAGACTAGAGCAAGAGGGCTATAAAGTCGAGTTCTTAGGCGAGCTAGCGAGGATGTGTCCTTTCCAGCTCAACGAGGAGAGCGACTTCAATGCCCAGTTCTACATGATCAGCGGCCAGGTCAACGAGGAGAACAAGCTCGAGATAAAGGAGCCCGATATTCTAATCACGGACCGTTGCATTCTCGACAGCCTGATTTACTGGCGATGGATTAGGGACAAGAAAGCCAGAGAGCTAGAGAACCATCCGGAGAAAGAGGAGAGGCTACGGGATTTGGAGAAGAAAGATAAAGTTCTAGAAAATATTGTGAAGAGCTGGATTGACACTTATGATGCTTTCATCTATGTCAAAGTCAGCGATGAAACCTGGAATGGCAGAGACCAGAAGGATGGCGTGCGGAATCCAAGGTTCAGCTGGTATAAGGATATTTGCGATGGTTTTGAGAAGGCCTTGAAAGAGTATGGCCTGGAAGTGACCGAAATCAACAATGACGACGATTTCTTCGAGAGCGTTAATAAAGCAGTGGCGGCTATCAAAATGACGCTCGATGGTTAGTCTTAAAAACACTATTTACCTATTTCTATTCGGCGATGCTATGGAAGAAAAACCGAAGAAAATTAAGGTGGAAGATTTGGGGGTTCTGAAAAGCAGGTATATGGAAGCTCTGGACCTTGCTGAAAGAAAAAAGAGGCCGTACCAGACAGTTGGGGGCAAACTCATGGCCATTTTTTCAAAAAAAGCCAAAAAAACCATTATAGAGTCGGACAGCATCATAAACGAGATGAAAAGGGGGCTTCAGCAAATCGAAAAAAGGAGGAACGAGATTGCCAAACTCCGGCAGAAAAAGGAGATTGAGAAAGCGCAGACAGAGGCGAATGTGAGAAAGGTAATGGTAAGAATGGAGAGGGAGCACGCTGAACTCCAGAGGCAGCAGCAGAGAGCCCGGGAAATGCAGGAAAAATGGGACAGGACTGGAACGGACTTCGGTGCAACCCGCCTCATAAAAAGGAGAAAGAGATGATTTTTATATGGAAGTAAAGGACACCAGCCAACTGCGCGAGGAATTGAGAAGGAGCGCGGAAGACATAAGGCAGCTGGAAGCAAGAAAAGAAGCTACTAAAATCAAGATAATCGGGCTCGAGGTACAGATTAAGCGGCTGAAGGAGAGCGGCGAGGTCCCCTATCTTGAGATTTGGCGGCTTGAGAACGAGCTGGCCGAACTTACTAGGGAGAGGAACGCATTGGCTGATGGACTGTGGGGGGCGTGGGTTAGAGAGCAGACCAGAATGCAATCGTTGAAGAGGATTGAGCAGGAAAATCGGAAAGCACTCGAAATGAAGAGGCCGAGAAAGAGGGCGCTTGAGTGGAATGGCCGAGAATTAGGGCGGCCGAGAATTAGGGCGCTTGGGTGGAAGAAGCCTAGAAAGATGAGGAGGAGATGAAATAATGAGTCCAAGACGAACGGCTAGAAAGCGCACATGGTTTCCAGGCAAGAGCGACGAGGAGATCAGGGAACAGGTAAAAAAGTTCAAGAAGTTGGACGAATGGATAGAGAAGAGCAAGGAGATACCGCTCGAAGAATGGAAACTCAAGCTTACAAAAAAGGATGTCGAGAAAGCCCTTAGCGAGTTCAAAGCGATTGACGAGGCGATAGAGAAGAGCCTGAGACCGTCGCAGGAAATTGACTGGCAGAAGTGGCTGAAGAAGCCGGAAAACAGGGAGAAACTGGAGCAGCTGAGGAAGCTACGAGAGAGGATAAAGGAGAGCCTGAAAGTCTCTCGAGAGGCGCTGGAGAGGAGAGTCAGGAAGCGCTAGAATGCCGGTAAGCCGCCTGAGGAAAGCCAGATACAGCCTGGATCCGCGACTGAAGAAGAGCGAGAGACAGAAGCTGAAGACTGGCAAGAACATGGATATCGACCTGAAAGTGGTCGAAAGGCTGTGGGAAGGCCTTGAACCTGAGAAGAAAATCGTCAAAATCTCTAAGGAAATGGGCCTCTCTAAAGCGTATACGAAGATTCTTATCAAAAGATTCAAAAGAAAGAAGGCGTACGAATAGCTTGCGGATTTAACTGTTTTTAACTGAATAAAGTGTGGTAAAAAATACCATATTTATTTATATACCCGGGCGCAATAACTAATTATGTCCGGAAAACTAATCGCGCTTCCGAATGGGAGATTATTCATTAAAGAGTGGGGAGACACGTATAAGTATCTGTATGCGGAGGTTAAAGAGAATAGATGGGTGAAGAAGAGACGATGGGAGAAACATGTTGGGTATGAAGGAGGAAGACCGCACATTCATTATTATGATGATGCCGGCTTTAGCGACAAATTCCAAATAAAGTTTTCGGCGAGGTACGGTTTGAGGGAAGTGTTGGAAGAGATAAAAAAGGACTTTGATGCTTCGATAGATGTGGAAGCAACAATATTAGAAACAAGCAGGGGTGATCGACCATGAGAACAATCTATATGAAAATATCCAAAACGGTTGGCAAAGAAGAGATTGAAAAAAGAATCCGTAGTTTCGAAAAGAAATACAAGACGGACTTCAAAAGATTCAAAAATAAGATGAGGTGGATTGAGGATACTGATGAAAACGAACAAACGATAGAAGATTATGAGGATTGGGCGCATTATAGAAGGGCGCTTAAAACAATTGAAAGAACAGGCCAATCCCCTGTGAAGGAGGAGTACTTTAGACTCATTCCTGAGAGCAAGTTCGGTGAAATTGACGACATTTTTACTAAGGAAAGGATAAGAATGCTGAAATTTTTGAATGAAAGGCGGGTCGGATCCATAGCCGAGCTCGCGAAGCTGCTCAAAAGAGATAGAAGTTCGGTTGTGCAGGACCTTGAAATACTCAATAAGGAAGGGATTATCACATTCGAGAGGAAAGGCAGAGTAGCTGCTCCAGTTGCAAAATGCTCGGCCATAACGCTTATCTTCTAGCTCTTTCTAACATACTTGCAATAATTTTTCAGTATGCTTCTCTCTATTTCCCCACCTAAAATGGCCTCTCACCTTCCGCCTAGAGAAATTATAAGTATAAATATTTTGTAGAAATCGTATAAAATTTATCCTATATATTTTATCTTATATTATCTATCTATTATTGTAAATTTAGTATTACATAAAATATTATAACTAACCAATAAAATTTAATTAATCTCACGAAAAATATAAAGTGTTCCAACTATATATCTGCACCCAAATGCTTATAAGAATCAACCGCCTTACTATAGTCAGTGAGCCGTATGGTGTTTTTGGCTTCTTACTTCAACACAATCAGGGCAGTGGCCGGTCAGAGAGAACCAGTTGTCCTGGAAATCGTTTTGCGGAACACTGAACAGGACTCAAAACTGATGAGCGTCGCAGTGAAAATTCCTTTCGATCTCGGCTTCGATTCATCCGGTTTGATGCGAGAGACACGCAGGCGGCTGGGCTATGTCGGAGCTGGCGAAGAGAAGAAGATTCCTATCGCGCTCTACTGCAAAAGGAACATAAAAGAGGGCGTTTACCCGATAGCGGTAACGGCTTACATTCATCCGGATAAGTATGATAAGACAGTCCAGAGTTTCCCGCACAAGACCCAGCTCAGAGTCATCTCAGTTTAACACTAATTAGTAAAAACCGCCGAGTGAAAAATCGCCTCTCGAGTAAATTCTCTTTTTGAAAACCATCTTGCCTCTCTATCCGGCAGTCTAGATATATATTTAAATACATGTACTGATTAGTGTAAGAAAGAGAAAACTGAATTCGGACTCTCACACTAAATAGTAAAACGGTGACAAAATGAATCCGTACAGAGCTAAAGTTGTGAAGGAAAAAGATAGTCTAATGGCAGCTAAGAAGACCCTGTGGGAGGGGATGCATGGCCAGCCGATGCCGCAGAGACGGATGAAACTGCACGTCCCTGACAACTATTCCACTCATTTTGATGTCTACAAGAAGCGCATAGAAATCGTTAGGAAAATGCCTGATGAGAAAGTGAAGGAGATGGTGGAGAAGCGCACCCTTCCTAAGGCCCTGGGCTTCGATAACGATGATTCTTTGAACAAGAACAGGAAACAGCACTCGATACTGGTCGCGGCGGGCAAGCGCAGCTTCCAACACAAGGACTCTTTAGAGGTGGTGCGCGGAATCTATGAGACTGGCAGTTTGGGAAAAAAGACCAGATCCAGGGAGGGCCCTATCGTGAACATGCTCCATATAGCCGGGATTATTGATGTTAAGGTTGTGAAGAACGGCCATAGGGTAATCAAGATAAAAGACAAAGAACGCCTGAAGAGGATTTTGCATGAAAAAAAGATTGTCTGGTAAGGAAAAATCGATATTAGTATGCCCGAAATGCCTAAAGCCCTATAGACCCGATAAGACTCTCACAAACCTGTTCGGGATAGCGCCTTTTGGCTTCAAGTGCAAAAACTGCGGCTTTACTGGGGCTGGACCGATAAAACTGGTGAAAAGATGAATCCGGACTCACGGCGACGGGCTACCAGGCAGATGGGCTCGCGCGGGCTTGTGAAAAAGGACGCATTTGGCATCTATTATATGCCAAGACGGGTCTTTGAAGAAAGGGTAAATAAGTTGAAGCGGATTTCTGAAGATGAACTTAAAATTTTGAGGGAAAAAAAGGAACTGATGGAATTCTTGGGCATTCCGTCTGGAACAGCACGTGGCATAAGTAGGAGTGATGCCACACGGGTATATGAAACTGCTGCAGGTAAAAGAGAAATTTTAGGCACCTGGGTTGGAGATGGTCTAAAGCTAATCAAGGCTGGTAAAATAGACGAACTCCGCAAGAAGCGACGTAATTTCATGGTGGTTATAAAAATTCTGGACGTAGCGGGCATAGCAAACAGGGAGACTGGTACGATAGACCTGCACGCTATTGATGAGTGTCTTAAGCGGAACAGGATAGTGCATAAGGGGTGACTATATGGAATTTCATCACGAGAACGTATCGACTGGCATGGAATTCGAGAATCTGCTCAGGGTTCTATACCCGAAGCAGGACAAGTTCAGGGTAGCTGCCGCCTACTTCATCGCCGAAGTCTCAAAGAAAGACGCTGGGCTCGATGGTTATGAGCTCAACAAGATGTGCGACGAAAAGTCTATATCCCGATCGACAATGCAGAAGGTCTTCGTCCGCATGAGGAAGCTGGGGATAATCGATAGGCGTGAAATGAAATACTACTTGAATACTGAGTTCTCCAGCGCGTTAAGGAGGATGAGCGATGCCTGGAGAAGGATGATAGAGGAAAAGAAGTTCGGTTTCGACGAGTCAAGGCTCAAGGTAAACGTCTAGTTTCCCTAAGTTCTCTTCCAGGTAGGTCTTGGCTGCCTTCTCCGACTTGCTCTCTTTCTTCTGCCTCTCGACCTTTATCTCGGTCAGGTCCTTTATCATGTACATGCCGTGCTCTCCTTCGCCGAAAAGGTTCTTGACCTCGTTATAGACTAT
>Ga0315280_10005204_pt1 | contig 18687 bp, 19 predicted proteins | sample YL17G06_40_MG_FD_203697 | JGI IMG/M metagenome (GOLD analysis project Ga0315280, IMG submission 203697) | Sediment microbial communities from Yellowstone Lake, YNP, Wyoming, USA - YL17G06_40 | ecosystem: Environmental > Aquatic > Freshwater > Lake > Sediment | place: USA: Wyoming | collected... | reverse complement strand
GCCTATATGATTGGCTTCAACTACTACATGGAATCATTCGCGTCGGCGATTCCCACTGGAGCAGGCGCAGACCTCGTTTCCTTGGGTCTTGTGCCTTCGCTTCTCGGCTACCTGTTGCTTGGCGTCTCGCTTTTCGTCACGTTGCTGTCTGCCTTGGCTTTGGCAGTTATTCTTTCGTCTTTCGCTGAGGACGTGCGCAGCGCCCAGTCGCTGGTGGGCTATATTTACCCGTTCCTGTTCGTGCCCTCGCTGATTCTCATGTACGTGGACGTCAACGCTTTGCCACTGCCGTTCAAGATAGCCATATACGCTATTCCGTACAGCCATCCGATCATAGCCTCTAAGGCCGTGACCATGGGCGACTACTTGACCGCTGGGCTTGGCATAGTTTACGTTGCGGCTTTCACGCTGGTCATCATGTATTTAGCTTCGAGACTGTTTGCTACCGAGAGAATACTGACCATGAAGCTCAAGTTCCGGGGTCTCAGAAAACGAGGCAAGACGCCGGCCGAAGAAGCCTAAACTATACGTGTCACAGGCGCCTTTGGTGACTGAGAAATGGGAATAGAACAAATCGAAGTCTACAAGGTTTCTCTGCGCTATTCCGAGCCGTTCAAGATTGCGGCTGGAACAAGCACAGAAGCCAACAACATAGTAGTCAGGATTCTCACGGACTATGAAGCCGTCGGCTGGGGAGAATCTTCGCCTTCCAAAAGGGTGACTGGCGAAACTGCCAAAACGGTTCTGCAGGCCATCGATAGGATCGCGCCGAAACTCGTGGGCAAATGCCCGTTGAGAATTGAAAACGACGTTGAGACAATGGATTCCATAGTTCCGGAGAATCCTGCAGCGAAGGCCGCCATCGACATGGCCCTCCACGACATTCTAGGCCAGACAGCACGCAAACCTCTCTTCAGACTCATCGGAGGCTACCGCACAGAAGTTCTAACCGACATAACCCTCGGAATCAAACCTCCAAAACAGACGGCCCAAGGCGCCCTGAGCGCCGTCAAGAATGGGTTCAAAGCCCTAAAAGTCAAGGTCGGACTCAACCCATTCGAGGACGTTGAACGCGTGAAGCTCATACGTGAGACGGTCGGTGGCGAAACGCAGTTGAGAATCGATGCGAACCAAGGCTGGAAGCCTGAACAGGCAATAGAAGCCCTGAACAAGATGGGCGCATATGATGTGCAGTTTGCTGAACAGCCAGTGCCAGCCGAAGACATAGAAGGTCTAAGGAAAGTGCGGAGAGATTCGCCGATTCCGATCATGGCAGATGAGAGTGTGCATTCGCCCGAGGACGCCTTGCGTTTGGTCAGAGCAGAGGCCGTGGATCTCATGAACATCAAGCTGATGAAGTGTGGCGGAATCCTTAAGGCCAGAAAAATCGCGGCAGTCGCCGAAGCCGCAGGCATACCATGCATGATCGGATGCATGGGCGAATCAGAACTGGGCATAGCCGCGGCCACCCACCTCGCGGCGGCAGTCAAAAACATCAAATACGCAGATCTGGACTCAGATCTCCTGCTCCGAGACAAGCTGGTCAAGAAAGGCGGGACCGAAATCAAGGATTCAGTGAGAACCTTTCCAAAAGCACCTGGCCTGGGTATAAAAGAACTGGATCACCAGCTTCTGGGAGAAGCAGTAAGAGCGTTCAAATAGCATCTGCAGGCTGATTTTTGACAGAAAAATCTTTAGGATGAGGATGGCGCTAACTAGTCTTCAAAGGTGTGCTGGATGGTTTCGCTCAGGGCTTTGGCGCCCTCGTTAACTAGGATCACTGTGGCTGGAGCGGTGGGTGCAGCGCTTCACATAGGTCAAGGCGACCCCGACCTTGTGGACGCAAAGGCCGTCGAGTTCTCAAGAGCCGTGCTGGCCCAGACTGACGTGGAAGGCGAAGTGATAGTGTGCGAAGGACCCAAGGATAATGCGCCTGCGTTTATGCGCAAGGAGAAGGTGGGCACGGGCAAGGGTCCGAAGGTCGAGTTCGTGGTGGACCCCGTGGACGGCACAACGGCCACTTCGAAGGGCAGAAAAGACGCTATATCTGCGCTGGCATGCGCGCCTGCAGGCTGCTTCCAAGTGTTGCCTGACGACGGCTACTACTTCAAGGTGGCCACTAATCACCATGCAATGGGCAAGGTTTCGCTGAACATGTCGGTGGAAGACATCGTGCGCACGGTGGCGCGCAATAAAGGCATGCCCCTTGAAAACTTCACCGTCATCATGCTGGAGCGTGAGAGACACAACGTCATGCTCAAGAAACTCCGAGGACTGGGTGTGAGGATAATTCTGATTCCGGACGGCGACATAGCCGCCGCCGTGGCCACTTGCAGGCCAGACTCGGGCGTGGATTTGCTGATAGGCGCTGGAGCCGGACCAGAAGCGACAATAGCTGCCACAGCCGTGAAGTGTCTCGGAGGCACCATGCTCGTCAACGTCTGGAAGGACAAGAAAGACGATCCGAAAAGGCAGGAGAGGCTGGAAGCGGAAGGCGTGGACGTGGACAAAGTCTACAGCCAAGACGAACTCGCCAAAGGCAACGAACTCGTGTTCGCAGCCTCAGGTGTCACCAAAGGCGAACTCCTCGACGGCGTACGCTTCATCCCAGACGGCGCCATAGTGAACTCGCTCTGCATGAGACTCCCAAGCGGAACCGTCGAAAGATCAGAAACCACGCTCCACTTCAAAGGCCACCCAGTCTACAAACGATTCCTTCCATAATGCAGAATCCTCAGAGGAAGGAGAAGCCACGCCAGAAGTGAACACACTGCCTTGCGGATGCAAATACCAAGACGACGGCTTCCTACTCGTACGCATCCACGAATGCGAATACCACAGGAAAAAACGCACCCGCAAACGATCATATAGGCCCAAAGCGGAGTGCGTAAGACCATAAGGACCCTTTTTGCGGTCGCCAGTCCTACTGAAAGCAATTTGTGGCCGTCTGCAGACAAATACAAGCAAGGACACGTTGGATCCCGAACGCTTGACCATTGAGCTTCTGAGAAAAGTCTTTAATATTGTAATGATCTAACGCGGATGGAGGCATGAGAGGATGAATGCGGCAGATGTTGCTTGGGTTTCGGTTGCCACGGGCTTGGTCATGTTGATGACCCCTGCTCTAGGTTTCTTCTATGCTGGTCTTGTCAGGAAGAAGAATCTGGTTTCGATATTAGCCCAATGCATGGCCATTTTTGCGGTTGTGAGCCTTGTCTGGACGCTTTGGGGTTATAGCCTTTCATTTGGCACAAGCATAAATGGCGTTGTTGGGGATTTGTCTCTTTTTGATTTGAACAACGTTGAACCAACTACAGTCGGTAGATATGCACCCGAGATTCCGGAATTGCTATATTTTGCCTTTGAGTTGATGTTTGCAGCCATTACGCCTGCGTTGATTATTGGAGCATTTGCCGAGAGAATCAAATTCAGTTCGTTGCTGGTCTTCACTGTTCTGTGGTCAACTCTCATCTATTCGCCGATTGCACACTGGGTGTGGAACACTGGCGGCTGGCTGCATTCTTTGGGCGCCATTGATTTCGCCGGAGGTGTGGTGGTTCACGTTGCTGCGGGGCTTTCTGCTTTGGCTGCTGCTCTGGCTGTCGGAAGAAGAAAAGACTTCGACAAGAGACACGAATTCAAGCCTTCAAACATACCTTACGTCCTTCTTGGCGCGGCACTGTTGTGGTTTGGGTGGTTCGGTTTCAACGGAGGCAGTGCTCTTGCAGCTAATGAATGGGCGGTTTCAGCAATTGTGGCGACCAATCTGTCAGCCGCTGCGGCACTGGTAAGCTGGATGATAGTTGATTGGGTAATGAAAGGGAAGCCTTCGGCAGTCGGTATGGCTATCGGTGGCGTTTGTGGATTAGTGGCGATAACGCCTGCGTCAGGCTACGTCAGCGTGCCTGCAGCCATAGTCATAGGCCTAGTTGCAGGCATTGCTTCCAACTTGATTTCGAACTGGCGCATGGCCAGGACAAAGCTGGATGATGCATTAGATGTCTTTGCATGCCACGGTGTTGGCGGCATCTGGGGATCCATAGCAACCGGCTTGTTCGCATCAAAACACATCAACCCCATCGGAAATGACGGCCTATTCTACGGCAACCCCAACCTATTGGTTTCGCAATTGATCGCCGTTGCCGCTGTCGCAGCCTTTGCATTTGTCGGCACATACGCTTTGCTCAGATTGATCAAACTATTCTCGCCCCTGCGCGTGAGCCCAGAAGAGGAAGAAATCGGTCTTGACTTGAGTCAACATGGAGAGGAAGCCTACTCCTGAAGCCGAAACAGTGACAGAAAAACAATATCCCATCATAGACTCAGGTCCTTGTGCAAGCTCCAGTCACAGTCCAAAAAGGGCAAGCCAGCGCGTGTATATGGTGCATGCTTGTCAACTGTTGGCAAGCCGATTCAAGAAAGATGCCTCTTGTATTGCGTATGCGAGATTTGTGGAAGACGAGTTTGTTCCATCTGCCAAAGACCACGGGCTGATTGATCTGTTGTAAGGTGGGAATCTGATATCTGAGGGTGGTTCTGGGGCTTTCGCTGCATCCGTGTCCTAATAAGCTCAGATCAGATGGTGGGGCTGCCCGGATTTGAACCGGAGTCTATAGAGCCCAAGTCTACAAGCCTAGACCAAGCTAGCCGACAGCCCCTCTGCCAATTCCATATTCAACAAAGCCAGAGTTATTTATGCATTCTGCGTCAACAAACCCTACGCTCAATTCCGCTGCCAAGTGCAAGCCAGACCCCGCAATGAAGTCATCACTTCCAGGCTTCTAGACAAACAAGAACACGGTTACTGCCTCAAGTCAGAGCCGATAACTAGGATATTGATGATGATGCTAGGGAGTTCGGCATTTGTCGTCGTCGCGCGAGGTTATTGGTCAGGAAGCCAGGCACTCACATTGAGGTGCCAGAAACAGAAAAAAGAAGGGATTGCTGAAGTTGCTAGCGCTATGCTTCTGCCAAGATGATGATGCAGCACCAGCAGTTGCAGTTGCAGCACCAGCCACCGGCTTCGAGTGGAACCTTGAGCGATACGAGGCCGTTAGCGTTGCCATTGTAGAGGTATTTCGCTTCTGGACAATTGACCAGCTTCATTTTAACCCCTTGTTCTATTATGCAGGGTCTCAGTATTTAAATTTTTCGACAGGTGACTTTTTTCTGCAGAACTACCATATATACTGTCATATGTACCCATGTAGTCACTGGGCGAAAACCGAAAGTTTAAAATTCTGGGTGAACAATACGGAAATGTGATTAAACGGGTCGTGAGCACGTGCTGAGGCATGGAGGAGAAAGGGGAGAAAAGTTGCTGGAGAACGAAGAAACCGAAATAATGCTTAACCCTTACTACAGGGCCATAACTGTAACCGACAATGAAGTCTACTTCACCCCAGGCTTTCGGTCATCTTATAGTTTCAACGCAATCGACGACAAAGAACTCAACCTGCTTGGCAAACTGGTCGAAGCCCTGCGCAAGCCAACAACCTTCAAGGAACTGTCCGCCAGACTGAACGTTGAAGGAAAAAACGTGCAGGAACTCAAAGAGATCGTGTCAAATCTGTACAAGTCTGGAGTCGTCTGCCAGCCATCAGAGAATCCAACGATCCTCTACTACCGCATGCACTATGATCAAGTCCCTTCTTTGGCCCAGAAGAAGATCACAGTCATTGGCGCAGGCCCTCTCGGAAGCCGAGTGATTTCCAGCCTGCTGAAAATGAATGTCGGAGTTTTGAAGGTTCTGGACGGACGCAAAATCAAGGACTTACCCAGAGAAAAAGCCCTCTTCCCATATATTGGAGTAGAGAATCCTGAAGGAACTTCATACATCGAGCTCTTGGAGCATGCGGTCGGGTCTTCTCAAGACGTTAAGGAGAGGCTAAGCTTTCAGGACATCAAGTTGAATGACATCCAGAAGTCAGCCAATGTTGTGGAAGGTAGCGACCTAACCATAGTGGCGCTGGAAAACTACCAACCAACCTTCTTCCAGCAAGTGAACACAATGAATTTGGAGAAGAGACTCACGACGCTTTTCTCTTTCGTGGACGGAAATTTTGGTGTGATCGGGCCCTTCGTGATACCTAATGAAACGCCATGTTATCTTTGTGTTGAGCAAGCTTATGAAGCATCTGTTCTGCAATCATCTACCTTCTTCTCCGTGAAAGAGTATATGAAGGAGAATGAGAGGACAGACAAGCACGTGGTGCTGAGCGGCATTCCTCCTTTGTTTGACATCGTCTCTGGATACGTTGTGGACAATGTTGTCCGCTTCTTGATAGGCGACGTTCCTTCGGCAATGAACCGCATTCTCTACGTGGATTTCGAGACATTAACGATGGACATCCAGGATGCGCTGCGAAATCCTCGTTGTCCAGCTTGCTCTCGTTTGAGACCGCCCCACAAAGTCTACTAGTGGAGGAATCAGATGATCTCCAAACACGTCCAAATGGAGGCTGAACGGTGCGTTAGAATACTTCTGACGAATCCTATTCCTCCACCTTTCAAGGAATACAATCTGGCAAACATAGGCGTAGCTCGTTTCATGAACCGCAACACACGCACGATTCCGTCGGTTGACGAGAGCTACCACGAAAACAGCAAGTGGACTCCACGAACCGTCAACATCGACCATATTGCGTTGTTTAACGAGGGTTTAGGCAGTTTCTCATCTCCGGAAGTGACCTATCAATACGTGGTCGACCCTGGAAAAGGTCTTTACCGAAACCTAGGTTCGATGCCGGAAACAATCCAAATACTCTTCCAAGAGCTTCGCAAGAGAACCAGCCAACGCCTCAACTACTACGCGATTGTCCAAGCGGACGCCAAAGATGAATACTCCCTGTTCTGCTATACGAAAGGGTACGAGGACATTCCAGACTACTTTGTTCTTGAGAGAGTTTTGTCTGCAACAGAGATCAGGCGGCTGCTTGAGGAAATATGGGTTCTTGACCCCAAGCGAAAATCCGAGATTCCAGAAATAGAATCAATCCTGTTCATCGTGGGCAATCTGGCTGCAAGTCAGGTGGTTTTCGGACTGCGTGCCTATCGGACACTGCTTATTGAGAGCGGTTATGCTGCTTGTATTGCGCAGTCTTTGATTGAGAAAGTCTCGAAAAACCCTGTCCTGACCACGTCTTTCTTCCATGACAACGCATTGAATGAGCTTCTGAACATAGACGGATTGGAGTTCTCGGTCTTGAACGTTGTTCTGGTTGGTAGGAGGCAGGAATAGTTGATAACAAATGAGAGGGAAGAAGAGCTTGCTGGTCTGGAGAAGAAAGTGCGAGGCGCCTTTACTGATAATATGGACTTGGCGCTTTTCATCAATAGACTGCTGAAACTTAGCGACCAAGACAACAAAGATTTGATCAAAGAGGCCATGGCAACTTTCTTCGACATGCCAAATACCTTCCAAATGATCAAAGAGTACCCCAACGCTGAGAAAATAGCCTTGCCCAAAGCAGGCGAACTCAAGACCCCATTGGGTGAGGCCCTTCTCCAGCGGAGGTCTGTAAGGGAGTATTCTGAAGAGATCATGTCGCTTGAGACTTTTTCATCGCTTCTTTTCTACACTTATGGCGTTAGCTTGATTATGCCTGCGTATCACTTTCTGGAATTTCCACTTCGAACAGCGCCAAGTAGTGGTGGTCTGGCTGGAGTGGAAATGTATGTGGTCGTGAATCGTGTTGAGGGACTGGAGAAGGGGGTGTATCATTATAATGCGCTGTCAGGTTCTGTGGAACTGCTTGCTCGAGGTACTCTTGACGGGAAGCTTCTTGAGATATCAGTCACCGAAGATCAGGACTTCATTTCGCGTGCTCAAGTAGTCGTCTTTCTGACTCTTGTAATGAGCCGTGGCGTTTGGAAGTATTTTGCCAGATACTATCGCCATGCGATGGTTGACGCAGGATGTGTCACGCAGAACGTCTATTTGGCGGCCACAGGCTTGGGTCTTGGAGCCTGTGCCATTGCAGGAATAGACGAGGACAGAGCAGCCAAATTGCTGCAGACAGATCCAGACGAGATAGTGGTCTTGGCCATCTCATGTGGCATGCCTGACAAGAGATACTCTCTTCTAGGAGCCAAGAAGAAATGAAAATCAACGTCGTCAACCGCACGCAAGAGCTTTTTCCGCAAACCGTCGACTTGGACGCCTTTCACTCAATGCTGGAAGACATATCGATATACAACCCGTTTCTAGGTCCAGTTCGGAATGTATTTATCGTGGGCGAGTCGTCATTGGGACTCTCAGTCTACACTGGCGTTGCAGAGCATTCAAAGATACAAAAGTTTCTGAAGCGCATGATCAAGGGCTTCATTCCAACGAGCGGTAAGGCCCAGTCTCTGTCTGATGTCTTCTTCAGCACAATGGGCGAAGCCATCGAGCGAATACTGCCATTCTACTCGGCATTTCAACTACAGAACGAAGGCAAGATCACTTACGCCACGGTCAAAGACATGCTTCGCAAAGGCGAAAACATTCTAGGTCCAGACAAACTGCACTTGTTTGCCAAAGAACAGTATTCCAGCAAGGATTTTCTGTTCAAACAATACGATGAAAAGTCACTCATCGGTTGGATTGAAGGGAAAAATCTTCTGACAAATGAGAAAATCTACGTTCCCGCGCAAATAATGGTCTTCGGATATGGTTTGACCCAGAAAGAAACTCCCATAGGTTATCCTTCCAGCGCAGGCCTAACTTGCCACGTCAGCAGCAAACATGCTTTCTTCCACGGGTTATGCGAATTCGCAGAACGAGATGCAATCAACGTGCATTGGGTCTGCAATTTCCCACCTAAGCATATCATAGTTGACAAGCCTGACCAGTTGCCGGAATCCGTGGCGAAGGCTTACGAGACGATGCCATACCTGAGAAACCCGTATATCGACACTAGGATTTACGATTGGTCCGTTGACATCCCAGAAATATTCGCCCTTTCAATACATTCTATCAACACTTCTTACAACACTTTCAAATACCTTCCAGGCATGGGTGCGGACATTTCCTATGCTGATGCCTTCGACAAGGCGTTGCGGGAAGTTGCTCAAGCAGAACGAAACTATCTGGTTCTTCCAATCTACATAAAAATCTTTGAAGGATTGCCGCCGTGGATGAACGTTTCTCCTGACGCCAAGGCGCAGGAAATCGACAATCTGTTCAAGGCCATCGTTCTTTATGGTTACGACCAGAATCTCAAGAAGCTGGAAGAATGGTATGGCCGTTCCAAGAGAGTGAATCTCTCTGAAATGAACCTGAAGCGGCCAGCAGAGGATATCGACTCCAAATACGATTACTTGCTGGACGTGTTCAGGAAGAATAACATGACGCCGTTGGCTTTCGATCTGACGCCAAAGGAGTTCAAAAATCTCAAGCTCCACAAGGTGTTCGTTCCTGAGCTGACCAGCTACTTTCTGGTGTACCCGCTTTTTGGGCATCCCCGCTATCGTGAGGTTGGTCAACGACTGGGCGAGATTGATCATCTGTTGACCTTTGATGACCTGAATAAAGCACCTGTTCCGTTTCCATAGCATAGTCTCAGGCAGGTGGCCTTGATGCTGTCGCAGAAGAATCTGAGGGAAATGCAGAGAAAGCTTAGTAAGTACTTTCTCTCGACGGCGATAGCTCAAGTCGGGATTCTGAGCGTGGTTTGTGTGTTTTCTTTCTATTCTGAGATTGGGCTTGTGTGGATTAGTTGGGTGACCATTGCTTTCTTGTTTCTTGGAGGTGTGGTTGGCTTTCTCCTGTACAATCTTGACAGTAGAGTATCTATTAGGATTTGGCGTTTTTTGAGGAAGCATCGAAAGGCTTGGAAGTGGATAAAGGATCACAAGCTCGACGCGAAGGTCCCGTGGAACACTTCTGAGGAAGACGTGTGGGAAGGTGGAGTGGACTACAAATTTGACCAGATGCACGATGTCATTCAGTTTGTGAAATGGCTGGCTTCACGCCAGTTTCTGCTCGGTAGCTTTTTCACAGCTGTTTTCGAGGAGCTGATCTTCCGAGGTCTTCTGATATTCGTGTTAGTTTTCGCTTTTCGAAGCTTGGTTCTGGCCATAGTGCTTTCGTCGCTGGCCTTCGGTCTTCTTCACATAATGTTCGGAATACAAGCTTTGCCCGCGAAGATCTTTGGGGGATTTGTGCTGAGTTTCCTACTCGTCGCGGGGGGAACATTGCTTATTCCTATCGTCGCGCACGTTGTGTTCAATCTACTCACGTGGAGATCGATGAAAGATACGTATCGCGACCTTCGCAGGAATCTCGTCTGACAGGACCCAGATCATGCTAATGAATAGAGCAGCCAAAGGCTCCATGGAAGAGTGAAACAAAAAACATGGCTATAATAAAAGTCGAACAGCTGTGCAAGAAATACGGTTCCACCGTGGCCGTGGACAACGTCTCTTTTGAGGTCTCTCAAGGGGAAATATTCGGCATGGTCGGTCCGAACGGCGCTGGCAAGACCACGGTCACGGAGTGCATTGAAGGTCTGCGCAAGCCCGACAGTGGCAAGATACGCCTTTTTGGTTCAGACTTGCAGGAGCACAAGTACTCCGTGAGAGAACGGATTGGCATGCAGCTTCAGGAGGGGGAGTTGCAGGATCGCATCAAAGTCAAGGAAGCGATAAAATTGTTCGCCAGTTTCTATGAGCATCCTGTTCGGCTGGAAGAGCTTCTGGACGAGTTCGATCTTGTTGGTTCGCGCAACAACTACTTTGTCAATCTGTCTGGAGGCCAGAAGAAGCGTGTATTGATTGCTCTAGCTCTTGTGGGCAATCCAGACATTATCTTCTTGGATGAGTTGACTTCAGGGCTGGATCCTCAAGGTCGTCGAGTAATGTGGGATCTGGTGAAGAAAACTAGGCAGAAAGGCAAGACAGTTTTCCTTACCACCCACTATATGGAAGATGCTGAGCGCTTGTGCGATAGAGTGTTGATTATGGATCATGGGCGGATCGTGGCTTTGGACAGGCCAGAAAACCTCGTTCGCAGTTTGGGTTCGGAGAAGAAGGCCATATTCACTGTGGACAACGCGTTTCAGCCTGAGCCGTTTAAGACTTTGTCAAGTGTCACCAGGTTGGAGCAGATTGGTGAGCGGGTTATTGTTTATGGTCAAGGTGAGGATCTGCTGGGTGACGTGGTGAGAGCTGCAGAAAAGAGCGGATGCAGGTTGAGAGATCTGCGTTTTGAACAGCCAACGTTGGAGGATGTGTTCTTGGCTCTTACGGGAAGGGAGATGCATGACTAAGGCTATGGTTTCAATCAGGGGCATGGGGCAGCTGGCTTGGACGGAGCTTAAGCTCTTTTTCCGAGAACCCATCGCGCTCTTCTTCAATCTGGTTCTTCCGTTGATGGTTCTCTATATTTTCGGGTCCAGTTTTGGCGCCAACGACCCAGGCAGCGGACGCTATGGCGCAATTGACTACATGATGCCTGGCTACGGAGCCTTGTTCATCGCTAACGTTGGCCTGATGTCAATTCCCGTGAACATATCCACTTATCGTGAACGGAAAATACTTCGCAGACTAATGGCGGTTCCCATTAGGCCACTTGCGGTGATCTTTGCGTTCGGTCTAGTCAGCCTCGGCACCACCGCGCTATGCTACACGACAACGATGGTCGTTGCGAAGCTTGCTTACAATCTGCGCTTCTTTGGCGACATTCTGACTTTTGTCTTCGCTTTCTTGATGTGTAGCCTCAGTTTCTTCGCTCTTGGCTTTCTTGTTGCTGGGATTTCTTCCACTTCCAGAATAGCTCAGGCAATCGGTTCAGCCATCTTTTTCCTTGCACTTTTCCTATCGGACGCCGTGATACCAGTGAATATGCTTAGTCCGACTTTGCAGCAGGTTAGCGAATATATTCCGCTGACGCATGCTGTGAAGCTTTTTCGGGGCATATGGCTGGGGAAGCCTTGGGCTGATTACTGGACTCAGATTATTGTGCTTTTGGCTCTGCTCGTGGTAAGCGTGGCGGTTTCGCTTAGAGTCTACAAATGGAGACAGTAGTCTTGACAACAAAACATGAGTTGAATTCCTAGGACTCTGGCCTTCACTGTTCAACTCGGCTCGAAGCTACAGGGCGCACTACTCATTTGTTTCTTCTTCAGCATACGTTTGTCTACTGCTTCTTCGGTGTGGGACTGCTCAAACTCACAGGCAGATTGGTTCGAGTCCAATGCCCCCTGAATAATGCCACAGTTTCTTTTCGAACCGCTAAACCAACTGGTTCAAAGATGCCCGGATTTGAACCGGGGTTTATAGAGCCCAAGTCTGCAAACTTGGACCACGCTGGCCAGTAGTCCGGCGTTGTCGGTGCGAAGAATACAGTTATTGACGGGGAATCTGGAAAATTCTCTCGGGCGGAAATGTTTCTGGAGAGTTGGTGGTTATGTGCGGTTTTGTCTTATACTGCATTGGAGCACTTTTGGGCAAAGGAGGCATTCGTCAGGCATGGCGTCGTCTTTGGATATCGAGTTCAGTAGGCTTGAGAAGCGGGCGCATTTGGCTGGTGATTCGAAGACCTTGGGATAGTCCATTGGTTTGATATCTACGACTTTGAGGTTTTCGATGATGAGGTCTATTCTTGATTGGCAGTGTGGGCAAGCGTAGTGTGACTGTCTTGGGAGGGTTGTGTTGTCTGTGAGGATGGCTGGTCGCTCGAATTCTTTGCCGCAGCCTTCGTATGGGCATTTGAGGTGACTGTTGTGGAGGTGGATGTGGGGCAATGTCTGTCCCTCCCTCAGAATATATATCGGTAATATTAATACGTAATAAACGTTTTCGCCTACACGCACAACACAAATACACAAGCATAGAAGCCTCGGGCGGGCGTCGATCCCGCGACCTGCAACTTACGAGGCTGCCGCTCTACCTAGCTGAGCTACCGAGGCATCGACCAAATACTTCAACACTCCCGTATTTAAGCAATAAAACCATCCGACGCTGCAAACCTGATAGCGATGCAAAGAAAACCACGCCAAGCAGACAATCAGGGAATGCGCCATCGGCGGCTCGTTGTCAGCATGTCACGCTATTCGAGTTTCAGTTCTAGGGTCAAGTTCTTTCTGGCCACTGTGAAGCCGACTTTCTCGTAGAGCTTGATGGCCTTGGTAGGGTTCATGTCATCCACGTACAGCATGGCGTTCCTCATGCCGACATCTTTGAGCACACGCATCCCATGAAGCATCAAGCGTGCACCCACGCCATTTCTCCTCTGGGGCTTCAGAACGCCGATGTCAAGAATCCAGCCCCATTTGAGGTTTTTCTCTTCGTTGAGGCCTACGTCAATGCCCGTGCCTACATAGCCCACGGGATTTTCAGCTTCTTCCGCATAGAACCATTTCTGACCTTTGAACCAAGGCATCTCAAGAAGCATATACCGCGTCTCCTCCAGTGAACGTGGCCTAAAGTTGAAATGCTCCCTGAAAGCCTCATTATCAAGCCGATTCAATAGTCGAACGTCCTCGTCGCTGTTAAGGTCGGCGCTTCTGACCCTCACGTCCTTGTTTTCGCCAACCGCCGATGGTATCGACGCAAGACTGGCTTTCATCATGCTGAAGGCCCGTATCTCGTGGAACCCGAAACTTCCGTACAGGCCAATGCAGCTTTCGCGGTCGATCTGCGTCCACGCGTTGGCAACCTTCATTCCTCTCGCCTTGAGACTTTCCAGGGCCTTTTTCACGAGTTCCTTGCCTATGCCTCGTCGCCTGAACTCTGGCAGCACGCTGAGCGACTGCACGAAGCCCTTTGGTTCCTCCCGCGGTGGATCGACGTAAGCGTCAACCATCCCTGCCACGCTTCCGTTCCACTCAGCAATCAACAAGCCCTCCGAACTATAGTTCGGTGCCGCCTGAATCTTCCTTAATTCATCAATAGTCATCCGCCGAATATCGTCATAGTCATTGAAGCACGCGTTGAATATCCTCACGTAGGTCTCGTCATCCGAACCCTTTGCGTACGGTCTGATTCTGAGCAACGCTTTTACACCTGAGACTTCCATAACAACACACAAGACCATACATAAACTTTACTTAACCCTAGGTTAAACGAGCAGAGAGAAGCAGCAAAGGAAGGCGAACGACACGCACAAAACACTGGGCGAACGCGAAATAATCAAAATCATCCAAAGCCATCTGCATGTTTCTCCAAAAATGAGCGTGCCCTTCGGAGACGACGTGACCGCATACGACATAGACAACGGAGGAGTCGCGGTTCTGAAGACGGACATGCTTGTGGGCAAGACAGACGTGCCACGGGGGATGAGTCTGTGGCAGGCTGCACGCAAAGCAGTCGTCATGAACATGAGCGACTTCGCCGCAAAAGGCGTTCAACCAGAAGCCATTCTCGTTTCGCTTGGACTGCCAAAAAGCATGACAAAGAAGCAGATAATCGATATAGGCGAAGGACTTGACGCTGGAGCCCGGGAATACGGCGCTTATGTGTTGGGCGGCGACACGGGAGAAGCCTCCGATCTCATCATAAGCCTTTCAGTTTTCGGCCTAGCAAGGAAGGGCGAGATAGTTCTGCGCAGTGGGGCAAAGCCAAGGGATCTGGTGGCGGTCACAGGATTCTTTGGCAAGAGTTCGGCAGGTCTGAAGATACTGATGGAACGGCTCCCTTCCAAGGAGATTCACAGTGTCCTAGTGGACTCGGTTCTGATGCCTCATGCCAGACTGAAGGAAGGCCTTGCGCTGAGACAGAAAGGCGTTGTTACGGCTTCTGTTGATTCGAGCGATGGACTGGCTTGGAGTCTCCACGAGATCTCTCGCGCCAGCAAAGTGGGAATGCTTCTGGAAAAGCTTCCAGTGGCCGCTGAGGTGGAGGAGTTTGCGAAAAGCCGGGGATTGGACGCCACTGAGCTTGCGCTGTATGGTGGAGAGGAATACGAGCTTGTGCTGACAATAAGGCCAGACTGCTGGGAGACGGCGACTGCCGCTGTCGAAGAGGTGGGCGGAGAATTGCTGAAGATTGGAAAAGTCACAGCCGGACGCCAAGTCGTCCTTAAGACCGATAGGAAACGGCTGGCCGTGGAGCCGCGTGGCTACGAACACTTCGTGCACGCTTCCGTCTAGTTGCTGAGCCGCTTCTTGAGGGTTTCTTTGAGGGTCAGGTGCGGCGCGCGCTCTGCATCCTTTCTGCTGTTATGCTGGTCAATGTCCGTCATAGCCGAGGCCCGGTTCGGTTTTCCAGTAGAATATTCCTGAACCTAAAGACGATCTCGTCGGAAAAAGACTGGACTCGTTTGGATTCGGATCGTCATACATGTGATGGCTGAGAATTCGTTTTCTATGTTGGTTCTTGTGGGATGCTGAAGAAAAGTTATATGGGTGAGTTGTTGGTTTGTTTTTAATCTCGTTTCGTGGTTCTGTTTTCTTGGCTGGAAAAAGGTGTGGAGGCTATTTTCTGCGGTTTCTCAGCTTTTTCCTGTTGGTCTTGGCCACTGTCACGGTGGGCGTCTGGCTCATCTGCCTTATGTGGGCGTTTGGAAAGATCCTTTCAATTTCCCGTCTCAGCTTCTGTACGTCAACCTTGCCATACGTTTTAACGTCCACTATTGGATGCTCGCATTGGTCATGGCTAACCTGCAACGTATAGCCCGAACCAATCTCGATTTTAGCAGGCTCAAGCTCAAAACCGTTCCCCTCGTCAATCTCAACGGGACTCTCAGGTTCGCGCTTAGTCTTCTGATCGAACAAGCTGACCACGGACTAGGAAGAATGAAAGATCGGATTAAAGCATTGTTAGCCATGGATACTGATTCACCATACACGCAACTGAGGAAGCTGGCTCCGTGAGAAATGTTATATATATGATGAAAACAAATGCCGATTGTGACACTGAATGAACGCTGAAGAGAATCAGAAATGCCCGTCGTGTGGCACACCAATAGCCAAGGACGCCAGCATATGCGGCAAGTGCGGAGCCGACCTCGAGAAAAACCAGGGGATCGTTCGCGAACTCTATCCTCCTGAGACCGCCCCAGAAAAGCCCTACCTTCGCAAATACTCCACTGTTCAAAGGCTCTGGAAAACACTCGTGTCACCTTCCAGCGCCATGAGAGACATTGCATCAGCGCCAGATTATAGTGGCGGCATCGCGATTATTGTGTTCAGGATTGTCTGTTCAGGGATTGTCATATGGGTAGCCCTTCAGAGGATGCATTTTGTGGGAGAAAACCGGTATCTGGCAATGTTTCAGGCTATCTTCGGAGCAATGCTGACGTTCTCACTATTCTTGGGGGTTGGCATGTTGGCCGCTTTCTGGATTTTCAAGTCTCTGCTTGTTAGACCCATGTGTGACAGTGGGAGCGGCTGGAATTTCAAAACAGTTATGGCTGTCACCGGCTACGCCCACTTGCCGGACTTGCTGATTGCTGTGGTCGGCATACTGGTGGTTTGGTTCTCGTTTCCGCAGATAACTTTCAACTTGTCAGACGAAGTTGCGGCAACTCACGCACTGGCTGACTATCAGGCTCAGATGAAATGGATAAACTTGTTCTCTACTTTGCCTCTTTCCCTGATTGGCTTTTTCTGGAAGTCCTATCTGGGCGGCTTGGGCACGCGTTTCGGAACCAAAGAGAAGTGTTCATTCGCACGCGGCTTTGCCGTGTTTCTGGTTCTCGGCCTGGTTGGGTTGTTGATTGCCAATATTGGCTCGTTGTTGTAGTTGCTGGTTTTGTTTCTGTCTGTCTAGTGCGTGATTTAGTATGGTTATGCAGTGTGCGGCTAGGTAGGGTTGCTTTCCGAGGCTGATTTTTTCTCCGTAGCGGAGGGCGAAGTGTTCAACGGTTCTGGGTAGGCCTACGTGGTCGCCCAGTATGAACACGGAATCGCTCTCCAGTCTGATCTTATCTATGTTCTCTCCGTCTTCTTCGAGCACGTAGATGGTTGTTTGGCTTGCTTTGGTTTTGAGGAGTGTTTCGAAGCTGGTCTTGTCGGCGGCGATTCCCGGGTGTGATTTGCCTTGGAGCGTGTTTCTGAGTACAGTCGTCCAAGTTTGTTGGTCGGTGCGCACATCGTACAAAGTCGTGCCATCAATCGTCAAGTGCACCGGTGGCTTGGGAGGGCCTGAGAGCACGGCGTGGAAGATGACATTGTGTCTCATTCCATGTGATAGAAACAGAGCAGCCACTATGCATTCGTGGACTACGTCGAGGCGGCCTGCGTCGTGCAGGCTTGTGAAGTGTGCGTCTGTTCTTCCTTGGCGGCTGTAGAGGATGAATTCACGCATTGCGGTGTTCCTATGTAGGTGAAAGGTTTTTGTGGGAATTATGGCTTACTCTTGGGCATTGTGGTCTGCGTTATGATTAGCGCAGGAAAAGCTAGGGATGTTGCAGGTTTTGAGGGCATGTACGGTGGTTCGGGCTATCGATTGATGGCAAAGATATTTAGACGTTGATCCCCATTTGGTGTTTGCATGAATGAAGGGTCATCAGTTCTAATAGATGAGGAGTTGCTTCAGATGATTCTTGAAAGTGCAAGGAGGCTCAGCCTGAAAGAAACAATACTGGTTCTCAGAGGCAAGAGAAAGAAAGGTGTGGTTACCGTTTCTGATCTTGTGGTTCCTCCGCTCGCAGCCCACGGGCACAGCTTCGCCACCATCCCCATCCACATGCTACCAATAGACTTCTCTGTAGTCGGAACAGCGCACTCCCACCCCTCTGGAAACCTCACACCTTCGCCGGCAGACCTGAACCACTTCTTCGGAAACGTACTCATGATCGTAGGCTTCCCCTTCAAAGATGAGAAAAACGTAGCCGTCTACAACCGCAACGGAGAGAAGCTAAAGCTACAAGTGACAAAGACCTAGTCCAGCGAGATTCGCCCAAAAAACAGAATCGCAAACATGCCCTGTCTTCAACACCTTTTGGGCTTAGAGAAGGCGACATGCCTATTCTATATAATAAGGGGGCATATGTACCCTGGCCTCGTCTGCCAGTGCCATGCTCAGCACCAACAAACAGCCGCACGCACACGAGCGAAACGCTTTTCAAACGAGAAAACGTGGCTTCGCACCCGATAGGTGATCAACAGCAAAGTTTATAGGCGTCGTTTTATATTAGGTGTTTGTCGAATTAAAACAGGCAAAGATGAAATTGAAGGTTGTGATCGTCGAATGTCGGAAGATTTGAAGGAAGAAATGAAACGTCTCAAGGAAGAGCTTGCTGGCCTGAGAAGCCAGCTGAAGGAGGTCTTGGAAGAGCGGCCGAAAGGACAAGGCATGTACATCGACATCGGACATCCAATGCGCCACTACATGGATGATGTTATGCGTGGTGTTGCAGAAGGCGTGCACGGCGAACTGGAGCGATCGATATTCATCGGACCGAGAGGAGTCCGCATTATGCGCGACAATCCCTATGCGGAAGGGGAACCCGAAAAGGTGGATTTCGCGAAGACCGCTGAAGCTATGAACGCGTTGAGCCACGAGCATAGGCTGCGAATACTGGACGAGCTTATGACAGGAGGCAAATACATCAACGAGCTGCAGGAGAAACTGTCTGAGATCACCACGAGCACGCTGTCGAGCCACTTGAACGTGCTGGAAGAAGCAGGACTCGTCGTGCAAGAGAAAGTGCGAGGCCGCTACCTTGTCACTATACCCGGCAGAACCGCCTACAAAATGGCCAGACAAGTGGCCAGATTCCTCGAAAGGAGGGAAAACGAATGATCCAGCACTATTACG
>Ga0315280_10005203_pt1 | contig 18690 bp, 13 predicted proteins | sample YL17G06_40_MG_FD_203697 | JGI IMG/M metagenome (GOLD analysis project Ga0315280, IMG submission 203697) | Sediment microbial communities from Yellowstone Lake, YNP, Wyoming, USA - YL17G06_40 | ecosystem: Environmental > Aquatic > Freshwater > Lake > Sediment | place: USA: Wyoming | collected... | reverse complement strand
TATTGGCTGCAATGTCGGGCGGGTATGGGCGGGTATAGAAGGCGTAGTTTCTCCCGACGCCTAGCCAGGATAGGGCACAGGCCTCCGGAGCCTGGAGTCGCGGGTTCGAATCCTGCCCCGCCCGCCAAACTACTTGGGCGAGTCCCGAAAATCGGTTCGTCGGCGGCTTTTATAGCAACCATAGAGGAGTCCCGAGGCCTCGCAGGATGGCGCATAAGAAACTCCTGGACAACGCACAGGTCAAGCGATGGTACGATAACGTGAGCCGCGCGTCGGAGCTGACTGCTGAGGTGGACCTCCGCCGACTCGGCCTATTCTGTAACAGATGGCATCTGACGCCATTAGGCCTCTTGGAGAAGCAGCCGCAGGAGATTCACAGCCTACTCGTGGACACGGTCACCGAGCTTGAGAAGAAAGGTTACGCCGGCTCCTATCTGCAGGGAATCGTGAAGGGCGTGAAATCTTGGCTGTCCTTCAACAACGTCAGCCTAGGCGAGAGAAAGATAAACTTCACAGACCCGGACGACACGCCGACTTTGCGGGAAGAGAAGGCGCCTGAACCGGACGAACTTCGAAAGGCTCTCGAACACGCCTCCCCGAGGACGAGAGCGGCGATGGCGCTGGGCGTCTTCTGCGGCTTCAGGCCAGGTGTCCTAGGCAACCACAAAGGAACAGACGGCTTGGAGATACGTGACCTGCCGGAGATTCAGATAGACCGGGAAACGATGACCGTCACATTCACACAAGTCCCCACGATGGTCATCGTCCGCAGGAGACTCAGCAAGGCCGGCATCCAATACTTCGGTCTTCTCAACGAAGAAGGTTGCCGCTACCTCAGCGAAGAGCTGGAGCGTAGGCTCAGACTAGGCCACACGTTGGCGCCGAACTCGCCTGTGATATCCCACTTCGACACAAAGAAGGAAAAACACGTCACCACGAAAGCCATCTCAGCAAGCATCCGCCTAACCTTCAGGACAGCTGGGTTCAAGTGGCGACCCTACATCCTCCGAGTCTACTTCAGCAACAGGATGCTCATTGCGGAATCCAAGACCAAGGGATTCCTGAGAGACTACCGCGCCTTCTTCATGGGCCACAGAGGCGACATCGAAGCGGTATACACGCTCAACAAGAACTTTGACGACGACACGTGGGAGAAGCTCCGGGATGCCTACGCGAGAGCGGACGAGGCGTGCCTGACAACGAGATGGCCAAGAGAGTTCTCGGAAGAGAGAGCGGTCGCTATCTTCAACCGCCTACAGTTGAAGTACGCGGGGTACAGTGACGAGGAACTGGCGAAGCTCGACCCGTCCGCCCTGACCCCCGAACAGGTGCAGGAGCTGGTCGAGAAGAAGAACACAAACGCAAACTCTCACGCGAACGGCAACGGGAGTCGTCAGAAGGTTGTTCCGGCCAGCGGCCTGTCCGAGGCTTTGTCCCGCGGTGCGAGTTCGTGTCAACCCTACCAGACGGACAAGTAGTGGTCAAGTTACCGACGACGTGACAGTTCTCGCCTGATCATCCTGGTGAGGGTTTCGAGTTTCGGCAGACCAAGCTCAGGCGACAAATCGTCAGGCTCAGCCAGGAAGGCTTCGCGCACTGGGCTGTCCGCAGGTAGATATTTCCTCGCCCACTCTTTGAAATCCTTGAAGGTCACGGGGGCTGGTTCGGACACCGCTGTCTGCTCCATGATCATTGATGCGTTGAATTTAGACTGCGGAACTTGAGCCTGCCAGCATCGAGCTCTCGGCTCGCCCACCTGCCGAGCGCGTCCAATGCCAAGACAATATCCTCCGTAGACTAGGCTAGGTCATCGTTAAGCTTCACGTCCAATCGCTGAATCCGCCAAGCCATGCTCGAATAGTCCGGCGTCTTCAAGCCAGCCACATGCCTAGAAAGCATCCCCACGAAGCCCTCCAGTTGCACAACTCTGAATCCGCGAGAGAAAGAGTCGTGCAATGATTGCTGGAGAAGCCTAGAGACAAGCTGAACACTAGACGCTGGTGCGTTAGAGAACTCAAACTTCTTAACGCCAGCAGAAGTCTACTACTCCTAGCTTGTGCAAAGTGTCTCTGTATCCCGCAGTCCCGATTGCTAACGCCATTGTCAAATTACCGCTTTGTCAGTTCTGTCAAAGAGATGTATTCTGTCCATGTTGAAGGCGAGGTAGACTTTGTCGTCGGTTTTCGGCATTACGCCTGGTGGTGCTTTGGCCTTTACGATCTCTCCGCCGACTTGGAGGTTGATCAACACTTCTGATCCGAGAGGTTCGACGACATACACTGTGGCCTCAATGTCGGTTGAAGCGCCCTCTCTCAAGACCATGATGTCTTCGGGCCTTACGCCCAGCGTCAACTCGGAGGATGTGGCGCCTGATTTTATGGCATCTTTCAGATCAGTAACGTCGAGCTTGAACGCGCCTGCATCGAGGACGGCGTTTCCATTTTCTTCTTGGAAGCTGCATGGGAGGAAGTTCATGGGAGGGCTTCCGACAAACCCGGCCACGAAGAGGTTCGTGGGATGATTGTAGATTTCATCCGTGGTACCCAACTGTTGTATGACACCTGCCTTCATGAGGGCGATTCGGTCGGACATGGTCAAGGCCTCAACCTGGTCATGGGTGACGTAGATTGTGGTTATGCCAATCCGTTTCTGTATCCGCTTCAGTTCGGCTCGCATGTGCAGCCGGAGTTTGGCGTCCAAGTTGCTGAGAGGCTCGTCCATCAGGAAGATTTGAGGTTCGCGTACGATGGCTCTGCCCAAAGCAACTCGCTGTTGTTGGCCGCCGCTCAACTGTTTCGGTTTACGGTCGAGAAGCCCTTCTATTTCGAGCAGCTGAGCTGTAGCCGTGACTTTCTCTCTTATCTTATCTTTTGGATACTTGCGCATCCTGAGTGGGAAAGAGATGTTGTCATAAGCGGTCATATGCGGATAGAGTGCATAACTTTGGAAGACCATTGCCACATCCCGCAGCCTGGGAGGAAGATCGTTCACCAACTTGCCGCCGATGTAGACGTTCCCCTGCGTCGGAACCTCCAACCCCGCCACAAGCCGCATGGTCGTAGTCTTTCCGCAACCCGAAGGACCTAGAAGCGTAAGAAATTCTCGGTCGTTTATGTAAAGGTCAAGGTTGTCCACGGCTTTTACGTCACCAAAAACCTTCGTCAAATTTTCAAGCCTAACATCGGCCAAAGCCTATCAATCCTCAACTCAGCTTTTCTCCGTATATAAAATGAGAGTGAATTGTCTCAACGCACTTCAATATCTTCCGAGTGGTTTTCACTTTCAAAATGACCTAGCCCCGTTCAGCCCTATCCAGCGGCAGCCGATCGGTGATCACAGGTGACGGGTTGACGCGCTTACTTGCTACGGGATTCACCATTCGCTCCCATGTCCCGAACATAGCACGCTCAGTACTCCCGCTAACTCTTACTTCCTTGTAAATGATCATCGACGTTGTCTCTATCTCAACCGGCTTTTCGGATAGACCGACCAAACCAATACGCCCAGTTTTCCTCTATGCTTGAAAACCTTAGAGAGTTGTTGTCGGAGTCCCAGCAAGCTCGATTACAACGTCCGCTCCTTTCCCGTTCGTTAACTCCATAGTGCGTTTGACGATTTCTTCTTCGTATTCACAAGAACGTCAGCAGCTCCGATCTTCTTCGCCAGATCCAATCTGAACTGTCTGATCTCAGCCGCAATGACTGTCGAAGCATCCGAGACCTTTGCAACTTGCTGCACAAATATACCAATCGGCCCTGATTCTGGTTCCCCAGTCCAAAGGTGACCTTGGCTTTCTTCAAGACTTGCCGTCCAATTGTCAGCAGGACTCTTGAGTGGCCATAGCGAGCGAAAAGGCGATGACAAATCGAGGCACCCATACGCTTCCAAAGGTCAATTACCATCATCTTGCAGACCACTCTCGATTTCGGCCTTGAAGTGGTATGCGGCTTGATCCTAGCGACAACTGCGATATGATCCGCTTCCGCCGCAATTCTGTCTAGGTAGATCTGCAAACCAAAGGCCTCGCCAATCTGAGCCACCTCCATCGAAGACTTGATAGGTGCTCGCGTACTTTCTTGCGCAATTCCCAAGTGCCTGAGGACATTTGCTTGCCGCTCCGCAGTACCCCCTCCGTGACTGTCCATGGCAGGAATGATGAATGGTACAGGTCCTATGGCTTTTGGTTCGTCGACAACAGCCTTGATGATAATCGTGGTGTTCGCCATACCTCGGCTACCAGTGGTAACCGCCACACTATCTCCAGGCCTAATCCTTGTGGCTAGTTCCAGCCGTTGCAGTGTCTGTCGAGCTGCTGCGGCGCGTCGAAGATCTGTCTGATGCGTACCATCTTTGGGTATGACATCGTTTTTCCAGCTGTACACAGACGAATATTCGGTTCGCGGCTTGTATCGAACCTTTCCTAGTTCATTTTCATCATGACCGTGACATCGAGCTAGCCACGGCCAATCGACCCTTCCCACATTTTGGTTATGACATTGACGGCCTTCGACTCATTCATAGGTCTAGGATTATGAACCATCAGGCGCGTCATCTTGAGCATATTTCGGGCAATATTCGTAATCTCTGTTTTCGGGACGCCCAGCTGCACAAGGCTCACAGGACATTGAACTTTCTTCATGAGACTGAGAACGGCCTGTGCGACGTTTGTAGCAGTCTCAGCTGAACTCAAGCCTGACGTGGTTACTCCCATCGCCTCAGCAATCGCCCTTCCTTTTTCGGGGCATGTCGTGAGGTTGAATTCGAGAACATAGGGCAGAGCCACTGCGACTGAGATGCCGTGTGGTATCCTATATTTTGTTGCATATCCGTACGCAGCGGCGTGACCACTACAAGTCCCTGCATTAGCGATCGATATGCCAGCCATCATGGCGGACAGGGACATTGCGCTTCTCGCCTGAAGATTGCCACCTTCAAAAGTAGCCGTTGGAAGGTTATGTGTGATCAATTCCATAGCCTGCAGGGAAAGAAGGCTCGTTATTGGGTTCGCATCTAGAGAAATGTAAGATTCGATTGCATGGGTCAATGCGTCCAACCCTGAACTTGCGGTGGGCTTGGCTGGCAATGTCAGAGCCAGCATCGGATCAACCACAGCGATGTCAGCTAAGACATACGGCGAAATCACGCCGACTTTCGTTCCCTCTTCATGCAGTCCTATGAGTGCATTAGCCGTCATTTCGGACCCGGTTCCCGCCGTTGTAGGAACTAAAACCTTGGGTAACCCCGGTTTCTTCAACAATCCGACTCCAGCGTACTGTCTTGTTTCTCCGGGGTTCGTTGCCATAACGGAAGCGATTTTCGCAATGTCCATCGCACTTCCGCCTCCAACGCCACACACGAGATCAAAATCTCCTCCCCTTACCGTACGCGTCACTTGATCCGCGGTCTCTATATCTGGCTCGGGTTCCACATCCGAGAAGAGTTGGACTTCCATGTTTCTCCCCTGCAGGCCTTCAATCACCTCTGCTAGGACACCTGATTTGACTACTCCCATGTCGGTTACGAGAAGCACTCTCTTGGCTCCGAGCGCTTTGGCCTCGTCCCCAATGCTCCTGGCCGAACGTTGGCCAAAGAGTATTCTACGCACGAGAGTCAGCAAGTTCACTCTGAACATCTGACCGGACGTTTCTCTGTCCATTGCGCCTACAGTTTGCCTTCCTCCCCCCGTTATTGGCGCGACCATATCTTCTATTTTCAAATCACAGACCACCATGCTAGACCAGACCAGATTAAGCCGCTAACTGCCATCGTAGGGGCGTCGTTGGTCTTCTTTTCATCCATGGTTCCCCCACATCTCCCAGTGTTCACGCCTTGCGTCTCACAATTATGCATATAGGGCTTCGGTTTGTGATCGAGCTTGTAAGAATGCTCATCATTTGATCTCAGATTACAGATGATAGGACAGATGAATGACACTCAAATCTCGAAGCCCTTGAATGTTTTCAAAAGCCATAGACTACTGCGTGTTTGCTTACATGCACCTTCTTGGTAGTCAATGACGAATTGTGAAGGTGAAACATTACTCTCTCTAAGAGCATTAGTAGCGCGTGTGGCAGCTGTCTCCTAAACAAGAGAGCGTTGAATTTCATCGATCTTCTCCTCAGTCAGCGGCAGCGAGGCGTTCTCCAGTATGCTGCCTAAGACCAATAGATGTTCGTCGGAGACAAGATTCTCTGTGGACGCTTCGATGCAGACTCTGTCACCAGGAGTAATCGACTTTAGGAGGTCGAGCAGATATTCTTTCACGGTGTCGGTTCCTAGATAGTAGACAGAGGCTGGAAAACCGACTAGGATAACCTTGTCCCTCCAAAGGTCTAAGGCGTCGCGAATGGACAGGTCACCCATCGGCGGGGGATGGAAGGCTTCAATGATGTCGAGTGGGCACTTTGCGATGAGGTCTTTGAGTATGCCGAGCCTTCCGTCGAAGTGAGATGCCAAGAGCATACCCTTTTCATGCACCACCTTAGCGCACTTCTCATAGCTCGGCATGAAGTATTCTTGGAAGAGGATTGGGTTGAGGAGGACGCCGTCGACATTATCGCCGAATATGACGGCGTCGGCAGGGGATTCCGCAGCGATCGTGTAAATCTCTTCATACCTCCTGTCGATAGCCCGGTATAACTCCTCCACTTTTTCGCGGTGCCTAGCGTGGTGTATGTAGAACGTGGGGGTTCCGACCCAGTCAACGATCAACGTCTGCATTGGAGAATGAGGTAGACTAGCTATTATCACGCCATCCTGGCCGAGCCATCCCTTAGCCTGTTCGATGGGGAAGTAGTCGGCTTTGTAGACCGTGTCTTCCACCATAAACTTGACAACATCGTAGTCTTCAAGTTTCCTTATTCTACGCTCAATAGTCCAAGGAGTCACATCTCTCCAGCTGCGCTGCTGCTTCCACTCGCCTACGCCCGGCTCCTTCTTCAGCCGCTCCGTCACAGTGCCTACAGGGGTGTGATATTCTATGAGCGTTGTGCCCAGACCTGAAGAAGGCCCCCTACGCTCAACGATGTCTACATGAGGCATTGTCTCCACATAGCATGGTCGCTGCCACCATACGCCCATGCACTTGTTTCGAGCTTCTCTCTCCGCCTCTCCGGTCTGGAGGCGCCTCCAGGGGTGAAAGAATGGGATCTTATCGGCGCACTGCCCATGGAAGGTCGTTAGGATTCTTTCGCGATAGGTCATCGGGGCCATCCCTTGTTCACTTCCGCTTAATCCACACATTCAATGCACTTATGGACTTTCTGAATCCGCAGAGACACAATGCCTCCTCAGGCCTCTTTGATCTCGATCTTCAGCCTGGTTTTCAACAGATCGTCCTGAGTTTGTCCCAACGACCGAGACAGGAGTGTGCGTGCGCACCAACCTACCCACACACAGAATACCCCAAACGACGACGAACGTGCCTAGACGTGCCATTACTCTTCTTGGCCTTCCAATCCTAGACTTCTATGGAGGGCGGGCAAACGTACACTGATCTCTCTTTGATGGACTTCGTCTTGCCCAAAAGAATCTGGTGTAAATGATCGGTATCCTGTTTCCCATATTTACCAGTAAATTGGTGTCTTCATGAGAATGGTGCCGCCTACGAACCTGTTTTGACGGTTCGAACCTGATTCTTCCGGTAGCTGGCTAAGCTCAACACAAAATCAACGCATTGTGGTCTACTTGCGGGCTTGCGCCCGTGACCATTACTAGATGTAATTGCGTTTGACCATATTCAATCCGATTATGACCCAATCATTGCCCGACGTAGACAGGCTTACTCAAGCGATTGCGGCCATGGGTAAGCCTATAACCTCGCTAATTCACGTGAAGTTTCGCTAAGATATTTGAAGCCGTTGCTCGTAACCATTATTGTATCCTCGACAGCTATTGCTCCGAAGCCCAGTTCATGATAAGGGGTCTCAACATTCAATATCATTCCCTCTTCGAGAGCGATCTGGGAGGAGGCGTTGATGACTGGCGGATCGTACACTTCGATTCCTATTCCATGTCCAACATGTTGTCTACGGTAATGTGGTATGCCAGCCTTGCGAACAGCTTCCACGGCGGAAGAGAAAATGTCAGACACCCTTGCTCCCGGTTTCACCAACTTAAGCGCCACTTCCTCTCCTTCAAGTATCGCCTGATAATACTTGGAAAGCTTCGCTGAAGGTTCGCCAACAACAGCAGTGCGAGCAGTATCAGCATAGTAATAGTTGTAAATTGCAAATGGGTCAAACCTAACTACATCCCCCCTCTGGAGACTCTTGCTGGGTGTCGCACGGAGATACGCCTGCTTACCTATGGCTATGAGAGTGCTAGCAGGTATCCCGCCGCTTTCCCAGACCTTTCTGTTGAACATGCCCACCAGTTCCTTCCAACTCATCCCTTCCCTAGCCACGGAGACAACTGTCTCATAAGCTGATTCAAGTATCTTCACTGCCATCGTCATGCGCTTGATTTCTTCCTCAGTCTTCACCATCCTTATTTGACGAATGATCGAACTAGCTTCCCGGATTTCAGCGTCCGGAAGACTTTGTGTCAACTTAGCGAATTCTGATGGGGAGAATCCCAATTCATCGATTCCAATCTTACCCCTGTGCAACCTCCTCTCTTTCAGCACGTCGACGAGGAGACGCAGCGGGTCAGAGACTGTGACCGAAGAGCTCAGCCTTCTTATCTCTTCTTCAACTGCTGTCGTTAAATTCTCTGTGGGGCTTTCCACAAAGAACTGGCCGTAACAGCGAATGTTGTTAATCCAACTTAGTCTTTCTGCAATGATGTCCTTTGCTTCGCTTATGGCTACAACCAGAGTCGCATCGGACAGCTTGTTAGGCTCAAGTACAACGAATGCCTTACCTCTCAGATATTGCTGACTTTCTGAGCGGTAATCGCTAAAGTAAGTTACGTTTTCGGTTGTAGATGCTATCAAGGCATGAAGGCCGTTGTCATCGATTGCCTTCTTTGCCCTAGGCCCGTTCATCAACATGAGTGAATTGGCACCCAAACCCCTATTGCTACTGGTCCATAATTTATGTTTAGGGCACGGCGAACCCTTCTGCCCCATACAGCAGTGCTTTGAGTCTGACGACTGTCAACTGCTAGGGCCAATTCAAAGTAAGGAAGACAAAACGTTCGGGTCAGCACGTGACAAACCCGCTTGTCAACAAGGGCAGGTATGCGTGACATTTGCCACCTACTACTTTTTAGGTTGGCGTCATTATCCGTAAGCAGGCTGGTTTGCTCAACGTATCGGACATGCATGTTGCTGAGTTGAGAAATCGAGATGAGATTCGGGATTTCGCTAGGAAATTGCAGCGAAGGATTGACTTTTCCAATTCCGTTCGCTAGCGCAATGGACATAGTTGACTTGGGAGTCTACGCGGAGGAATTGGGTTACGACTCTGTGTGGGCAAATGATCATATCACCACTCAACGTTATGTGAAGCAACTGTGGGGAAAATCTCCCAATTACTACGAACCGTTTGTGATGCTATCGTATATCGCTTCTAGGACCAAGAAGATCACCCTTGGAACAGGCGTGATTGTGCTGCCCAATAGAAACATTCCGATACTGGCAAAAGAAGCCGCAACGCTTGACGATGTCTCCGGAGGTCGACTAGTACTGGGGATCGGATCAGGCGCGTACAAAGAAGAGTTCGAGGCCATGCACCCCCTTCTCGATCCAGGAAAGAGAACTGGGATTTTCGACGAAAGCCTCGAGGCCTTGAGTGAGCTTCTCACCAAACCGAGCGCAACGTACAATGGAGAATTCATAAGATTCAAGGAAATCGAGCTCTACCCCAAGCCGAGACAGAACCCGTTTCCAATATACATTGGCGGTAACTATCGCAAGAGCTTCGAGCGAATTGCGAAGTACGCTAAAGGATGGCTGCCGGGGATGCTTACGCCCGCTGAAATCACCTCGATGCGTGAGAAACTCAAGTATCGTTGCGTCAAGCACGGCAGAGAAATAAGCGAGATCGATGTCGCTCCCCAACTCACCGCTTGTGTTGCCAAGACCCGTGAAGAAGCAGCTACGAAGTTCAAGGGCTCCATTTGGTACAAACATCTCGAGTCGCTCGGAACTTCCACTCTAAGAGGTAGAGTTGACACCGATTACTCCGACAGAGGATTGATAGGGAGCATCGACGACGCAGTTAACAAGATCCAGAGATATATCGATGCCGGCGTCACCAACTTTCCTCATTTGAAGTTTCCTGTTAACACGTTGGAAGAGGAGAAGAGAGAGATCAAATTCTTCGCTGAACAGGTTCTGCCCTCCTTCAAATGACGGCTGTACGAGCTAACCTGGCACTTCAAGAGCTTTAGTCTAGAACTAATTAGTAAAAAGGCTCGTAGGGATTCACTCCATCATCAAAGGAGAAGGCAAATCTGTTGAATTGAGATTTGAACTTCGCAACGGCGTCTGCCACTGCCTTGGGATCTTCGTGGTCAATTATGACTGCCTTGAGGAATTGTGCTACTTCCGCCATGTCCTTTTCCTTCATGCTCGTTCGAGTCGACTCTTGGGTACCCATCCTTAGACCCGAACCGCTCGTGCCTTTCACAAGATCCATGGGGATTGACTGACTATCAACGAAAATGTTCGATTCCTCTAGCAAACGTGCCTGTTTACTCCCGCCGCCGAATTCTGTCACATCGACGACGATCATGTGAGTCCTAGAGAATCCCAGTTCAGGATAGAGTACCTTGAAGCCTAGCTCGTGCATTGCTTTCCCTAAGGCTTGAGAGTTCTTGACAATCTGTCGAGCATACGCCTCTCCATATTGCTTCATTTCAGCAAGTGCAACTGCGAGCGCAGCTATTCGATTGAAGTGGTAGTTGCAGATGATGGCGCCGCAAAATCGGCCGCCCTTTCCTCCCTGCATCTGATAGTATGTTTCTTCGCTGTTCGTAAGGGCCATTCCTCCTTGAGGTCCGGGGAAGGTTTTCGTGTGACTTCCCATCAGTACATCTGCTCCATCGTCCAACGGATTCGGAAACTGCTTTCCAGCCATCAAGCCGAAGACATGCGAGGCGTCATATGCCAAGCAAGCTCCAACTTCCTCAGCCACCTCTTTGATTTCCTTCACGGGTTCAGGCGGGAAAAGTATCTGGGCGCGTCCCATGATCAACAGAGATGGTTTCTTCTTTCGAACCATTTCACTAGCCTTTTCGACATCAATCTGGTGAGTCTTGATGTCATAGGGCCAGTACTCAACGTTGAACAATCCTCTAGTCAAGGGCGGCGCTGCCGAGTGAGGTGTGGTGCCCTGGATCCGAGTCGCGGCCATCTGGCCTCCATACCCGGGCCCAGTCTCAATCACAGTGTCCCCTGGTTTTGTGAATGCCATAATGACTCCGGCATCCGCCGACTCTCCGCCCAACGGTCTCAAATCCACAAACTTCGCGTTGAAAAGTTCCTCAACTAGGTCATGAGTTACAAGTTCGAGCTCGGTAATGTACTTCATACCTCTATAGATTCGAACCTTTGGATCATCATTATAGTTCGCGTATCTGCACACGAAGTCGGTGGTTAGGTACCTGCGAACTGTGGGCGACGGCGGTACCTCTGATCCGATAAGGTTCAAGGAACGGCTTCTGTAATCGACATGTTTTCTCAGAATCGTGTTTATCGAATCCAATCCATGCATCGTGCTGGTCTCCGTCCGTTCTCAATGTGGAATAAGCAAATGTCTACGCCATTTATGATACTTGTGTTCGTGTCGCCAAGTTCATCGACAACCTCAGCCAGACACACGTTAGGCTTTTCTAGGCATTCAAATATCAATGATCAGGCTGATTTTCATGAAGGTCAGGGTGAGGTTTTTCCACAATTTAGAACCTTCCCGTAGCGGCAAGGTGGAGGTTGAGCTGAAAGATGGTTCTACGGTCAAAGATCTCCTGGAGAAGCTGATTGAGATGTACGGCGGGGCCTTTGAGAGAGGTATCTGGGGGCAGGATAGAAAGCTCTTTATCGCAATTATGGTGAACGGCGTATCGACGCGTCCCGGCACCGGGCTAAGGGAAGGCGACGAAATTGCGATCGTTCCTCCCGTTGCGGGAGGATGTGCTTAGAAATCTTTGCTTATCGAGCCTCTGCGATGCGCTCGATGTCTCGGATTACGTAGTCGAGTCCCAGTTCCTTCAGCTTTGACCTTGTCGGATAGCCTGATCCCTGATCGTATCCACGCGCTTCATAGTACAGCTGGATCAACTCATCCCAATGTGAAACGTGGCCCTGAGCCGGTCCGGTGGGCATAGGAACCGTCTTGAACCGTTCGGGGATGTCATCTTCCCTCTTCGTTAACCCTTCTCTGATGTTGAATGCGCGTTCCAGATTCCATATCCTCTCACCGATGAGTTGCAAACGTGAGAGCTCTCCAAATTCTTCAACCCCTGTCACTGCGTGCAATGCCGTGGCGTAGAGCTCTGGACAGTGGAAAGATGCGAAAAAGCATGTTATCGTTGAGTCAAAAATTGCATATCTGTCTTGGTTGTCTTTCACGAGCTTCCCTTTACCCTTCACCGAGAACCTGTCCGATGGTGGTTCGGTAGGCCACCCGTACAGCTCTTGTGTACAGAAACCTCTCTCGTGACACCCTCCTCTGTTTGTCGTTCCTATGCTTAGACCCTGCCCTTGGGCTCCGCGTGGGTCGTAACCGGGTAGTTCTAGTCCCTTGCTGTGCATCGCGTAGTATTTGGTTTCCTCGCCAAGCTTCTCAGAAGCCTTCTTCACACCATCCGCCAGCAGGTCTCCTACGCCTTCCCTGAGGCCGATCTTGCTAATCAATGTCAGGATGGTATCTCGGTTTCCCCACGATAGGTCAAGTCCATCCGCCTTCTTTTCGGATATGAGCCCGCGTTGTCCTAGTTCCATCAGGAAACTTATACAAACGCCAGTTGAGATTGTATCCAACCCCATGTTGTCGCAGAGATAATCTGCTGCCAACACCGTGTCCGCGTCTCCAGTTCCACAATTCGCTCCCAGCAGGGCTATCGTTTCGTATTCGGGGCCCTCGTGCTCTACGCCGGCAAGGGGACCAGTCTTGATTTGCCTTCTCTTGGAGCACCCAATCGAACAGTGATAGCACGCGTCATGTTTTATCAAACGTTTTTCGAATTCCTCGGGCCCTATTCCGTCGGCGCTTTCGAAGCTTCCTTGTTGGAAATTCCTCGTGGGGAAGATCCCTAGAACGTCATTTATGATGTGTATTCCTCTTGTGGTTCCTCTTTTGCTGAAGATTTTCACAGTGGGATTGCCAGCTAACGTAGTTACTATTTTCTTGATGGTCTCTCTCAAAAGCTTGGGCTTTGCCGCTGTAACTGGTTTGTTGCCCTTTACCACGATCGCCTTGAGCTTCTTGGATCCCATTACTGCGCCAGCACCTCCTCTGGACGCGGAACCCGACCTTCTCGAAGTCCGGTCGGAGATCACGCCCGCGATTCTCACCATCCTTTCTCCAGCCGGGCCAATCGACAATACCTTCACATTATCATCGTTCAAGTCACGTTTGATCGTCATTTCAGTCTCAAGCGTTGAGCTGCCCCATAGTTTTCGTGCGTCCCTAATCTCGGTTTGATCGTCATTGATCAAGAGGTAGCACGGATCCTCAGAGACGCCTTCTGCTACGATCATGTCGTAGCCAGTCCGTTTCAGTTCCGCAGGCCAGTATCCTCCTGCAAAGGTGTGGAGCGTATATCCAGTTAGTGGGGACTTGGTCGCCACGCAATATCTGCTGCAGGCTGGCGCATCTGATCCTGTAAGAGGTCCTACGGAGAAAATGATCTTGTTTTCAGGTCCTAACGGATCTATTCCTGGTTTCAATTCCGTGTAGAGATATTTTGCTGAGAGGCCGCGACCGCCAATATATCGTAGGGCATCGGATTCATCCGTGGCTTCGACAGATATCTTCTTACCCGCAAGATCGACCCTCAGCAATCTGTTATTGTATCCGCCTTTGATGCCGCTCATCTCCATCACATCAGCCGGCAATCCTTGTCAAACACTTCATGGCGGGTTGCGGAGTCCTAATCTCCCTTGCTCCAAGGCCAGAGCCAGGAATACCGGCGCTTGGCTCTTCTAGGGGATGAGTTCATGCTTTGAGGCCTGTCCTCAACCCTTTGATTATTTGTCCTTGGAGCAGAATCGTCGCAACCATCATGGGCACTATCATAAGTATCATTGCCGCCGCAAGGTCAGCCCAAAGAAAAGTATATTCTGTTATGAATACTGCAGCCTTTGCAGTCAGAGTGACCGCGTTCCGGGTTGTGAGCACATACGCGAACATGAACTCGTTGAAGGAGAAAAGGAAAATGATGATTGACACTGCGACTATGCCAGGTCCACTCATCGGGAGAGCAATCTTCCATAGAGATTGAATCCTCGAACATCCATCAACCATTCCCGCTTCCTCATAATCCCTTGGCATGTCGTCTAGGAAGCCTTTCAAGATGAATACGGCTAACGGGACATTGAAGGTAAGATAAATCAACACTAGGCCGATCTGCGTGTCCATCAAACCGTAAAGTTGGTACAGGATAAACATGGGGATGAGAAAAACAATGGGGGGGAGCATCCTGAAAGAGAGGATCCATGAAAGAAGTGGGCGACCCCCCGTGTTAAATCTAGAGATGCTGTAGGCTGCTGGAAAGCCGATTGCTACCGCCAACGCGGTCGTGCCAAGAGATACAACAATGCTGTTCAGGAAGGACGACCATAATTCGAAGGCGTAGGCGACTTCGGCACCGCCTCCATGGAAAATTATGCTGTAATAATGATCAAAAGTCGGCTGGAAAAACCATGACGGAGGAATGTTGACCACCTCCGCATCAGTCTTGATTGACGTGAGGAATATCCAGAATATCGGAAAGACAGACACAAGCGATAGCACAAGTACTACGATCCACTTGCTTATTCTCTCTATCAAGCGACTGATTCCAACCAAGTCTGATCACTTCAATAGACGTTGGATCATGATCCAAAAGAGACCTAGCAAGATGAACAGCAAGAGAACGTTGACCGCGGCTGCTGCACCGAAGTTATTGTATGAAAAAGCCAGCTTATAGATCAGGAGACTGAATATGGTTGTGGCTCCTACGGGAGCTCCGGGTCCTCCCTCCAAGAGGATGAAAGGTATGTCAAAGGCCTTTAGTTCATCCATTATCCGAATAATCAAAACGACCGCTACTATCGACTTTAACATTGGGAGTGTGACGTGAAGGAAAGTCCGGGGTCCTGACGCACCATCCACCTTGGCAGCATCGAAGACCTCTGCTGGGAGAGACTCCAGTCCACCGTACAGTATGATGAAGGCAAACGGCGTCCATTTCCACACCTCCATCGAAATGACAAGCAGGAGAGCATGGATCGGGTTACTAAGTGAAATCATGGGCAATCCAAACGTTCTAAGGTAGTAAGGTACCACTCCTATCATGCTGTTGAATATGAGCCTTCCAAGGGCACCCACAAACACGGGCGCAACGAACATCGGAAAAATGAAAAGAGAGGTAAATACCTTCTGACCCCGCTTCAATGAATAGATCAAAACCGCCATCAACATTCCTAGTAATAATTGAAGCAGAACTGCTAGTCCCACATAGATTGTAGTGATAATGCCTGACTGCCAAAAAAGGCCAGGATCATACAAGAGATATGAGTAGTTGCTAACTCCTGCCGGCGGTGGCGAGTTGTAGTCGTATATCGATGCCGAAGTGAAACTAAGATAAAATTGGGAAAGAAGGGGATAAGTGGTGAACACTAACAGCGTGACAATAGTAGGGAGCACCAGTGCATACTTTATCCTTGCTTCTTCACGGGCAGATCCCCGTCTAGCTAGAGAAGGGAAGCGCATATGTTTCGCTCAAGTCATCTAGAAGTAGCCCTTTGACTTCAAGTACTTTGCAGATTCATTCTGGATTATTTCAAGAGTCTTCTCCGGCGATGCTCCTGCCAATAGCCCTGACAGTGCTCCTGATCCGATGCTCTGAATTGTAGGCATATCCGCGTACGCAGGCTCAACTCTCGCAATCGGAACGATCCCCACTTCTGATGCTCTCTTTATCACGGGGACATTGCTGAACTGTGGATCTTCGTAGGCTCTTCGATTCATCGGAGTATTGCCCTTAAGCGTGACGTCGAGCTCCATGCCTTCGCCGTAGAGGTACCATGCTAGGAACTTGAAAGCTTCCTCCTTGTGAAGCGAGTTGACGTTTATTAGATATTCGTTGCCGCCCATGTATGAATGGCGTTTGATAGACCCATCAGCCTGCTTCACGCCCGGCGGGACTGTCCATGCTACTTTGTCGAATACCTTGGGCGATTTTTCTTTGTCGACTAGTGTGTTGTAAACGGTCTGCCAGTCGAGGATCATGGCTATCTGCCCGGATTGCAGTGCCGACATTGTCTCCATGAAGGCAAATGTTGTCACTTCTGGTGGGACCAGTTCTTCCTTAGCCATGGTTGCCCAGATACGTGATGCTTTCAGACCTGCCTCATTGTTGAAGTCGGGTTCGAACGTATCTTTCTTGAAGTAGTTTCCGCCGTAAGACCAGTACGCAGTCAGCCAAGTCTTCCAACTGGTAGTGTCTATTGGGCCTCTGCCACATAGAGCAAGGCCATAGGTTGTTGGAGAGTTTGGGTTCTTACTCTTCGTAAATTTCCTTGCGATTTCGAGCAGTTCATCCCACGTGTCCGGAGGTTTCTGTATGAGATCAGTCCTATAGATAGTTGTTATAAAACCCATCGACTGGGGTAGCATCACTTGCTTTCCTTTGTAGTCCCCTGAATCGTAGGCGTTCGGATAGAGGTCGTCTCTGTTGTAGGGCTTTCCGTCCGGAGACGAGAACAGTTTCGGATCCTTCAAGTACGTGTTCAGATCCACTGCGTAAGGAGCGAATGCACCCGTATAGTAACTCCAAACAAACCAAAGGTCAGGCTCTTTAGCTCCTCCAATCATTTGCGCAGTCACCTTATCGAAGTACCCTTGGAAACTCAGGATTTCCGGCTCAAGCGTTATACCAGTACTCTCACCGTAGTGTTCGTTCCAGTATTTTATTTCATCAACAATCATCTGAGAGTTTACCCCGGTTAGCGTCTGGACCTTGAGCTTAACTCCCGATGTAGGCTGTGTAACGGTTGGCACACCTGTTGCCGTGGCTGTGGCCGTAGAGGTTGGGCCAGGAGTGGGTTGCGGCGGCGATAGGTAATAGGCTGCCCCAGCAGCACCAGCGGCAACCACCACGGCTGCTGCTGCACCGTACTTCAGGTACTGGCGCCTGGTGATCTTCGCTTTCTTTTCTTCAGCCAAAACCGTTCACTTTTTCCTCGATCTTGTGTAGCGTGCTGAGCGTATTTAACCGTTTGTGTGTGGATAGCTCAGTTCTCGTTTCCCGAAATAATTTCGTGTCGTTCAGTTGTGAGGTAGATTAGAGGCCTGTCATGCCTCTGCGTTGTGAGTTAGGCACAATGCAAAAGGAGGAATGGCAGACCAGGTGTTAGTTGATGCGGTAGCACGTATAGACTTAGCGAACCTGATCGAGGAGCTGAAGACGAAGAGTAGGGAGAGCCTTCTTGAGGCTGTAGAAGCATACCAAGAGAGGCTTCTGGACGAGTTATGTGGGAAGAAACGTAAGCCTAACGGCATCTACAGGAGGGCAGGCTCAGGACGCTCCAAGACCATCGTGACCACCCTGGGCGTGGTAACGTTCAGGACGTTGAAGGTTAGGAACCCGGCCACGGGGGAGACCATCACACCCATCCTCCAGATACTGCAGGTACGTGGACGTAAGTATACCCGTCAGGTGAAGGCTGAATGCGCAGAACTAACCAGCAAGCTGAGCTACGGCGATACCCGAGAGGAGTACCACCGCCTCAGGGGCTTATGGATACCCAAGTCCACCATACATGGCTTCACACAGGAGCTTGCACCAGACATGCTGATGGCTAACCTTAACGCCGCTGCATCCAGTCAGCCTCAGAGGCCGGTGATCTTGGCGGATGGGACTGAGGTACGAAGCATCCAGAGAGGAGGATTCAACCAGGTACGTGTAGCCATAACCATACGGGATGAATCGAAGCAGCTCCTCAGCCTAACCGTGAACCAACCCTACTCTACGCTCCCTGAAGGAAGCATCCTGGTTAGTGATGGGGAACCCGACCTGAAACATCAAGACCCCGGGATGCATCAACTCTGCATACTGCATGCCGTGAAGAGGCTCACGTATGCCCTATGGAGGGAACGAGCAAGCAAGGAGGAACGCGAACACCTCAAAACAGAGTTGGAACGCATCCTCTACACCCTCGTCAACTCCACACGTACACATGCCAGCGATGGGGATCATGAAGCCTCAAGGAGACGGATAGAATCAACCCTCAGGGAACTCTCCATACTCGCAGTCACCCTGAAACGTCAAGGCTACAGGGAGGCATCCGAATTCATAGCTAGGAACGGTAAGCTTCTGGTCACGTTCGCTGAACTCACTCTCAATGGAATACGCATACCCTACACCACCAACCGGATAGAACGCCTCATGGGTGAGATCGCCAAACGCTGCAAACAGATGGGCCCACTGGAGCGAGAAGGGACTAAGGAACATCCTCACCCTCATCCTAATCCACTACACGAACCCAACCCTATACGAGGAGTACTGGCAAAGCTATATCCACCACGACCCAACCAACAC
>Ga0315280_10005202_pt1 | contig 18693 bp, 17 predicted proteins | sample YL17G06_40_MG_FD_203697 | JGI IMG/M metagenome (GOLD analysis project Ga0315280, IMG submission 203697) | Sediment microbial communities from Yellowstone Lake, YNP, Wyoming, USA - YL17G06_40 | ecosystem: Environmental > Aquatic > Freshwater > Lake > Sediment | place: USA: Wyoming | collected... | reverse complement strand
CTTCTACCCAAAATCAAACCCAAAAACCACCACCGGGCTCCTGGGGATATTTCCTCCACATCCCGTGGATAACCCCTTCGACTTACGTCCAAAAAAACTCTTGCTTTGCCCTTAGGAAATATCCTGTCAAAAAAGCGCCAACCATGACCTCACGAGAACGCGTTCTGACGGCGTTGCGGCGGCGGAAGCCGGACCGCGTCCCCGCCACCTTGTATGACGAGGTCATTGGCTATGTGCCGGACGTTGCCCGGATGTTCCACGAAAAGTGCGGCGGCCAATGGCCGGGCGATTACTTTGCGTGCGATGTGCGGTCGGTCTCCATCGGGCCGACGCGGCTGACGGCCGATTTTTCCAAGTACATCGCCGCCGCGGAGAACGTCCGCGTGGATGAATGGGGCGTAGGTCGGCGGGCCGGCGGCTTTCACCACTACGCGCAGATCCTCCACCCGCTGCAATCGAGCGACGCCGGGGCGATTCGCGACTATCCGTTTCCCGATGTGGACGCGGCCTACCGCTACGACAGGCTCCAGGCCGAGGTGGCGGGTTTGCACGAGCGCGGACTGGCCGTGACGGGCTTTCCGGGATCGGTTTTCGAACAAGCCTGGTATCTGCGCGGCATGCCCCAACTGTTTGCAGATATCGCGGAAGACCCGGAAGCCGCCGATTTCCTGCTTGATCAGATTGCGGGCCGGGTTGCGGGCGCGGCGCAACATCTGGCGGCGGCGGGCATAGATGTGCTGATCCTGGGCGATGACATCGCAACCCAAAAAGGCCTGATGATGTCGCCCGCCATGTGGAAACACATTCTGAAACCGCGCCTGCGGCGCATCATTTGCGCGGCGAAGGAAATCCAACCCGACCTGCTGATCTTTTACCACTCCGACGGCAATGTATGGGACGCCATTCCGGAGCTGATTGACGCGGGCGTAGAGGTTTTGAATCCGGTTCAGCCGGAGTGCATGGACCCGGCGGAGGTGAAGAGAGTTTTCGGCGACCGGCTGGCTTTTTTTGGCACGATCAGCGCTCAGCGCACCATGCCGTTCGGTACGCCGGACGAAGTCCGGGCCGAAGTGAAGCGGCGCATTGAGACCGTCGGAAAAGGCGGCGGTCTATTGCTGGCACCAGCCCATTGCTTGCAGCCGGATGTGCCGTGGGAAAACGTCGTCGCTTTCTTCGAGGCCGTGGAACAATACGGCGCTTGCGCGTGAATGGGACAAGTCGGACAGGTCGGACACGTCCGACAGGTCGGACAAGTCAGACGAATCGGAGGCACCGGTCGCCTCTTTCGAGTCTCGCTGGCTTTGACCGCCGGTATGGTATTGGCGCCTGCTCAAAAGGCAGCGCGGCTATTTGGCAGCGGCGACCTCGACGACCGACCCATAGACATACTGGAGGAATCTGCCCATGCCTTCCACGGAGACGCGTTCATCATTGCCGTGAATGCGCCCGTGATCGTCCTCGGTCATCACGCTGCCCAAGCCGTAGGCCTGCACGCCCTTGGCGCGCAAATGGGCCATGTCGGTCGCCCCCGCCAGCACCAGAGGCAGTGTCACGGCTCCGGGGAACACCGCCGAGCCGCTGCGTTCCAAGGCGCGGAACATTTCGGAGTCCAGGCGCGAGGGCGCCGTCACAGGGCGACCCTCTCGTTTGATGCTTACCTCGACAGCGGGATCGCGGATCACCGAGCGCAGCATCGCCTCCAGCGCGGCGAGATTCTCGTCGGGGAGGATTCGGATGTCGAGTTGCGCCTCGGCCTCGCCGGGAATGACATTGATCCGGTATCCTCCGTGGATGATCGTCGGCGAAATTGTTGTCCGCAGCATCGCGTTGTAGCCCAAGTGCTTCGTGCGGATGGTCTCCTGCACCGTGGCGCTGGCTCGCGGGTCTTCCAGGTGGGTGTAGAGATAAGCCTCGTCGGGCGGACTCACGCTGGCGAGACCCTGAAAGAACTTGCGTGTCGTCTCATTGAGCCGCATGGGCATCTGAAAGGTTCCCATCTTGGCGACCGCCGCCGCCAGATGAGTGATTGCGTTGTCGGGACGCGGCCTCGAGCCATGGCCCGGGCTGCCTTTCGCGACAAGCCGTGCTGGGCGCGGCACTTTTTCCATCGTCGCAATGCCGACATAGAGGATGCGGCCATCGCGCTCATAGGCCACGCCGCCTTCGTCGAGCGCAAACTCGCACGCGATCTCGTCCCAATGCTGTTCGACCATGAAGTCAATCCCAACGCGCGTTGTGGCTTCTTCGCCCGCCTGAGCCATGTAAATCACGTCGCGGTCGAGCGGAACCTTGAACCGATGGAGGAGGAGTAGTACTTCGAGATAGGCCGCCGCCTTGTTCTTGTTGTCGGAAGCCCCGCGGCCATAGAGGTAGCCATCCTTGACCACCGCCGCAAAGGGATCAACGGTCCACTTGGCGCGCTCGACCCCAACCACGTCGGTGTGGGCCATCAAGAGGATCGGGCGCTTCTTGCCATTTCCTTTGAGGCGAGCGACGAGGTTGCCGCGGCCAGGCTCGAGTTCGAAGATTTGCGAGGAAATGCCTTCGCGGTCGAGGATGGACTTCAGATACTGGGCAGCTTTCGTTTCGTTGCCGGGTGGGTTGGTCGTGTCAATCTTGAGCAGGTCGCTGAGCAGACGCAGTGTCTCATCGCGCGCCTGTGCCCAATCGGGAACCGGTCGAGCCTGCTGCGCAGCAGCTACGCGACCGCTCGCGGATACAACGCACACAAGCACAACCGCCACGATCAACCAACAGCGATAAGGACAATGACGCATACTCATCGGGTTCCTCCTTTGACGGACTTAGAATCTTCTGGATCAACCGTCGCTCATCGTTTGGCCGCTTCTCTCGCGCGATCAATCAACACGGCAACGTCTTGCTCGAAGGCGGGCAGAGCCAGCGTGACCGCTCCACGCGATTCGATCGCAGGCAGCGTCATGGTCTGGCCGGTCTTCGGGTCGAACGTCCGCACCGAGTAGCGGCCCACCGGGAGATTCAACTTCATCTCCAAGGGCCGCGATGGGCACGGTTCCAGGCGGTACAGCTTCTCGTCCACAAGATAGACGACATACCTGCCCCTCCCATCGGTTGACGCCGCCCAGCCATAGCCCGGCAGTTGGTCCGGCAGCAGACCGACCGCCGGCACCAGCGTGGCCACGTCATACTCGGCCAGTAGCCGCCTAAGAATCGCAAACCACGTGCGCAAGGGCCGGCCGTCCAACCGCCGCCCGTCGCCGATGGGCGCCTGGCCTGAGCCGGTCTCGTCGGCGGGCGTGAACGACCAATCCAGGTTGTCATAGCCCGCGCCGCCGGAAAGAATCATCTCCCAGGCCTCGGCCCGATTGACCGCGTACCGTTCGGGCTGCTTGCGGACGACGCCGGAGTACGTCTCGTCGAACACCACGGGCTTGGTCCAGTGGTCCCTCTGGCGCAGGAATCGCCAGATATTTCCCGCCTGCGCACCCTCGTTGGCCAGATGGTGAAAGCGAAACTCGCGGGCGTCGGCCTTCGCCGAGATGTAGTGATAGTTGATGATGTCAATATCCGGGTGGTTGAAGTAGTGAACGTCATCGTGGCGGATGAGGCCCTTTCCCTTCTCCTTGTCCAGAGCGACACGATAATGGGCGTTCGCCGCGATCAAGTGGCGCTTGGGCAGCCCCGTCTCCGCCTTTTGCAGCACGCCGGCCAGGTGCAGTTGCCAGGCGACGACCTCCTTCTCCGTCGCCTCCGAGAAGTCGCCATGGACGTTAGGCTCGTTGCAGATCTCGAAGTAAAGATTGTCGAATTCGTTCAGTTCGGTGGCCATCTTGCGCACGAACCGCTCCTGGAAAGCGGTCGCCGTTGGGTCCTTGAGCATCATAAATTCGCGCGGGTCGCCGATCTCGCGTCCGACACCGTTGACGTTGCTTCCCGCGGCGGAAGGGAAGAGATTGTACTTGTCACGATCGTACGGATTGCAGAACAAGACCACTTCACAGATGACCCCGTGCTCGGCGCACTTTCGCACGAAATCCTTCCATCGTGCAAAATAGGCCGGATTCCACAGCTCGAGATCGAACTTCTCCAGGCCATCGCCGCCCTTGCCGCTCCCTGGTGCCCGAAGCCAGGGCATGACCGCCGCTTCCGGGCGCGGGGCCAATGTGTTCATCGCACCCGGCCCCGGAATGCTCGAGGGCTTTTCGCGGTAAAAGGTGAACGTGCGGGTCATATTCTGGCCCGTCTTTTGCATTTCGCCCAAGTACACATTGCAATCGAAATCCCCATTGAGCACGGCGCCGTAATGCTCGGCCGACGTGAGAATCTTCAGTGGTTTGTCCTGGTAGAGAAAGCAACGCGGATTGTCGGGGTGGATGCGGAGCATTCCCGCTCCTGCTTGCTTGACCTCCTCGGCGCCCGCCCCGGTGCCGACGACCGAGGCGGCGACCGTGCCGCTGACCAGAGCGATCTTCAGAATCAGCGACGCAAAAATGAAGAGCGGACGCCAGGCGATGCTTGGGCCACGATGCATGGCAGCAATTCTCCTTCCGTCAATTCATAATCGGTGCTTCGCGGGACCAACTTCGGCCTGCTTCGCGCTCAAATGAGGGGACATCTCCGTTCATTCAGACCCGTCCGACCGGTCCGACCTGCCTGAGGGCGGAACTACCAACACATCAATGCAATGTTGTCGGGGCGCTGGGACCCCGTGTGACATTCGATCCGAGCGGTCGTGTTGTTTTTCAAGTGACTTGTTTGATGACATGCGGTAGTCCGACGTTCGGTCAGATGTTCGCATGGACTCGTATAGGTGAATTCATGCCAGCGTCAATATGTTTTGTGGGAAAGGATCGCTTGGAGGCCACAACGTGCTCAGGGAAATGTGCGATGAGATCCCAATACGTGCTGCCGCTGGTCGGTGTGATTGCATTCACAGCGCTGTGTGGCGGGAGACAAGACATTCAACGGATTTGACCAGCCATTGAAGATATAGGAGGAGATCACCATGATTCGGCTTATCCTGGCTCTGGGAACTGCGATGATCTGCGGATTCATTGGCGTTCGAGATGGTTTCGGCACGGAAGCGAAAGCCGACTCGGCTCCCGACGGTTGGACGACCGCCGCCCCGCGCGACGAGCTCCGGCCAGAGTTCGCCTTCGATCCCAAAGGCGGCCCGGACGGCACAGGCTGCTTCATCATCCGGGCCGATCAGCGCGAGGGGCTCGATGGCTGTTGGACGAGGACCTTTTCGATCCAGGGCGGCAAACACTATCGCTTTGCATCGCTTTACCAAGCGAGCCGGGTTCCCGTCCCGCGCCGCAGCATCGTGGTCAAGATTCACTGGCGGGACCAGAAGGGCCGGAACGTCCCACTCGACGAACCGGCAGTCACGAGCTACCTGCGCGGGGCCACCGGTATGGCCGAAACCGAATTCCCCGCCGCGAAGGGGACGAACGCGAACGGCTGGACCGAGGTTTCGGACACGTACCGCGCCCCGAGCAAAGCGACACAGGGGGTGATCGAGCTGCACTTGCAGTGGGCGCCGGGCGTCGAAGTGCGCTGGAGCGGTGTATCGTTCACCGAATCGGCCCCGCTCCCGCCCCGCAAGGTGCGGCTGGCCGCGGTGCATTTCCGGCCCAGCGGCGGCAAGACGCCGATGGACAACTGCCGCATGTACGAGCCGCATATCGCCGAAGCGGCTCGGCAGAAGGCCGACCTGGTCGTGCTCGGCGAGGTCATCCCGTCCGTCGGCCTCGGCAAGAAGCCCCACGAGGTCGCCGAACCGATTCCCGGCCCTTCCACGGAATACTTCGGCCAATTGGCCAGGAAACACAGCCTTTACATCGTGGTCAGCCTGTACGAGCGCGACCGGCATTTGGTCTATAACGCCGCCGTGCTTCTCGGTCCGGACGGCAAGGTCATCGGCAAGTACCGCAAAGTCTGCCTGCCGCGCAGCGAGATTGACGGGGGTGTCGCGCCAGGCAGCGACTACCCGGTCTTCGCGACCCGCTTCGGCAAGGTGGGGATGATGATCTGCTACGACGGCTTCTTCCCCGAAGTCGCGCGGGAACTGGCCAACCGCGGCGCCGAAGTGATCGCCTGGCCGGTGTGGGGCTGCAACCCGCTGCTGGCCCGCGCCCGTGCTTGCGAAAACCACGTTTACATTGTGAGCAGCACCTACGAGGACATCTCGCGCAACTGGATGCTCTCGGCCGTCTTCGACCATACCGGCGAGACGGTCGCGTTAGCCAAGGAGTGGGGCACCGTGGCCGTGGCCGAAGTGGACCTCAACCAGCGAACGAAATGGGTGAGCCTCGGTGACTTCAGGGCCGAGATTCCCCGCCACCGCCCCGTTGCGCAACCGGAACTCGGACAATAAACCCACGTCGCGCAGTTCCTCAACAAGGACACCCTGCTCGGCGAAGTGAGCGACCTCGTGGTCGTCACGGTCCCCGGCCTGGTCTAGTCCGCGCGACCCTTATGGTCTGATTGTTTTTCCCAGGGCCCTGCCTGGCATCGCTCCCATCTTTTCTATCGGCAAATGAGGCACCTATCCCGCTCATTCTGCGGAACCCGGAGCGCGAGACCGCGAGACGCGAAACGCCTTGACGCCTTACCCGGTTTTAGAGAATCTACCACCATTCCGCGCGAGGGAGCAAGTCAGGTGGGGGCGACCGCCGCAAGGATTGTGCGCGAGCAAGCAGCCGACGGCACGGCGGGTTGGCGCCAACGTTAGCCCAATTGGAGGAATGAATGGAAGTTGCCATTTCGGTCAACGGTGTGCCAATACGGCTGACCTATGAAAGATGGTACCACATTGTCGAAAACCACGATGAACTGGCAAGCTACTTCCATGACGTTCTTGACACCATAGAGAAACCTGAGTTTGTCGCTCGGGGGAACAAGGGGACCCTCAAGGCTACGACAAACATGGGAAAGAAAAAGTGGCTGGTGGTAATCTACAGGGAACTGTCGAAGCACGACGGGTTTGTGATTACTGCCTATCTTCTCGAAACCAAGCCAAAAGGAGAAGTGGTATGGCGACGGTAGCGGCGAAAGCGACGGAGGCCTTGATCAACAGATGCATCGCCGTAGCGACTGATGTGCTGAAATTGCCTGCGAAGCATCTCTGGCTGGACTATGACAGCGAGGCCGATGTCCTCTATATCAGCTTCCGCAAACCACAAAGAGCGACCAAGACGATTGAGGTTGATGACGGCATACTCCTGCGGAAAGACGGTCGGAACATCGTTGGTCTAACGATACTGAACGCAAGTAGCAGACAATAGCGAGAAGCGCGCTGGCAATGATCTGTGGACAGGTTATCCCTTTCCGAAGCCAATCCAGAGATACAGGGAAATAGATGACCTGTCCCCCCGATTCCAAAAACCTATCGAGCCTTTGGAGTGGTCGCCATGATCCTTCATGTCAGAGAAGCAAGATAGGTCCGCGATTACGTCATCTGGGTCCGCTTCAACGATGGGGCAGAGGGTGAAGTGGATCTCTCGGGGGAACTGGAGGGAGAAGTCTTCGAGCCGCTGAGAGATCTCGCGGCATTCAGGTCCTTCAGAGTTGATCCGGAATTGGAGACCATTGTTTGGGAGAACGGCGCTGACTTGGCCCCGGAGTTTCTTTACGAGACCATGAAAGTCTTGGCATAACCCGGCCTTGCCGCCGACGTCCAGGACTGCGCGGCTGAAGGCCAGCGTTGGGAGGTCAACGAAAGCCATGAAACAATACCTCGGCGCCTTGGTCATACCGATCCTCTTTCTTACCGGCTGTTCCACATCGCGGTCCGTCCTATGCTTTGCCCCGGTCAAGCCGTTTGAGCCCCAGTCGGGAAGAGAACTTCTCGCGGCGTTCAACCAAGACGTGCCGTTTGATGTCAGCCCTCAGAGATTTGCGTGTAAGGCAAAGTCGGAAGGTCTCGTCGGCTGGGTTATCGTCTCTGGAGACACGCAGAAGGAAGCGGCAAAGGAAGCCCTGCGTCAGTCGCGCAGACTGAAGCTCCTTCAAATCGAATCTCTGGACCCACAGTTCGGGAAAATGATCAGAAAGCAATGGCGGCAATCACTGGATGCGCGGCCTCCCAACAAGCGGGATTCAGGCGACGTTCGGAGTCTATGACGTGCGCGCCCATCTCATACCAGTCCTTCATTTGCGGATTGGTCTTGCCCGTCAGGTTGCCGAAGTGGGGATTGGTTGGCGAGACGATCTGCGTGGCATAGATGATTTGTTCGCCGTTGCCGGCCCGGGCCACAGCGACGGCGCAATAGCTGCCATAACCTGTGGGGGTGCGTTTTCGGGACCGGCGGAAGTCCTCCCAGATGGTGCTTCCGCCAGTGGCGTTGACGGTGGCCGTGAACGTCCAGAAGGAGGCAAGATTAGCCCAGAGCTGGCGTCGCAGCAAGGCGCTCTGGGTCGTCGTGTCGGTCTCGTAGGAGAGGTGGAAATGCATTTGCGCGCCGCGCACGGCGGCCATTTCCGCGATCTCGCTCCACAACGCCTCGCGGCGGCCGATGGTGACCACCGAGGGGACGCCGTTGACGCGGAACCACATGGAACGCGTGGCGGTTCCCGGCGCAAAGAGGTCGGGGCGATCAACGACGATTTGCGCATGGCGCGTCAAGAGTTTGCCTTCGGCGTCGAGCACGACGGCGCAGTTTTGTCGCCGCCCATTGGACGGAAACGGCATTCCCACAACGACGTGTATGTGGTCGGCGGCGGCGGCCGATTGAATGTCGCGCAGCGCCGCCTCCAGCGTGGCCCGATCCGCGCTGCCGACATCGTCTGCCAGGGGGCCCGTCACGGCGAGTTCGGGGAAGACCACCACGTCGGCGCCGTTGGATTTGGCTGTCCGAATCATGCTTCGCATCTTCGCCACGTTGTCGGCGATCTTGCGCGAAGAGGTCATCTGTGCCGCGGCGATGGTGATCTTCGTCTCCGGTGAGACGTAGCCCTCGAACGCCGGAACGTCCGCGGAACCGCCGCCCATGATCTTCAGCCCCGTCTCCCAAAAGGACCGGAAGAGGGGGTGACTGCGGCGCTGCATCGCCTCATCGCCCGATGCTTTTGTGAGGTCGAGCGTTGCGGTCAGAAGACAATCGGGCTCGGTCCCGGAGGCGATCTGGAAAGTCCCGTCGGGCGAGATGACGGCGCTGTGGCCGTGCCGGTCGTGCAATTCATTGACGGCAGGAAGGGCGGGATTGGGCGCCATGTTGGCAAAGACGACATAAACGCCGTTTCGCAACGCCCGCGGCACGTACCAATACCAGCCCAGTTCGGGAACCCATTCATCGGCGAAGTTGCAGGACAACTCGAACAGAATCTTCGCCCCGGCGACGGCGGGTAGGTCCTCGACGCCGCGAATCCAGCGGTCGGCGCAGATGATTCCCGCGCAGGGAATGCCGTCAATCCAGAAGAGACCGGGCACGTTGTTAGAGCGCTGGTCAGACCAGAGTTTGTGGTATCTATGGAGGACCTGGCCCGCCGGGTCAATGACCAACAGCCAGTTGAAGGGCTTGTCATTTTCTGTCCGCTTGTAGATTGCACAGAAGATCACATAGACGGCGCTCTTCTGCGCCGCATCCTGGATGGCCGAGATGGCCGAATCAATGTCCGCCTTGCGGGTCTGGTCCGGCCACGACAGCGCGCTCTCGGGGAAAACGACCACGCGGCAGCCTTTGGCCGCGGCCTCGTGGATGAACCGAACAATTTTGTCGCGATTCTGCGCCAGTTCCGGCTCGAGGGCCATCTGCACGACGCCCAGCGATAGCGTCGCGGTACAAGGCTTGGCAGTCGCGTCGCGAAAGGATAGGACGGTGGCCATGACAAGAACAAAGATGATCCATGCGATGGAGGATTTCCTGTACAAGGGCGATCTTTTCCTTCAGAATCAGAATCTCGCGCACCAGCAAGAAACCAACGGCGAACCACCGTCAAGCAAAACTGCTTGTTCAGCTTGCAATCTTCGCAGCGGACTCGGATTCCTGGGCCAAGCAAGCGCCCGGAGATGCCTGGCTATTGAAGGTGCAGGGGCGGCACGGAGATCACGACTCGGTAGTGTCAAAAGTTGCATGAAAAATGGGACTCACTCAACGTAGAGAGAACATTCAAAAGACTGGATTTATCGCTTTCATGACGGGGCAGGGATGGGGGGAGACACAACAATCAGCGGTCAGTGGTGCCGTAACCTCTGGTTCTTGAGTGTCCCGAGTTCCGAAAAAGAGAAGCAACAGCTGTGAGATTTTGACATTACGCTCTATTCTCATAGGAGAACTCCCATGAAGAAAACAGCACTTATCACGCTGGCGGCACATTGTCTCTTGCTCTCGGCCGGTCTCTATTCAAACGCGGAGCCATTCGACGGGAGCCGCTTCCAAGGACGCATCGCCCTCAGTCACGACGGCAACTTCAACGACGAGGATGATTGGGGAGCCTTTCCCGTCGCCATTGCCATTCTGGATGCCTATGGAGTCGAGGACAAGTTGGTGCACATTGACTACAATAACATCCTTCAGGCCAACGACGCCCGTTTTGAAAAAGAAATGACCACGAGCGTCCAGGGCGCGGCCGAGAAATACGGCGTCCCGTCCTCCATCTTATTCAATTGCCGCACGGATCTTGGTGGTGCCATCAACAGCATTAAGAACGCAGTCAACGCTTCTTCCCGCGAGAACCCGCTCTACTACCTGCTGGCAGGCCCTATGGACGTGCCTTATCGCGGAATTCTCGGTGCTGATCCCGTCAAGCGACAATACGTACACTGCATATCTCACAGCTCGTGGAACGACGGCTACGGGAAACGCAGAATCGAAGGCCGCAACAAACGAGATGTGATTGCGCTTGGGATCAAATGGATTCAAGTCAAGCCAGGCAAACTGTTGGCGTATTCCGGTACGCCTGCAACGAAATCGTCGCCCGCGCAGTGGGCTTTGTTTCATTGGATGCGAGACTCCAGCGATGACCGGCTGAAGTGGATCTTCACGCGACTTGAGGCCGAAGAGCGATGCGACGTCTCCGACGCCACCATGGCATATTTCCTGTTGAGCGGAGATGAACAGTGCGATCCGCAGAAGCTGGCCGCCTTATTGGACAAAAAACAAAAGCCCAATCCAATTGCCATTCGGCCGACGATCCGGCTCGAGGCGGAGAATTTCCGGTCGCTGGAAAACTATTCGCCCGCGAGTGTCGGTAGGCAGGCCTCGCAGAATGTGAGCGTGCGGATGTCGGACGCGCCGAAGGGCATCATCCGAACGGAATTCCACGAGCCTTATGCAACGGTCTCCGGTCGTTATACTGTCGCCGTTCGATATCGGGACGAAAAGGGCGGCGCCGGCGCCTTCGCGCTGCGCATCAACGGCATTCAGCAGGACGAAAGCTGGAAGGCCTCGGCAAACGATGATGCCTGGACGACGCACACGGTCAAAGAGGCGTTTCTCTCGCGTGACGACACGATTGAAGTGGAAGTGACAGCCGACGGCAGCGAACGCGGCGAACTCGATTTTGTCCAATTGAACTATCTGGGACTGGATGATCCGGCCGCCATGCCCGGTCAGATCATCGTGGCGCCGGCGAATCACCAGTGGCTCAAATACAACGGGGGGAATCGCTGCTTCCTGTTCGGAGCGGGCAATCCCGAAGAGTTCTTTTTCTTCGGCAAACGGCAGGCCGACGGGACGCGCACCGGCGGCAACCAAAGCGCCATGATCAAGAAACTAGCCGGCACCGGCGCGAATACCTTTCACGTCCTGGCCATGCGGGATTCGCGTTACAACATAGAACCCGGCAACGGCGCTCCCGACTGCAATCCTTTTGTAAATAGTGATATTTCCGGCAAGTTGGACGAAGATATATTGAATCAATGGGAAGGCTGGCTGAAGGAATTGGAGGCCGCTGGAATCAATGTGTTATTCAATTTCTATAATGACTTCGACGACTATGAAGAGAAGGCCGGATGGAAACTGGATGAAAACGGTAATTTACATCCGCAGGAGAAGTATTTCATCGAGACGCTGGTCAACAAATACAAACATCACAAGAATCTCATCTGGGCGATCGAGGAAAGTTGCAACAAGCTGTCGCGGGCAAAACAGCCGCGGCTGAAAAAAGCCGCCGAACTGGTCGCGAAAACGGATAATTATCATCATCCCATCGCGCAGATGTTCCAGATTCTCTACTATGATGAAGTCCATCCCGACAAGGTGAGTCCGGAAGACTACAAGGACGATCCGTATGTGAAGATGATGACGTGGGGGCACTACTCGAACGAGAAGAAAAGCACGCCGGCGCTCGACGTGTATTATCGCCAGATGGTCGAACACTGGCAGGCATCGGCGGGCCGCTACGTGGTGCTCAATACCGAGGTGGACAAGCATCCGCAGAAGGGCGAGCCCCAACGCCTGTACTGCTGGACATCGGCCATGGCGAATATGTACGCGGCCAATGCATATCTCCGGCCGGACAAGACGTATATACCCAGGGAGTCTTTTCTGGACGCCGGCAAAATCCGGACGTTCATGGAACAAACCGATTTCTACCGGATGTCGCCCAAGAGCGATCTGAAATTCGGCAGCACACTCTATGTTCTCGCCAGTGACGCCAATAGCTATATTGCCTATAGTAACAGTGCCACGAAGAACATGGGCATCCGCAACATGCGGGCGGGAACCTATCTCTTGCGCTGGTTTGATACGGTGAACGGAAATACGGTCGAGCAGATAGTCACGGTTTCCGCCGGAGACCAGGCATGGCCCAAGCCGGCGGAAACGGGCGCCGAAGTGGCCTTGTATGTAAAACGGATCGAAGGCGTTGTGCTGTCTGAATCAAAGTGAAGTGTTCTACCTGAACGAGTACGACAGCGTCTGGATGGCGGAGAACCGGTTGGGTGCCACCTCGACTTGTACAACTACGACCGATTCCACCAAGCGCTCGACTCTCGCACACCGGCAGAGGTTGATTTCGGGGAACATCAAGCAGGGGGCCTTGGAGCCAGGATTCACCTTAAAGACCTGACTTTGCTGTCCAGCCATAGTAGTCTATCACATGGTATTTGATGGAATGCGCCTCGGTGTCATTGCGAGCCGCCATGGACGGCGGCGAAGCAATCCCGCCCCGCGACGCACCGACAACGAGATTGCTTCGTGGTCCGCCCCAGGCGGACTCCTCGCAATGACACAGGGCCGATATCCATGATCTACGACGTGGCGGAGTAATAGGGGATACCCACAAAGATCTTCCTGGCAGAGCAACGAGCGAAGATAAGCCAGGTAGAGTGGAGTGTTGTTGCTCTCGTGCCAAAGATCCAGTTTGCATACCGCAATGCTGTAGGAGAAGTTCAACTTGATTTTCATCCACCACAATTCGGAGGCTGCATTGATGATAGCGCAGAAGTCCGCTCGACATTGGATTGGATTTGCGATATGGACCGCCCTCATGGCCGAGGCCCTGTTCGCTGCCTCCGAGGAGGTCGCGCCAGGGCTTACGGTGGTCCCCGGCGCGGTCAACGGAGCGTGCATCCAACGCGGCGGCAAGACGCTGGTGGTATATGGTGATCCGAGTGGAATCTGGTCCGAGGCTGACACGGTTCTGTTCACACATCATCGCCGGGATGTCGTATGCGCGGGCCGTGCGCTGGTTGAACGTGGGGCCAAGGCCGTTGTTCCGGCCAAGGAGATCAGGCTGTTTACGGGCGTCAAGGAATTCTGGGCTCAGTTCAAGGAAGCGCGCTTCCACGATTATGAGCAGCAGACCACGAAAGTCCTTCCAAAGCCCCTCGCCGCCGGCCGAACGGTCAAAGGCGGCGAGACGTTCCGCTGGGAGGGTATCACGTTCCAGGTTCTGGATACGCCTGGCTACACGCGTGGCGCTGTCACATACCTCGTCGAACTCCAAGGAAAGAAGGTGGCGTTCACGGGGGATTTGATCTACGGCGATGGCCGGCTTTGGGACTTGTATAGCCTTCAAGACGCCATCTCGGAAGCCAAGATAAGGGGATATCATGGCTATGCCGCCCGGCTGGCAGAGTTGATCTCCAGTCTGGAACGCCTTGCCGCCACCCAACCCGACCTCCTGATCCCCGCCCGTGGACCGGTGATTCGTGAACCCGCGGAAGCCATCGAGAGACTCACACGCCGGATTCAGGGCCTCTATGCCAACTATCTCTCCATTGATGCCCTGCGTTGGTATTTCGGCGATGAGCATGTTCTGACCAAAGCCAGACGTGTGTTGGGACCGCAAGCCAAGGTAGATTGGATGGAAATGGCGGAAACGGTTCAGGAGAAGCTACCGGCATGGATCCTCCCCATTGCCAACAGCCGGCTGATTCAAGCGGCGGACGGTTCAGGCTTTCTGATTGATTGCGGCAGCCCGCGCATTCTGAACGAACTGAAAAAACGGCACAGCTCCGGAGCGTTGAAATCATTGGACCACATTTTCATCACCCATTACCACAATGACCACACCGACTGTGTTCCCGATCTGGTGGAGTCTTTTGGGACGACGGTCTATGCCTGCCAGGAGATGATAGATGTCCTGGAGAACCCGGAGGCTTACCGGCTGCCCGCGATGACGTCCCGTCCCATTCCCGTTTCCGCGAGACTGGCCGACGGAGCGACCTGGCGCTGGAAGGAGTTTGAAATGACCGCCTGTTTCTTTCCCGGCCAGACCCTCTATCATCAGGCGCTCCTGGTCAGGAAGGATACCGGGGAGAGCGTCTGCTTCATTGGCGATTCCTTCACCCCGTCGGGGATTGATGATTACTGCCTGCTGAACCGCAATTTCCTGCATGCCGGCACGGGATACTTCCAGTGCCTGGACCGGCTAAAGCAGCTGCCCGCCAATTGCCTGCTAATCAATCAACATGTCGGACCCGCTTTTCGATTCGCCCCGGCCCAGATCGAGCGGATGGAGACCACGTTGAAGAAGCGAGTGGAGCTCCTGCGTGACCTGACGCCTTGGGATGATCCGAACTTCGCCCTGGACGAAGGCTGGGCCAGGTTTCGACCGTATGCGGTCAGGACGCGACCCGGCGCCACCTTGCAAGGCGCTGTCGTGATCATGAATCACTCTTCCGACTGGCAGGCTTTCCGCGTGCGCCTCAATCTTCCGCCCGACTGGACCTCGCCGCCTATGACGCCCGTCCCCGTGCACATTCCGCCACGACAAGAGGGTGTTGTACACTTCACCGCCACCGTTCCCGACCGCGCGACGCTGGGGCTTCACATCCTCACCGCGGATATTGACTGGGGCAAAACAGAACTGCGCAAGTGGAGCGAAATGATGGTCGAAGTGGTTCGCTAGCCTGCGCACATCGAAACCCGGTTCGTATCCATCTACCCGTTCTGACAAGCGAAGAAAGGAAACACTACATCGAGACTTTCCCGCTTGACCCCGGACGGCGCGGCGGCCATGAAGAAAACACTCATCTCGGAGGAGCGATCACGAAGGGCGTTCAATTCCTCGTTGACTGCAAAGGCCAAAAAACCGCCGCCGACATCGCCCTGAAACGTCATGCCGATTCGAAAAAGCTGGGACTGGCTCCGGGCCGCTCTTTGGCCCGTGCCTGTCGCGGGTGTTTCTTCACTCATCGCCCCCGGAGCCGACTGCAAATTCTTCCTCGGACGGAGGCATGGCCGGGTAAGGAGCCCTGGAGTTGAGAGATCGAAGAAGCGCGAGATAGAATCGAACGCATTCTTCAAATTCCAGGAAAGTGCCAATTTCTCGACTTTTATAAGCGTGGATTGCGTTCCTGCGCTGTTGGATTGTCTGCACGCAGTTGCCAAAGCCCTTTTCGTGATCCACCCAGATCCCTTTTTCGAAGAACCGGCGGAGACGGTCGAAGCTTGCCGAACGCGAATCTGGTTCGACCAGCTTCTTCTCTTTATCCCGAATAGCCTCGACGTCCTCGCGATAGTTGTCATAGAAAACCGACAGGAACCATTTCAAGGAACCCTCAACCAAAGCTCCCAGGTTCACCCATGCCAGAATCAGCCGTCCTTCGTCCTGAGAGTCGTAATCGTGAACCCATAGATGCAGTGTCTTTGAAAGAGCAAACTGCCAGTCCAACCTTGACCGACTTAGCAAGTCGGCCACTTCCATAGGTGCCCAACCCCGCGGACTCTTCCAGAATGCCGTAATTCCCCAGTTCAGATGGATGATGCTGTCCACCACTTCTGCGAGCGGCATTGCCCGAATGTCTTCTGGAAGGTTCATAGTTCATTTCTGCCTTTTAAGGAACCGAATTCCGGGGACGCCATGCCAAACCCCACAGTTACCGAGACAGCATCCTCAATTCAAGGGTTCTTCCACGGTTCTTTCGGGCGCAGGTTTGGCTTCATTCGACGCGGATTCGGTAGCATTGGTGACAGCGGCCGGTCAAGGGGGAAAAGCGAGACGCGGAGAGAGGAGACAGGGAGACGGAAGGGTGCGTTTCACAGAAGATCGTCGAACCGCGCAAGAGGAAGTCGGGCTTGCTTCAGGATGTGGGCGAGAGTGGAGCGTTTGATGGGACGGTGGGCCGGGACGATGATTTTCAGGGGACCTTCGCGCGTTTCTTTTTGGAGGCGAATATGGCTGCCCTTCTGCCGCACGACCACCCAGCCGTCGCGACGAAGGGCACGGATGACCCGATCGAAGTTGACGCTGGGCACTTTGCTCATACGACGATTTCGAGCACTTCGCTCTTCGCGGCAAAATGAACGTCGTCTTCGACCGGTTCCAAATACAGTTCGATGGCCTCGCGGATGTTGGCGAGCGCCTCCTCTTTGGTGTTGCCTTCGCTGATGCAACCGGGCAACGCGGGAACGATGGCCGTATAGCCACCCTCGTCGCTGGATTCCAACACAACCTTCAGATGCATGGGCAACGCCTCCTTGCGAAAAACGGGGGAACTTATAGCCTATCCCAGGTCATGCTGCAAGAGGCATTTCGGGAAAAGGGGCGATGTGGAAAAACGAGACGCGGAGAACCGGAGAGGCGCGCAGGCTCAGACGACGAGGATGAACGCTATCGCGGCGAGCCCCACGGCCGAGGCCGCGGCCATCAGGAACCCCCGCTGCACTCCCTTCCGTTGCGCGTAGGCCCCGATCAGCATCGGGATGGCGGTCCAGCCCAGCCCGCCGACGGCAAAAAGCAGTCCCACCGCTCGGCCGTGCAGCGCTTTGTCGAAATGTCCAAGCAGCACCGCCATCAGAGTGGGAAAAATGGGGCCGAAGACGAATCCCGCCGCGACCACCATCGCGGCGGCAATGGCCCGACCGCGGCTCATGACCACGACCGCCCAGATCCCGACGCACAGCGCCGCCAGGGCAAGGATCACCGCCGCTTCGCTGCCGCCCGGCAAGGCATAGGCCGCCACCAAGCGCGAGGCCACATAGGCCAGCCAATAGCCCGATAGCAACCCCGCCGCTGCGCCCTCGCTCACCCCCTTGTTGCCCAGGTAGGTCGTCGCCCACGCCGCCATTGTTGCCTCCAGCGGCGCGTAGAAGAAAAGCAACAGGGCGCACAGCCAACATGATCGAATCGCCCACGAGGGTTCCAATGCCGGCCTTCGGCGGGGCGGCGGCAGCGGCTTGCGGCCCGCCGGTCGCGGTCAACGTCGAAAAGTCCACACCCACCGCCAGCAGGGCCGTCAACACGACAAAGCCCGCCAGCACGAGCAGAACCCTTGGCAGCTCCATGTGCCGCAGCAGGAATGCCGCTGCGAGTGGCGTCACGAAGGCACCCAACCCGAAAAAGAAACATGCCATGTTCATGGCGTAAGTTTCGGCACCGGGAAAGGCAAACAGCGCCAGGGGATTGATCACGTTGATCAGCGTGGCCCAGCCGACGCTCAAGAGCAGCACCCCCAGCAGCGCCGGCCCGTAGGTCCTTGACTGCGCCAGCAGAACCAGGCTGGCCGTCATGAACAGAGAGCCGCCGATCACCACCGGCTGTTTGCCGACCAGGTCGGTGACGAAGCCCACCACAAGCATGGTGGGAATCATCGCGAAGCCGAACATCGAAACCATCCCGCCCACCCGCGTCTCGTTGATCTGAAGCTTGCGGGCCAGAGGCAGCTTCACGCTGCCGACCAGGGCCACACCCATACCCGTGGCCAGCAGGCCCATGATCGTCGTCGCCTGAAACAAGCTCATCGTCGCTCACCTCCACTGCCAGTACTGGACCAGCCTGGCCGCGCCGTCAAGACCGTTTGACTCGACATCGCCTCTTTTGGCCACTGCATCTATCAGGAAGCGCTCGGGCGCGGCACTACCGCGCCAGATGGAGATTGCCTTGGCCATGGTCGAACGAACGTCGCGGGTCAGCGGCGTCTTCGCTGTCCGCTGGAGCCGGTTGTTCGGTGATTTGTCATTTGCCCAATGAGGCCTCCAGCTCTTTCTTTCGCTCTTGAAGTCCCTCGAGTCTTTTCTTGAGATCGGACATCTCCTTCTTGACCCTGCGTAACTCTGTTTGGTTCTTCACTGTGAGCAAATAGTTCTCTCCAAGTTCCTCCGCTATGTATTTCTCAAGCTGACTTCTCAAGACCCTGAGATATGGATTTCCCCATATCGAACCTTCGCGGTACTCAAGTTTGCCTGTCTGTATGCCCTTGTCATTCCCCAAATCTTTCTCCTTGGGGGGAGGCAGAAATCCAGGAAGAAATCTCTGGTCAAGGGACCAGGAGAGAATTAGGTTGGAATCCCATTGGAGTGCCTGTTGCTGCTGCGGAGGAGA
>Ga0315280_10005201_pt1 | contig 18694 bp, 21 predicted proteins | sample YL17G06_40_MG_FD_203697 | JGI IMG/M metagenome (GOLD analysis project Ga0315280, IMG submission 203697) | Sediment microbial communities from Yellowstone Lake, YNP, Wyoming, USA - YL17G06_40 | ecosystem: Environmental > Aquatic > Freshwater > Lake > Sediment | place: USA: Wyoming | collected... | reverse complement strand
ATTGCTTGCTTTCCTTCTGTTGTAAAAGGAACCCAAACTGAGACAAAATGAACTAGTATTGCTAAAGGACCTGTTGGCAAAGAACCAGAAGAGTGTTGTAATCCATATCTTCTCCAGTCAGTCTCTGTAACAGCTTCTGTCATTGCACAGTCACCTTGATGATACATTAATGGAACTTTGTTTGCAAATCTAAATAGCTGTGCTTGTTTATTTGGATCTAAATTACCTCCATATGATAAACCTACCTCTATAGAAAATGGCATCCCCCTATAAACTGAGGGTGGTCTAGAAACTGCAACAAAATATTCTCCTTCAATTTCTTTTTTCAGACCGTTTATTATTAAATCCTCTCCCAGAGGTGATAAGCAATCAGTAGGTGGAGCAACTAATTTAACTGTTTGCATTGCCTTATGCAATCTTGCTATATCTTCATGTTCCAATTCCAATGGTTTTTTACTTGGATTTAATTTAGCTAATTTGCAAATCTCTTCTGCAGATGTCTTCCCAACTCTTGAAAAATCTTTTCTTAGAAAACTGATAACATTCTTTGCTTTTGTGGCTCTAATCATTCTTCTGAGTATTCCTAATTCAACTCCATAAGGATGAGGTTTTATCTCCTTTGGTCTTCGAGGAAGTTCGTTAACAGTCCTTTTAAACTCAATTTTTCCATTCGGGCCATCATAAATAATATGAGCATAAGGATTGGCAATGGCAGTTTGCTTTAAAAATTCTGATATAGACTGTCCCTTTTCAATATATCTTCCTTCAGCTTCTAGTTCTAGGTTAATACCATGCCACTTTTCTGGGTTTTTCTGAATTTTATGAGAAATTATATGAGGTTCATTTTTCGCAACATCTATCATTAACTCAAAAATATGTATAGGACCTTTACCAGTCCCAGTCGTAATTTTGGTAGGCTTTCCTGTTGTAAGTTGACTGTAGAGACACGCACCTTTTATTCCTATTCCGAACAAGCTTCTAGATTGTTTAAGCTTATGAAATCTTGATCCATACAAAACTTTACCAAAAGCTCTCGGAACCTGTTCCTCAACTATTCCAGGACCATTATCCTTTACAATTATTTTAAATTTATCCTCTTCGATTTGTTTTACATTTATAAATATATCTGGTAAGATGCCAGCATCACAAGTAAACTCTAGGGAGTTATCAACAGCTTCTTTCACAACTGTTAATAAAGCCTTTGTAGGATTTTCATATCCTAAAAAATGTCTATTCTTTTCGAAAAATTCGGCTACACTAATTTCTCTCATTTCTTTTGCAAATTCTTCTGCAGTTTTAATGTTATCTACCATTTTCTCACTTTTTTGTTTAATGTATCAAATTGTATATCGTTCTTTTTAAGCTTAAGTATCATTTTGAATAAATTAAATTTCATTTTTGTATAAGTTAATTTATTTTTAATATAATTTAATTTTTTAACTTTCAACAGGGGTACAATTTAGTGTTTTTATATTAATTTTAACTTAAATTATAAAGTGATTTTTATTTTAGAAATAGTGTTGGTACCTAAGGATAGGATAAGAGTTGTAAAGGATAAAGAGGTTAAAGAAAAAATAGAAAAATCTTTGAATGTTAAATTATCCTTTCAGGATAACTCTGTTCTTATAGAAGGTGAAGGTTTAGAACTCTTTCAAACAAAAAATATTGTAAAAGCAATTGGAAGAGGTTTTTCTCCTGAAAAAGCTTTTAGGCTTTTTAATGAAGAAGAGAATTTAGAAATAATCGAATTAACAGAATTTAAGGATAAAAAAATGAAAACCATAAAATCCAGATTAATAGGAACCGATGGTAAGACAAGGAAAATGATAGAAAGTTGCAGCGGATGCTCAGTCTCTGTATATGGAAAAACAGTCTCTATAATAGGAAAATACGATCAGATAAACATAGCAAAAGAAGCGATTAATATGATACTGAGAGGCTCTAAACACTCTAAGGTTTATGGATTTTTACAAGAAGCAAAATTATAAAAATATCTTAAAGCCCACTTTTCTAAATACAGTTTTTAGTCATGAAGAGTTGTGATTATTCGTTAAATCTTCCATTTGTTCTGATGAGCTCTTCTGTTGCTTTTGTTATTATTTTTTCTTGTATTTTTCTATACTCATATGCCAGTATACGTTCGCTTGTGCAATTCTTTTCTTCTTTATTTTACCTTCGTTGCATAACCAGTCTAGTTTCTTTCTTATTGTCTCTAGTGTATTTGGTTTTATAGGGATCTTCTCTATTTTCAATAATTCAGTGGGTATAACTTAATTAATATAAAAAAATTACTAAAATTATAATTTAGAAAAAATTAGTGACAATAACGAAAATGATTTTTTTGATGTTTGTTAGCGTATAATGTACTAAAAAAGCATAAGATTTATCAGAAAAATCAAATTACCTCTGAGGAAAGGACCTTTACAAAACCCTTTCTCTTTAGCCAGTTTGCCTGGGCTTTTGTATACATCCATTCAACATCTCCTCTTTCATTTGACTGGACAACCCAAGGCTTTATCAATATCAAGTCACCGGTTCTAACCCATATCTTTTTCTTCATTTTTCCAGGAATTCTACAAACCCTTGTAAAGCCGTCTTCGCATTTCGCTTCTAACCTTCCAGCACCAAGCATTGCTGTCACAATCCCAAGGGTTTCACCCTTTCTAGGAATTCTTACTCTTATAATTTCTTCTTCCATAAAACCACTAAATCCTCACTAAAACCACATTTCTATAAACATCTTTTCCTTCTTTTCTCGTTGCCAATTGAAAACTTTTTTTGATTTCAGCTTTAAATCTCTTTCTTAAGAGCTCTGCTATTTTTTCTGCCACTGATTTATTTCCTATATAAAGATCAAATCCATTCTTTATATTCTCAATCCTATAAAAAGCTTTCTTGTCTTTTTGAAACGCCAAAATCATTTGATCATCTATGAAATTAAGTACTTCTTCAGAGATATTTCCTCTTAGTTGTAGAACTGATTCATAATAATTCCCATATCTTCTTGAACAAGAGAGACATACTGTTTTATTTTGTTGTAAGATTACATTATGGACTTCTTCTTTCTGTTTTTTAGAATTTTTTAGAAAACCTTTAGCATAAATATGAGCAATATCATCTTTTTCTATCCTTATTTTAACCTTATTTCCTAGAATTTCTATCTTTTGTTTTAGAATATCATCAATCTTTAAGTCTTTCCACTTATTTTCATGTTTTATAAGATTGCATTTGCTACATACTGTAAATGGAATCTTTTCTGGAACTTTTATCAATTGAAATTCTTTGTTGTAACAATCTTCACAATAACCTTCTATCAACTTTTCAGTTTTTTTACCACACAAAAAACAAAATTTCATACTTTGTACCACAATATAAAGGTTAATTCTGGTGTCTCGGGCATATCACAGCATAAAGATACAAACGATGAGACTTCGGTTGTTTCCTTTGTTGGGTACGGCTGTTTTGCATACCACTCATCTTTTCTAGAGGCAATAGCAGCTTTTACAAGAGTTCTATATTCATCACTCAAAGGAAAATCAGATATCCATATAGCAGAATTGTTAGTTGTTAGAGCAGCATAGGTGTTTAAAGAATTACTTACGATATTATTCCCTCTAACATTTTTTTCTGAAAAATCTCTAAAAACAAAGCTCTTGTTTAGAGGTTGAATAATTACTTTATTATCCCAAAATATTTTTTTAACTTTGAACGTGTGCCATATACTATCTGGAGGAGGCATTTTCAAATTAAATGTACCTCCTTCGGGTATGTTTTTTAATCCAACTTCATCAGCTGTTTTATTTTCAATATCAACTGCATTTGCTGTTATATTAACTTTTCTAGAATCTTCCCAAATGTACCAATACCCCCATTTCTTGCTATCAACAGAGTTTGGTGTATTGATATCAAATCCGAATCCTAAAAAATATTTTGTTATGTCATCTCTTGAAGGGTCATAAAATGTAAAATTAAGAGGTGTTGAAGGTTGAGCACCAGGCCATGTCAAATTAAAGATATCATTAAAATTTTGCTCACTTGTAATTGTTGCATTTATTCCAATAACAACTCCTCCTTTCTTTAAATATTCAGTGATGTTTGATTTTACAGAAGAGGTAGAGTAACCAGTATAATTAACAAAAACAACAGCATCGTAATAATCTGGTATACCAGCATTTATATCAAAACAATCCTCAACAGTGAAATTTATCCAATGTCCATTAACATAAGTATCTGTTAATAAACTTTTAATATAATCCTTGTTACTAACGCAACCAACTACTATCTTTGATTTTGGAGAGCCTAGAATTTTTAAACCATAATTGATATTAACTGAACTTACATTATCAATCGATGAAACATCTCCATTTAATATATCTATGATTTTTCCATCTTGTTTCAATGAGTTCAGCATGTTATTTCCTGCTGCTATTAAGTCTGATCTTTCCCAATTGAGTTTAACTTTAACAGCAAAGAATATTCCTAATACTACAACTATCAGTATCGCTGCAACAGCTATCTCAAGTAAATAAATGAATCCTTTCATCCCCACAACTCCAAAGTAATATTACCAAAACCATTATCAACAAAAACAGATTTTTGTACAATTGCTGTAACAGGTTCTAGGCTATCAATTCCACAGAAAAGAATTAAATTTGTTGAGTTATAGACTTTTAGTCTATAGGCTTTTAAATCAAATTTGTTTAAGTGAGTGCAATTATTGAGACTACTTAGCCTGTTTATTTTTTCTTTCAAAAGATTGTAAGATTGATTCGCTAAACCAACTCTTTTTACATTAGCATCAGATAAAGTTTGCCAATTTTCAGGTTCTCCTTTATCCTCAACTAATATTGTCATTACATTAATAGCCTTTGTTTTTAAGGCATCACTTTTAGACTCCCAGAGAATCCTTGAGAGGATTACGTTTGTTCTAGATACTATAAAGAACATCACCAACCCAAAAATTACCATCCCCAGAATAAATTCAATTCTTATCTGTCCAAGCATCTGCTTTGCACCTCTTGTACTTGTTGCTCAAGGCAACTCATGGGCAAAAGCACTGCCCCATCTTTAAGCATATAGCCTAAAGACCTCTTTTCAATATTTTTAACAGCATTAAAATCGGCATTAACTTGATATCCACAATTTCTGCATTTGAAAAATCCTTGTGTCCTTCTATTTAACTTATCTTCATAACCACATTTTGAACAAGTTTTGGAAGTCCCATCTTCTCTCATTTTCACAACTGCTATTCCAAACCAACTTGCCTTATATTCGATATATTTCGTTAATTTATCGTAAGGCATATTAGAAACGATTCTGTTAAACCTCTTTCCTTTTGTTGATTTTCTTATCCCTTTCAAGTCCCCAAGCAGAATTAGTGAATTATGCTGATAAGCAAGGCTCACAATCCTCTTGGAGATTTCATGGAGTTTATAATTCACACAATTTTGTTCTTTATGTTTAAGCTGTTTTATCTTTTTTAGAAGTTTCTTATTACCTAATCTTTTTCTAAGCCAATTGTAATGCCTTCTTATTCCTCTTATTTCTTTGCCATAAAATATCGGTCTTCCATTTAGCAACACGGTTGCTAATACTTTCTCACCAATATCTATAGCAAGTATAGAGGAGTATGATTTTTTGATTTCTATTTCCTTTCTAATAACAATATAAAGCCAGAACTCGTCATCCTTTTTAATTAACTTACTCTCACTTAACTTATAATTTTTAGGAAATTCTTTATGTAGTTTAATTGCTAACCATATACCACCTCTTTTAGTCTTAATAGGAATTCTAACCCAATATTTTGCTAATTTATGATTTGTTTCTTTTATTTTCAATCTTTGATTGGATATAGAAATAGGAAAGTTTTGTTTCTTCATTTTTTTCCAATACCATCTTGCCTGAACTTTGTAAGAAGAATAAATAGGAACTTTATCGGCTAACCAATCCAAATCATTCTTCTCTAATTCTATAAAATCTTGATAATTATTCCATTCTTTATTTAGCACTTCAAGTTTTCTTTTAGTCGGACTTATAAACCTACATTTAACAACCTTACTTATCAGCATGTTGTTAATCATATTTTTACTAATATTTAAATTCATACTATCATTTTTGTGCAAAATGGAGTTTTTATGCAAAGCACCAAGCATCATATCACACCAAATTTTATCAAGGTTATCAATATTCCAAATCCAGAAAATGTCATTATGATGCTATGTTTTATACCTGCTATAACAGAACCTTCACCAATCTGCCCAGCCACTAAACCTGTAAAGATTCCCTGAACAATTGCCATCAAAATAAAGAGTGCATTATAGTAACAAGGCCCTCCTCCACCCAATCCAAACATCGGACATATGACAGAAAATATAGAGCAATTTATACAAAATATGTTTATTCCTTGGCAACCTGTACAAGGATCTTGGAATGCAAGTATCCCTCCGATTGTTCCGGTCTGTATATTTAATTTCAACAGCGGTATCAATGTTTGTGAAAGTCCAACAACTATTCCAATAAAGATATAGTAAATAGCATACATGATCAACATATGCTGAGATGTTATTGATTTTCTCTCTTTTTCAGCTTCTCTTATAGCTGTTACATCAGAAGCGGTAGCCTCCATTGTTCTAGCAATATCACCACCAGAGCTGTATGCTTCATTTATTATCCTGACAACCCTTCCTATAACTTTTGATTTTCTCATTCTGTTTGAGAAGTTGTTCATAGCATCCTGAGTAGGTATACCCCACGACAATTGATCGTTTATTTTTTTAATTTCAGCAGACAATTTTCCATAATCTGTTTTTGACACCTGTTTTAAGGCTTCTGGCAGTGTCATACCAACTTTTTGCGCTTCGGCAAGATCAAGAAGAAATGTTGGAAGCTGATCCTCTATTGATCTTAACTTCGTATACTCAAAGTAAGATAGAAAAGCATAAGGAATTACTCCTATTATAAGTGCTAAGAGTATGAAATTTCCCATTAATCCTACATTATTGAAAAAGAAAACTATACCTACACCTGCTAACGTGGCTGCTATTATTAATGGTATACGTTTAGTATTCATTTTATCGTCCTGATGGGGAAACTGATTTTAACAATATAATAAAACCTATTGATACGAACGGTAAAACTACAAAGATAACTAAAAATTGAACGAATGACAACCAGATGCCCATGCCCCCGCCACCAAGTATCGACATAAGGGCTGTTATTATAATAAAAAATATTGAGCCAACCAAAACAACTGTCAAATAAATCTCAATTAGAAGAGATAATGTTCTTGAATACTGTTCCAATCTTCTCCTATATTCTGCTATAAACAATCTAGATTTTTCATGAAGATAATTACCAATATTGCCACCGCTTGTTAAAACAGTGTCTAAGCCCCATAACAATTCTTTGAATTCTTCTGAAGGGGTTCTACTTGCTGTTTTCCTTATGGCACCAACCAAATCCATACCAAAAGCTTCTACATCCCTCTCAATCTTCCCAGCTTCTTTAGAGACTTCTCCATATTCCTTAAACTGTGCAATAACTCTGAACATTGTTGAAGGTGGTGCTCCGGAACTTGCAATAGTTCCCATATAGGTTGCTGCAAAAGGCAGAGATGCATCTATATCCTTTTTTCTCCTTCCAGACAATAAACTTGGATAAGTGTAAAAAAGGAAAAATATTATTAAGACCATTACAACGGTTAGAGTAAAAGAAAACAAAAAAGAAATTGCCGCATCCTGAACAAGAATAGCCACAATAACAACAATTATTGGAAATTCTATTATAAATAACAAGAAGATTGTAAAGAACATGACATAGACATATTCTGTCAAACTAAAGCCTATATTCGCTTTCAATAAATCAGGTTTTATCCCATCAAAAAAACTCACAAATGGTTGAAGACTCCTTCCAAAGAATTTAAATGACATATCTTTAAGAGTTTTCCAAACATCCATTCAAACCATCTATACCGCGCTAAGTAAGTCTTCAGGTCTGGTGTAATAGAGTTTAACAACCTTTGCTACGTCAATGTAATCTTCTATATCTCTATCGACCATCCAGTTCATAATTTTCATTCTTTGTGATATCTCTCTCTGCAATACCTCTTCTCTTATTCCATATTGTTGAGAAATCTTTTTCAAAACAAAGGAAGGATTTACAGTCTCGTAAGAATCACTTGTGGGATTCCATTTAAATATTTCATTCACTATTGGAAAGTTCTTCTCTCTATCGAATCCAAGAATCTCGTAAATACTACCTATCCTTCTAACGTAGCTAGAACCATATTTTATTCTAACAAGAAAGGCTATTATATCCAATGCCTCTATAAGACTTGCTGGTAAGCTTATCGGAGGTGTGGTTAATCTATCTACAAGCCTTTCTATTGAATCCGCATGGATGGTTGACATACTTGCATGTCCAGTAGAAATTTGTTGGAATAAAACATAGGCTTCCTTTCCTCTAACCTCTCCAACTATTAGGTAATCTGGTCTTTGTCTCAGAGACTCTTTCAATAAATCAAATAAATCAACCTCTCCAAGTTTTTTACCTTCTATCTCTGCAATAGGTAATCTAGCAACAGAAGGAACCCAATGTGGATGAGGTAACATGAGCTCAGCAGTGTCCTCAATTGAGACGATTCTTAATTCTGGTTTTATAAATAAAGATAATGCGTTAAGCAAAGTGGTTTTACCGGTTGCCACACCCCCGGTTATCAAAATTGATCTGCCATATTCTATCATTAACCATAAGAAAGCAGCAATTTTCGGATCAATGGTTTTGAATTTTAATAAGTGAATAGGTGTAAGAGGACTCTTCGTAAATTTCCTGATGGTAAAGTTACTTCCTTTTCTAGCAATATCGGTTCCTAATGTTGCCTGAATTCTAGAGCCATCTGGCAAAGTTCCACCAACCAAAGGTTGGGCAATGGAAATGCTTTTTCCACATCTTTGCGAAAGTTTGTTAACAAAAACATCAAGTTCTTCTGCATTCTCAAAAAAAATATTTGTTCTAATGCTTCCAATCAAAGGATTTCTGTGATAAATAAATATAGGAATCCCAACACCATCACATGATATATCTTCTAAATTCGGATCATGCATTAAAGGTTCTATCTTGCCAAGTCCTATGAAATCCCTATCAATAAAATAAAGTATCTGCTGCCTTTTTTCATACGGCAGTTCTGCTGCCATAAGGTTTACACTTTCTTCAAATTTTTTCTTTAAATATTCTCTTGCTTCACCCTTTCTCAAGGTTGTAAAATCAACATCAAGCTTTTCTACAAGTGTTGTTTTTATCCTTTCTAATAGTTCTTTTTCTTTAGGTTCTAATTCAGGCTCTATCAAGTAATATATTAAAGAAGATTCTGCACTTGACCACTTTATATTAGCAGCTGCAAACGGAATTTTTGACTCAGAAGGAATAAGGGTATAAATAATGTTTACGGGCTTTAGATCTATCTCAGGTTCTCTAAATCCAACAAAACCTGCAGGTGCTGTTATTGGAACTCCTTTAGGTTTCTCTTCAACTATAACCTTCTCTGCTTTTATCTCTCCTAATTTCAGAGAAGGCAAAATTGCTTGCATTATCTCCATTGGCATAGAAGGTGCTATCTTACCTTCTTTTAATTTTTTATAACCTTTTACAGCTCTCCAAAAAACTTTACCAAAATTTATTCTTACTGTTGGTCTTCTTAATTGAAGTACATTCATTTTAATTCCACTACTCCTTTCGTGGCATTTATTTCTATCAAGCCTTTTGTGCTGTATATTATATTTTTTGCAATGATATTAAAACCATACAATGTAACGTTAGCACTAGCATTTTGATCTATACAATCTAATTTTAAACTATTTCCAACCGAGATCGAATATGTACAGCCAGATAGCCTTGGAGGTATTGATAAGTTATAAAAAACAGTGCTGTTTGTAAGATTTGAGCTCTCAAAAACATTTACTATTGTCCCCATCATCATTTCTCCAGTGTTCTGTAATTGAGATTCTAAAATACTTTTTTGAAAAATTTTATTTATGTTTAAAAAAGTGAAGTATGAACCAACAACTAATGCTGTTCCAATTGCAAAAAATATGACATATTCTATTGTCAGGTATTGTCCTCTCATAAGAATATTACGTAAAAGTTATTTTTATTTTAATTACTGGTGGTACAGAACTAAGATTAGTTGAATTTCTCTCTATTTTTACTGTGTCAGGCTGAGCTAGTTTTGGGCCTTCAGTAAAAAGTTCAATTTTGTAGTCTTTCTGTGGATAGATAAGCTGTATCCTGAATATATTTCCATCTAACCTTTCTTGTATGTAAAATGAATCAGAAGTTAGATTAACCCAGTTCCTTGGCAGTTCAAGGGAAACTGTTGTCTTGATTTCTATTGTCTTATCATTGAAAAGCTCTATAGTACCGTCTAGATTATAATCCATCTCTCGAGAGCCACCAAACTTTACCAAATTTAATATATTATTATTAAGATCTTTCAAAAAATTTTCTGATGTTGAAATTTTTGCAAGATCAATATTTTGCTGAAATATTGCTTTCCCCCATATTGTTGCTGATGTGAATAAAGAAATGCCTATGATAAATAATAAGATAAAGATTATTATTTCTGTCTGGCCTTTCATGATACTTATTACTTTAAATAATATTTATTAACCAACGATTTTATTTTATATATAGAAACCAACTAAAACCAAAAGTATAAATAGGATTTAAATGAAAGGTATAACACTTCCTGTTAATGTTCTAGTAATAGTTGCAATTGCAGTTATAGTTTTGTTAGGATTGGTTGGTTTATACTTTACTGGTTTTAGCCCTTTTAGCCAGGTTGCAGGTGTAGAGGGTGCAAAGAATTCAGTATGTAGAGATTTACTTATAGCTAAACGCTGCCTTGTTGGAACGAATACAATAAATATAACCAATTTTGATGCAAACAAAAATGGAAAGAATGATCCTGGATCAAACTGGAACTGGGCTACCGGAGTAGGAGATGATAACCTAGCAGCATTATGTTATAATTATTATGGTGCAAGAAATGAATCTCAGTGCAAATCGGTATGCACATGTGTAGGAATGGGTATTGGAGGAGGTGGAGGTCCTGGACCTGGTCCAGTCTGTGATAATGACGGTGTATGTGATGTTGGTGAAAACCATAACAATTGTCCTAACGATTGTCCATGTGATAATGATGGCAGTTGTGAGCCCGCTCAAGGTGAGAACAATGCAAATTGTCCAGGCGATTGCCCTCTCGTCGCAGCTTGTGACTGGATAGTAAGTGGTTGTTGTGGTGGGTTAAATATCTTTCAGGAATGGACTTGTGGCCCTCCAGGTTGTATTGATGGTGCATGCGGCCCTCCAGGTGCTGTTACATGTACATTTGTACTATGTTAAGAAATTTATAAACTCTATAAATACCTATGATAAATAATAAGATAAAGATTATTATTTCTGTCTGGCCTTTCATGATACTTATTACTTTAAATAATATTTAACCTGTGATAGTTGCTGATTGTTGCAAACCACTTTCAATACTTACTATTAATGTTTTTCCTTTAGGATCTGTAACAGTTAGAGTAAAAGTTCCCTTATCACCAGGACTCAATGTAGTTGTTGGATTAAGATTAGCAGGGGTATATTTTATATCACTTACATAGGCTATTATTTTAGGCATATTTATATTACTGGTTCCTGTGTTTCTGATAGCAACATTGACAAGAGTTGATACATTCCAAGCACTTTCTATTACAAAACTCGTAGCCATAGCAGTTGTAGCTGTTGTTGTAGCAGTAGTAGCACTAGCAGTCAAACTAGCAAATATACCTGTGAACCATGTATATGCTAGAGCTGCTAACGCTACAGTTATCATAAGTATCAAAATTATTGCTATTACGGTTGATACACCTTTCATCTTTTTTTCACCGTTGTTTCTAGTTTATCGTAAAGATCAGTTAATACGTTAACCGTGTACAACTGAACCATTATCATTGCTAATATTAACGCATTTGTGAATAATAAAAGTTCTGTTGGTCTCATTGCAAATGCTGTGAACATTATCAATATTACCAATGTCAATATTATTTGCACAACTACTGTTACTGTTCTCACAAATAATTTAAATCTCATTTTAAGCCTCCCTTCTTAATTTCATGCCAGGGTAAGACGCCAAAATTTGTGAAACGGGCGTACCCCCTCTTAACTTTCTGTTTATGCTATCCAATTGTTCTAAAACAGCCTGGTTATTGTCTATGAGTTTTTGATTTTGTTCAACAAGCTTTTGTAATTGTTCTGTCACAGGTCTGAATGTTTCAGGACCTGGAGGTGATATCTCTTCTTTCCCTGCAGCCTCTACCAAAGATATGAAGTTTTTCATAGTTGTTGTTAAATCATCTATCTTTGGTGGTAGTTTTGAGAATTCATTTCTCAACTCTGCATTTGCTTGTATCACATCATTAACAATTTTTTGATTGCTCCTTATCAGCTCTAATATTTGATTTATCAAGCTTTGCAATTGTGGTACTGTTCCGGCTTGTTCTATTCTTTCCATTCTCTTTTCTAATTTTTTTAGAGGGGTTACAGGTATTATTTCATAACTTTCTTCTGTTTCTTCCTCTGGCATAAGTATAGTTTTACCAAACTGCTATATAAATCTTTTAGATTTTATTATGAACATGTTACTATTTGATCCATTGAACCTGCTGGTGCTGAAACAGTTATTGTTCTGGAAGTTGCGTCACCAGTTGCTGTCCAGTTAAACTCACCAGAAACTTGGCCAGGCGTTAATGTCGCTTGTTCTATATTTGGAGTTGTTGTAATTCTTGTTCCACCAATAAATGCAGCTAACTCGCCAGCTACAATATTATATGTAGCACCGTCATGTCTTATTGTAAATTTAACTACATCAGGTGAACCTGAACAACTTGCTGCAACAAAAGAGATTCTTTTATCTAATCTTTCAGTAACTGCTGCTGTTCCTGCTGTAGCACCTCTTGTAGTTGTTGTGAACAAACCAACTGCGAATGTATATGTCAAGCTTATTAATGCAACAACTATTATAACTATCAATATCATTGCCAATATTGTGGATATTCCTTTCATTTTATAAACCTCCTACTAAGAATTGTAGAAGAAGTAGTATATAAAAATATTTAAAAAAGGAAAAAGGAAAATTAATATTCTTCTCCCATTTCACCAGGAGGCATTTTAGGAGCTCCACCTTTTTCCAATTTTCCAGCAGATATTATATCATCTATTCTCAATATCATTTCAGCAGCTTCTGCAGCAGATTTTATTGCTTGAGTCTTAATTTTCAAAGGTTCTATAACACCTTGTGATTTCATATCAACTATTTTTCCTGTGTAGACATCTACACCATAAGTGTATTTTTCCTCTTCATGTGCAGATCTTATTCCTACTAGTATGTCTATTGGATCTAAACCAGCATTTTCAGCCAAAGTCCTAGGAATTACCTCCATTGCTTCTGCAAATGCTAGAATTGCTAGTTGCTCTCTGCCTGAATAACTTTGTGCACATTCTCTTAAACCTTTAGCAACAGCCTCCTCAGGAGCACCTCCACCTGCAACAACTTTACCAACTTCTAATGCAGAACTTATTGAGCCGATGGCATCTTCCACCGCTCTTTCGACTTCATCTACAACATGCTCTGTTCCTCCTCTTATAAGAAGAGAAACTGCTTTTGGATTTTTGCATTCTCTAACAAATATCATCTCTTCTCCACCGATTTTCTTTTCTTCAACGAATCCTGCAAATCCCAGATCTTCTTTGCTTAAATCAGTAAGATTTGAAACAATCTTTCCTCCTGTTGCTCTTGCAAGTTTTTCCATGTCAGATTTCTTAACTCTTCTTGCAGTTAGAATTCCTTTTTTAGCTAAGTAATGCTGAGCTACATCATCTATTCCTTTCTGACAGAACATTACATTGCACTCAGAGACAGCAACCTTTTCAACCATGTCCTTCAATATTTTTTCTTCTTGTGCTAGAAAAGTTTGCAATTGTTCAGGAGAAGTTATTTGTATCTGTGCTTCTGTTTCTGTCTTTTCTATTTCTAAAGAAGTGTCAAGCAAAGCTATCCTTGCATTTTTAACATGCTTAGGCATTCCTGGATGAACAACCTCTTTATCAATTATTATTCCCTTCACCAGTTCTGCATCCTCTGAAGAACCTCCTTGTTTTTTCTCAAGCTTTATATTATCTTTATCAATCTCTATTCTGTTATCAACCTTTTCCATAACCGTTCTTACAGCGTCAACAGAAAGTCTTGCCAAATGCTCAGATGCTCTTTCAGTGCTTTTACCTGTCATAGCTGTAATTGCTATTTTAATAAGAGTATCAATATCTTCTGGTTTAATATCTTCAGAAATATCTTCAAGAATTTTTAAGGCTTTTTCCCTAGCAAATTTGTAACCTCTTGTTATAACAGTAGGGTGTATATCCTGATCTAAAAGTCCTTCAGCCCTTTTCAATAATTCTCCCGCCAAAATGGTTGCTGTTGTTGTCCCATCACCTACTTCTTCATTCAGTGTCTTTGCAACCTCTACCAACATCTTAGCAGCTGGATGTTCTATTTGCATTTCTTCAAGAATTGTTACTCCATCATTTGTTATTACTATGTCTCCTAAATTATCAACAAGCATTTTATCCATTCCTTTAGGACCTAAAACTGTTCTAACAGCATCTGCTACAGCCTTAGCAGCTGCTATGTTATTATGCTGTGCATCTCTTCCCAAAGTTCTTAAAGTTCCTTCAGGTAAAACTAGTATTGGTTGCCCCCCAAATTGAGCTTGTCCATCAGTCATTTTATCACCTCATAAATTATATGTTAATTTTATGTATATGTAAGTATACTAAATATTTAAAGCTTTATTATTAGAATTAAATTGCTTTCTTAGCTCTTTTTATCAATTCTTTCCCACTCTCAAATTCTTCCAATTCTTTTCTCTGCATCACTGGTATTCCTGATAATTCTTCTTCTTTTGATTTTTCAGTTATAAGTAGAGCAGGTCTTTTTACAATGTTTATAAAATCTTTCAAATCAGCAGCTCTTCTTATCATCTTTCTCCTATTCACTTCTATATCAGATATTATCAATGCTTTTTCTTTAGCAAAAACATCTAGAGGAGATTGTTTTACAAAATCAGTTTTGAATCCAAGTTTTTCTAAATTCTTTCCAACCCTCTTTTCTAAAACATCTTCTGGTTTTCCATGTTCTTCATATCTTTTGAATATCTCTATTGGTTTTATCATTTTTTTATTTAATATCTGTTCTAATCTCTCAGCTATTGTTAAAAGCATTCTCAATTGTTTTTTCTCATGCTCATAAATTACTTTTTTGTTTATTCCAACAGCCTCTGCCAATTCTCTTTGAGTTAAACCTTTTCTTTTTCTACTGTCCTTTAGAATTTCCGAATCAATCTCAACGTACAAGCCACCTTTGTCTCTGTATATCTTCGGGAAAATATTGTTACAAACCAAATCTTCAAATGTTTTTAGAGAGACCGTAGGCATCTCAAATCTTTCATAGACTATTCCCGGCTTCAATTTTTCTACATTCGTTTGTAAACCAATTAGCATAGGATGAGCATCTAGATTGTTAGAAATTATTTTAAGATTTTTTGATTGTTCTTCTTGAAAAGAATCTATGTTTAATAAAGTTTTTAATAGTAATAAAACATCTTTTTTAGCTGCAATATCAAAACAACCGTGATACTCGCAAGTAACATAATCGCTCTTTTCTAAAAAGTTTAGAACATCTTGTTTTATATCTAGCATATTTTTAAATTAATCTGCATAGAATAAATTCTTAATGGGCGGGTAGCTTAGCCTGGTAGAGCGCCATAGCTCTGCGTAAGTCTTATAAGACTGCTAAGTTAACTGGAGAGTTTTAACCCAGAAGTCGAGAGTCCGAATCTCTCCCCGCCCACATTCTTTAAATAAACTTTTAAATGAATTCGAGAATTAAATTAATATGGGCCGGTGGTCTAGTGGTCTATGACGCCAAGAAATTTTCAAACGATTTTTATGATAAATCATACTGAAGATATTTTAAATAAGTTATTTGATAAAAAATTAGTTTCTAATATAGAATTTAATATTGAAAATAATAAACTTACGTGTTGGTTAAAACATTCAGATTTCAAAGTAAATATACTTCTAACTATTACACCTAAAATAAGTTATCTTACTGGAGTAATTTACGGTGACGGAAATGTTTCTATTATTGAAAAGACGAAAGAAAAATTACTATGTCTTAGAATTTCTATGTTTAATGCTTCATTACTGTATTTAAAAAAGATTAATAATATTATTTATTCTTTATTTGGAGTTTATGGAAAACTTGCAAAAAAGAAAGATAAAAATTGTTATGTTTTGAGAATTAATAGTAAATTAGTTTGTTTGTACTTCTTAAAAATAATTGGCATAAAAAATGGAAAAAAAGACAATTTAAAAATACCAATTGTCTTAATAAATAAACAATTATTTAAGTTCTTTTTGGCAGGTTTATTTGATACAGATGGCTTTTTTACAGAAACCTTTGGAATAATGATGTGTGGTAATAATTCTGAATTTTTAAAAGAAATAATTGAATTATCAAGAAAATATTATGATTTAAGATTTAGAAAATTTTATTCAGGAACAATAAATGTAAATAACATTTTAAGAACTAGATGTCAAATTCAATTAAGTAGAGGCAGTATAACAAAATTTATTTCAATAATTCCTTTAAAACATGAAAAATATTATAATATGCTTATGGGCCTGTAGTCTAACGGTTAGGACGTGACCCTTTGGTAACGGGTAAACAAGGTCAAGGCAGCAGTTCAATTCTGCTCAGGCCCACTTGGGCTGGTAGATCAACGGAAGATCGCTTCCTTGGCATGGAAGAGGTTTCGGGACATCTTTAGTTGCGACTGGGGATGCGAAAATTCGAATCCCGACCAGTCCACCTTTTCTAAAACGATAGTTTTATAAATAAGTTATGAATAGTTATTTTATTATTAGGAAAAATCGGAGCAAAAAAGTAAATGAACAAAATTATTTTATTTGATTTCTTTTCAAATAATTTTCTTAAAATTTGTTAAGGTGTCCAAATGGAATTCTTAAAAATCGGCAATCGTATACCAACCAAATATTTCATAACACACGGTGGGGGTCAAAGCGATGTAGCCATTCATCCAGGTTCTTATGATGCAGCTGTTAAAGATGCTAAAATGGAAAATTGGAACGGAGTTTTTTACACTTCTTTACTTCCTCCTGAAGCTAAGCAAGTTCCTATTCCAAATGATTATCATCATGGTTCAGAATTAATGATGATAATGGCTCGTTGTGACTGTGAAAAAGGACGGAAAGCAAATGCAGCTCTTGGTAAAGCTTGGGTTTATAATGAAAAAGGAAAAAATGTTGGAGGTTTGGTTGCGGAATTTAGCAAAGTAGGAGAAGACATAAATGAAAGAATTGCTAAAGAATTTCTAAATGAAAGTTTGAAAGAAATGTTTAAAAGAAGGGGATATCCATTAGACTATGAATTAGGAAAAAGAGAAATAGTCGGTTACGAATCAGTAATCCCAGATAAAAAATTTGGAACTGCGCTTGTTGCTATTGGGTTTACAGAATATAAAATTCCTATTAAAAATTTAAAACAATAATCCAGCTATTCCACCTAAACCCAGCAACTTTTCTCCGGCATTATGTTTTGAAGAAATAACCGTTATTTTTACTTTCATCCTATCTGCTAGATCTAAAACTTCTTCATATTCTCTAATCTTCTCATCAGAAATCAAAAGCAAACTAACTACTCCAGATTCTACTGCTTCTCTAGTTTTTTCCAATCCATAAACAGCTTTTCCACTACATCCTATAGCCTCTAAAAGATTCTCTACAGCTTTATTCTCTTCTGCTACTCTAGAAATTTTAGTTAATTTCTCTAACAAACCTTTTTTTAATAATTCCTGTAAGCCTAAGTTTCCTGTTTGAAATGTAGAATCAATTATTATTTTTTCTAAAAACTCTTTCTCCCTCTCTTTTATAAGCTTCTGAACATCATCCTTTGCAAATGCTGGTCCTGCTAAAATTATTTTTTTAATGTTTTCAGACTTGCTTTTCAATATTTTAAAAATATTTTCAAAATATTCTTTTTGTTTTGCCTCTGATTTTTTGGTTTCAAACCTCTTTCCAGATGCCTCAGAATCTAGATGGATCAGATGTTTATATCTTTCTTTTAAAAGATAGAAGTCAGCTTCTGTCTCATCCAAAATACATATGAGAATTGGCTCTGGTTTTCTTTCAGCAGCTTTTATCCTATCTATTTCCCAAGACTTCCAAATCTTTTCTATTTTCAAAAACTTGTTTGGCTCAACTTCTATTGTATGGTATCCTTTTTCCACATCCTCAGGGGCTTCTATAATTTTTCCTGTTAACCTTAATTTTTCTGTTAAGTCTATTTTTTCAACCTGGATTTTTAGAATAATTTCTCTCCTTCCAGTCTTTGCCCTTATCAGCTCTCCTTCCCTTCTTATCTTTATGCTTCTAGGAGACTTGGCAGTAACAAAACTTCCTGGAATTATCACTTCTTTTAATATCTCTAAATCCTCTTTTGTATCTGGTGTTATTTTTCCAATATTATGCTTTAAATCAAATGAAGATCGCATGAAAATAGTTTACATATCAGATTTAA
>Ga0315280_10005200_pt1 | contig 18695 bp, 16 predicted proteins | sample YL17G06_40_MG_FD_203697 | JGI IMG/M metagenome (GOLD analysis project Ga0315280, IMG submission 203697) | Sediment microbial communities from Yellowstone Lake, YNP, Wyoming, USA - YL17G06_40 | ecosystem: Environmental > Aquatic > Freshwater > Lake > Sediment | place: USA: Wyoming | collected... | reverse complement strand
GGGGCCATCGCAAATGTCTCCCTTGACAAACTCGTAGTTGGCCCGGCGTTCCACATCCGCCAAGTTTTCCAGGTTGCCGGCGTATGTCAGTTTATCGAGGTTAAGCACCGCAGATTCGGGGTGGGCCCGCAGAAAGTAACGGACAAAGTTAGACCCGATAAACCCAGCACCGCCCGTCACCAGGATTTTCAACGCCACACGCTCCTTAGCTTAATCCTGCCCCAACGTGATGTCCGAGCCCTGCGAGGCGCATTACCTTGCGGGTGGACTCGCGGCTTGTCGCGTGCTTCGGCCTTGCCGCGCCTACTTGTGCTGTAGCTCCCAGTCATAGTTCAGGAACGGGTGATTGTACGCCAGGCGCCCCTCGTCGCTGGGGTTATAAAAGCGGTCGGCCAGGTAAAAGAGAGTCGCTTCCCCGGAGCCGATTACCTTGTAGCCGTGCGCGACTCCGGGCGGGATGCGCAAGCGCCATGGCCGGAGCTCTCCCACGTAAAGAGTGTTGATCTGGCCGTGCGTGGGCGAACCTTCGCGCAGGTCGCACAGCACCACCTGGAAGATGCCCCGCACCGGCGCCCAGAAGTCGGTCTGCTCAAAGTGGTAGTGGAGCGCCTTGATCACCCGCGGATAGGCAACAGCCACAGAGACTTGGAGCGTCGAGCAGTTCGCCAAACCCTCCGTGACTGGCGAGGCGCCAATGCGAAAAAGCTCCGTGAAGTAGCCGCGGTCGTCCGGGTGCAGCACCCCCGCCTCGAGCCGGACGCCGAGGATGAGCCGCGCATCATCAAGCTGGTTGATGACGGCTCCCAGGCCGCAGCCCTCTTGTTTGGGTAAGCTCAGCTTTAGCCCACAGCGTTCACCTAGCGGAAGAACTTCGTTCATTCTCTTCCTCGTCTTCTCGTCACCGGGCAGGCTGTCTGGCGCCCACAGCCGTGCGTGGATTACACCTTATTGGCGCCGCCCTGTGCCACGAGGTTATTTGCGCGCAAGAGGGACTCGAACGTTCCGGCGTCCGTCCACCAGCCTTCCAGGATACTGTAGGTCAGAGTACCCTCCTCCAGGTACTGGTTGTTGACATCAGTAATTTCGAATTCTCCCCTGGCGGAAGGCTTCAACTTTCTGATGCGGTCAAAAACCGTCCCATCATACATGTAAATCCCCATCACCGCGTAGCGCGATTTCGGCTCCTTGGGCTTTTCTTCGATGCGGATGATTCGGTTGCCGTCAAAAACGGGAACGCCGAAGCGCTCCGGGTCGGGCACCTCTTTGAGGATGATATGTGCGCCGCGCTCCTGCTTTTCGAATCTCTCGCGAGCTGCCAGGATGTTGGTCTCAATCAGGTTGTCGCCCAGGACGACACAGATCTTCTGCCTGTCCGCAAAATGTTCCGCGAGTCGCAGAGCATCGGCGATGCCACCTTCACCCTCCTGGTAAGTGTAATTGATATGCTTCAGGCCAAAATCTTTTCCGTTCCCCAGTAAACGCAGAAAATCGCCAGCATCCTGCCCGCCGGTCACAATCAAAATGTCTCTTGTCCCCGCGTTTACAAGCGCCTGGATAGGGTAAAAGATCATGGGCTTGTCGAACACCGGCAGCAGGTGTTTGTTCGTTACCCGGGTCAGGGGATGCAGCCTGGTGCCCAAACCTCCTGCCAGAATTACCCCTTTCATTCGTCCCCTTTCATCTTCATTCAAAATTGTGCCCATGTGAAATGGCCCCGACAGAACGAACTGCTCCCCGCACGCACTGGAAAATCAGTACATCTTGACGGGGCGTTGGCATGATAGCAAGAAGCGCCTCGCTTCTGGGGCAACTCACAATGTTTCTGCCTCCTCGAACGGTGGTACCAAGGTGTCAGAAATACCCCTAGGGGGCTTGGGGTGCGAAAAAGCTGCGCGCCCCATCCCTTCGTACAGGAACCCTGCGTTAGCGGCCGCTTGCGGGTCGATTACATTACGCGCATCAATCATAGAACGACCACGAAGGCATGACCTCAGGCCTTTGAGATTCAAATTCCGGAATTCATCCCACTCCGTCAATACCAGCAAGCAATCAGCCTGCTGCGCCGCCTCATACGGGTTTGAACAAAACTCAACCTCCGAATTACCCAGCACCTGCCGGCTGTTGCTTATAGCTTCTGGGTCATACACCCGCAGGCGGGCTCCCTCTTTCAGCAGGAGCTGACATATGTCAATGGCGGGTGATCCCCGCACGTCGTCTGTGTTCGGTTTGTAGGCGAGGCCGAGCACTGCAATCTTCCTTCCTGCCATTGAACCCAATTGCCGCAGGACCTTCTCAACCACTTTTCTTGGCTGGGCTTCGTTCACTCGAACAGCGGCCTCCACGAGGTACATTTCAACTCCGCACTCGTTGGCCAAACGGAGTAATGCGCGGCTATCTTTGGGAAAGCAAGAGCCTCCGAATCCAGGTCCGGGTTGAAGGAACTTCGGGCCGATGCGGGGATCAAGTCCTAGCGCCTCAGCTACGGCCTGGACATCGCAATTGAGGTGGTCGCACAAGTTAGCGATCTCATTGATAAAGGAAATCTTGCTTGCAAGAAACGCATTTGCTGCGTACTTGATCATTTCAGCCGTTTCATTGCTTGTTACGACCAGAGGTCTCCCGGCCGAGAGCAAGGGAGCATAGATTTCGCGGATGATTCCAACCGCTTTTGGACTAGTCGCACCAATGACAATCCGATCAGGCCGCATGAAATCTTGAACGGCGGATCCTTCGCGCTGGAATTCTGGATTGGAGACGACATCAAAAGGAATCCGTCGCTTACTGCTTGCGCGTATTAGGCGCGTGATAGATGCAGCGGTTCCCACGGGCACGGTGCTCTTCACAACGATAATTGTGTGCAGCTCCATGGTGGCCGCAAGCTGTCCTGCTACCTCGTTGACTGCCTGCAGGTCGACCGCACCGTTGGGCAACCCTTCCGTCCCAACGGCAATAAAAACCACGGTTGAGCGTCTCAAAGTTGCTTCGATGTCTGTTGAGAAGGCAAGACGACCTACGGCCACGTTATGTTGGACAAGCTCGGGCAGCCCCGGCTCAAAAATCGGCATCTCTCCCCTTCGCAACATGTCGACCTTGCTGAGGTCTTTATCCACGCACGTGACGCAGTGCCCGAAATCAGCCAGTCCCGCCCCCGCAACCAGACCTACATGTCCCGTGCCGATGACCGTAATCCGCATCTCCAAGTCCTCCAAAAGCCTCGAGCCGGGTGATCCTTACTTTTAGCCATGCCGCGCGACGCGGCCTCTTTCCGCCTGGTACTTCAAACCGCGACCAGGAATCAACCCTGGCCTATTCCTTGCCCGGCAAACAACAGACGCTCAAACTTGCTTACAATGACCTTCCGCTCATACCTTTCCTCAAATATTCGCCGTGCATTTCTAGCACATCGTTCCCGAAGTTCCGGGTCATTTCGCAAATAGCGAACCGCCTCCACCATTCCCGACAAGTCCCCCGGCCGCACCACGATGCCACACTTACCTTCCTCGACAGTCAAAGCAATTTCACTTTCTGACGGAACCACGGCGAGGACGGGACGACCGCTCGCCAGGATGCCGTATAATTTCGACGGGACCGCCAACCCCTCGACGCCGGGCGCCAGCGTCACGAGAGACACATCCGTGCAGGCCAGAGAGTCTCCCAGGGATGACTTAGCCCGATAAGGCAGAAAGCGCACGTTGGAGGCAGAAACGGACTGGGCTAGCTCCTCCAGCGATTTCCTTTTCGCGCCGTCACCGATGAAGAGGAAGACGACGTCGTCCTTTTCCAAGCGCTTCGCCGCGTGAATAACCATTTCTAGATCATGTGAGCGACCGATATTGCCTGAGTATTGAACGACAAATTTCTGCTCCAGACCCTCGCTTTTTGCCAACCAGCTGGCTGACTTGGGCACGGGACGAATGAGCTCGCCGTCGGCCCAGTTCTCGATGATTTCAACCTTGCCTTTCATCTCCTCGGGCAGCTTAGCGGCAATGATACGCTGCATGTCTCTGCCCAGGACAATGATATTGTCGGCCCGCAGAAGCGCCCATAACATGACGCGGCTCAGAACGCGCGACAGGACGCCGCCTGAGGGAATATAGCCAAGTGCGACGGCAATCTCCGGGAAAATATCGTGGAGCAGGAGCGTCACCTTTATATCTCCAAACCATTTCGCGATCGCCCCAATGACCGGCAACAGCGGCGGGCACGTACAAATCAACAGGCGTCGACTCCTGGCAAATCTTCTCGTCTTTCCCGCCATGGACAGCATAAAACAAAGGTTGTTCAAGAACCATCCCTTAAGGCGGTTCTTATCAAACTGCGGGCTCCATACCCTCCGGATAACCGAGCCCCTGTACTCCGTGACGGGATCGACCTTTTTGGCATCAGCGTAACTCGGATGTCCGGTCCAGACTTCGATTCTGCGCCCGCCTCGGGTAAGGTCCTCGACCAATTCGGTCAGAAGCTGCCCTGTCGCACCCAGGTCAGGGTAAAAGTACTCGCATAATACGACCAAGTCGGGAACCGATCCTTCCGCTCCGCTCATTGCTGGACCGACAAAGTTGGACTCTGCGCAGGAGGAACTGGAGCCGGGTCAGGATTAAGCGGGATTTCCTTCCCGTCTAAAATGGCCTGATAGACTGTGATCATCTTCCGCGCGATGATCTCCCAGGTGTAATTCTCAAGGATGAAAGTGCGTCCCCTTGCTCCCATCCTCTTCCTATCCTCACCGGGCAGGCTAAGAATCGATTTAATTGCCTCTTCTATGGCTCGCGAATCCACAGGAACCCAACGACCGCCGCCGCGCGTTTCAATCTCCTGCCAAGGAGTACCTTGAGTCGTGACCACGGGAATACCGCATGCCAGCGCTTCAGCGACGACGTTGCCGAAATTTTCGCTGTACGAAGGGAGGACAAAAACATCCGACCTCGAGTATAGAGCCAGCTTTTTCTCTCCAACGACATCCCCGGTCAACAATGTCCTGTCTTCGAGACCGGCCTCGGCGATGGCGCGCCGGACTGCCGCCTCGTACCCGCGGTCGTCCGGGCCGGCGATGACCAAAAAAGCTTCCGGATATTCCTGACTTACTCCCTTCCACGCACCGATGAGCATATCCAGACCTTTTTCCCGAGAGAGTCGCGACAGGAAGAGAACCACGGTCTTATTCTCCAAGACCGGCCATAATTCCTCAGCCTTGACCGGATGGGGGAGACGCGCAAACTGATCCGGGTCGATACCATTCGGAATGATCGTAAAGGGGCCTTCCACGCCCAAGGCGCGGCAACTTTCCAACTCTTGCTGTGCGGTGACGTGAATACAGTTCGAGGCTTTCATGGCGGGTTTCACAAAGAGCTTATAAAAGGGGTACTTCTTCCAGTACTTCCGCCGGAACCTCCAGGGCTCCAGCCCACCCCGCACCGCGATGAGATAAGGCTTCCGCGCGCGCCGCGCCAGGATGGCTGCCGCAGTCACAGGGTAGGTATATATACCGTTGACGTGAACAAGGTCGTTTTGTCGTATGACCTCCCGAAAAATATCTCCTGTACCCACTGCAAAGCAAAGGCGCTCATCCACCAAGTACCGAAAGGGATAAACTCTCAGGCGATCGTTTTCCACAGAACAGAAGCTTTTGGAAGGGACCCTTCCACCTCTGGTCGCATCGCTGGTAATCACACTGACCTTAATTCCCGCCCGGGACAGCGCGGTGGCGAGTTGAAATCCCGACTCGCACACCCCGCCGAATCCGGTTGCCGGAGGAAAATGCGTTGTAACGAAACCTACGCTCAGCACTTTTGCTCCACGTTTAGGATCCCTGCGATGGAAGCATGAAAGCCCCTTCCAGCCTGCGCGTTGATGATTCAAAAACACTAAACCCTGACCGCTGTGTATCCGATGTTAGTGGACCACGGGCCCGGCGGGAGGTGCGGAAAACGGAGCCAGACTCTCTTCATATGCCTTACGGAAAAACCACTTTCTTTAAGCTCATTCTCAAGCCTCTGGACGGTCAAAGGGCGTTCGTTCTCGCTGGGCTTGTGAAGGAACCTTTCGTGAAACCAGATCAGTGGGTTGCCGGCCCAAGGGTCGCGACCCACAAGTACGCCCCCTCCCTTCAGAACCCTGGCCAACTCTTTAAGAGCTCTACCCAAATCCGGAAAGTGGTGTAGAACTCCAAAGGCCAAGACGGTATCAATCGAGCCATCTCGAAAGGGTAACTTGTATGCGTCTACGGCCTGGAGAGTAACGTTGGGGTAGACAGAAAGCGCCGCTTTGGCCCTGGCCATCCTGTCTTCAAATAGTTCCGTGCAAATGTACTTGGCTGGCCTAAACCCTTTCATAATGGACTCGACGTAAAGACACTCGCCCGCGCCAATCTCCAAAACGATCCTGTTTTCCAAGAAAAGTCCGACGTCTCCCGTGCAGGACTGCAATAGTTTTCTTGTAAAAGCCTCGTCATAAGGCAAATAGGTCGAGACTGGTTCGCTATAGTACTCCCGCTCCTTTTCAACTGAAAATCCCGTGGACATCAGTTCAGCCCCCCTTCGCAGGGACCGGCACCTGGCCGATTTGCCTTTTCACCGCCATAGACGGGAAGGTAGCACTCGTGCCCCAGGGGCATTTCTAAGAGGCGCGCGTCGATAATGAGGTTGTACCAAAAACCATGCAGCAGGCAGTATATGAGACCTGGAATCCCGTCGAGGAAGCCGAGGCGAAAAAAATATCTGTAAATAAATACAAGAAACGGCCTCACCACGGGGGGAAGCGTATTGTAAACCCTTCTCAGCCAAACGCGCTGTGGCCGCTCAAGAGTCTGCCCACTTGAGAATTGTCGCAAGTCGAGCTGAGCGGATTGCCCGGATAGAAGGCGTGCTTCTCGCTCGGCATTCCTGATTTGCTTTATAACCCAGAAAAAGATACCCTTTCGGTCTTCATGTCTGATGGTTGCTGGCACCTCCCCAACGGGGCCATTGACCACGCAATATTCTCGCGCCCCTTCAGAATGCCATCGGCCCGCACCCCTTCTCACAACTTTGGTTATCCATGAGATATCTTGGGCAAATTTGATATGTCGTCCCAAAAAGTAATTAGAGGTTTTCAAGTTGAATGCCGCGTAACGGCCCGAGGCAATGGCAGCGGTCAACTGTGAGTCGAAGCGCTCGTCAATCTGTTCATCAGCGTCCAGAAACAATACGTAGTCGTACTTCAGGGGCAAACGATCAAGTGCATAGTTCCTCTGTTCGGCCCAACCTTCAAACTCATGCTGCACGACCCTGGCGCCGAGAGTCCGGCCAATCTCCACTGTTCCATCCGTGCTGAACGAATCCACGACCCAGACGTCGTCAGAGAATCTCAGCACCGGACGCAAGCAGAAGGCAATGTTGGACTCTTCATTTTGCGCAATCACAACTACCGAATAAGAGTTCACTTCAGCTCCTCCCCTCCGTTCATCAGGCTGACATTGTGTTGACGGAGCAACTCCAGAAATGCGCTTGACGAGTATATCTTTATCTCAGCGGAGCTGCAACCGGGATGGCACGGAACATACAATGCATCGTAATCGCGTTCCTTCACTTCGGCCAGGAAGCGGTCCCACTGCTTCAGCGCTTCATCCAGTGGCACTTCGTTGACGCCGTATCCGGGGCATTCCACAACGACCCGGGCGCGGGGTCTGAAACCCACCCTCAAAGCTTGCATCCCGGACAGCAGCGCTCTGAGACCCAAACGCAGGCTGAAATCCAGTTGCCAGGAAGGCCGGAGAGCACGGTCAAGGCCTTGTTTTCTTGTAAACCTTCTCACCACCTCCAGCAACAAGGGCATCCCGTGAATATTCTGATGGGTATCTACAAACTTAAGCTCGAATCCATGCGCCCTCAGGCAATCCATCTGGGCGGCAAATTCGGTTTCGACGTCTGGATAGCTCACTCTTCGCAAGAGGAGAGCACGCAAGACCTCAACTTTGGAAAACCTTCCCGCCAAGCCAGCGACTTCCTTGAGCTTCGAAGTCAGGGGCGGTAAATCGGTTAAATAAAGGTGTGCCCCAAAGGCGACCTCACCGGCTAGCCCGCGCACATTCTCCGGAGAAAAAACGCACTGTTCTCCGGCAAGAACCGACACAGAGCGGACAATCCCCCCGGCGCAGACTCTTGCAATGGCTTCGTTAGTCTCCGCGCTTACGCCGTAATCGTCCGCCACAAAATAGAGTTTCAGGGGCTCTTCGCTCATAATTGGGAGCTGGATAGAGGTCAACGGTGTCGGCTTCAGCGTGGGGTTACAACACCCGGGGCGGTGATGGGGGGAAACCTTTTGACCGCCTCCGTGGAAATAATGACCACTCCCTGAGCCGTCCCGGCTGCATTTCCAGAAACATCGTTGCCCACACTAATAATCACGGGCAAAAAGCCACCTCCATTCCAGGCATAGCCCTGATTGCCCACGATTTGGTTTGCCAAGAAGCGGTTATGACCGGCTCCCGCGACGTCAAGCGTTACACCGTCTGAGCCATTGCCCTTAATCACGTTTCCGACAAACAAGTTGTGCTGACCGCGCAGGCGCACACCGCGACCGAAACCGCGGCCGTTCTGTCCTGTAATGATGTTCCCGAAAAAAGAGTTAAAGTCGTTTCCGTCGTCAAAGATAAAGACGCCGTCGAGATTCTCCTCAATCCTCATGCCCACAAACCTGTTGTAAGTTGAACGTCCCACAATCAGGAGTCCGTTTCCCGCTCCACTGAAGTTAGTAAAATTATTTCCCCGAAGGGTGGCGTCCGTGAAAGTGTTGCTAGTGGATGCAGCCAGATGGAGTCCCTGCCACTGATTCTGGAAGGCCGTAATCCTCGTGAAAACATTTCGTTCCGAAGCGACAACCTTGATCCCCGAAAAGCCTTCGAATAAGGGACCTTGCATTGCTGTTCTGGTGCCATATGCAACGAGGTCGGAGAAGGTGCAGTCAAAGGCATGGTCAATGAAAAAACCATCGTAGCCAGTATTTCCCAAAGATTGGTTATCGTAGGAGGTGAGGTTTGCAAAGACCGAACGATTGACGGGCAGCACCTGAGGACTGCCTGCCCCAAAACTCATGCCTACCGTCGCATTGTCGTGAGCAACGACATCGTAAACTTCAGCGCTCGTGACATCTCCGATGAACAATCCCTCCGCGGTGGCTCCCATGGTCTCGAGGTTTCGCACTACCAGATTCGACACACCCCTTAGATCGACGTTTCGTGCCCAGACTGCGCCTGACCAGTTGTTAGGGGCAGCTCCAGTGAGATTGGCCCGGTTTCCATCGAGCGTGAAACCCTCGATCGTGATCTCCTTCGCTCCGCCCGCGTTGGTCATCACCGAATGGGTACCCCCGTTTTCAATCCATGCCGCGTGGGCCATAAGTCTCAAGACGGTTTTTCCAACGCCGGCCCCGCTGACCCTGACACCATCGGGAATCTGAATCTGCTTCGAAACCGTATAATAGCCGGCGGGCAATGCCACCCAGGTCCCAGCCGGAGCGCTACTTACGGCGTCTTCCCATCCGGTCCAAGGATTCGCGGCGGTGCCAAGACCCCTTTGCGCAAAAAGCGAGGCGTCGCGCAATTGGCAGTTCGTCGGCGGGAAGGCCTCGAAGCCCGCGGAGTTAAGGGCGTCTGCCGACGGGCTGGCAAGCAGGCGGAGGAGGACTCCGAGCGGGACAGACGCGCCGGCTCCCGCGGCGAGCGAGCCAGAAGTTCCCATTCTCAGACGCCGGGAGGGTAAGTCCGTGGCAAAAACCAACGGCAGCCGACCTCGAAATGCGCCCCATGTAACCAGGGTACCGCAAAAGATCATGCCGGCGTAGAAGACTAGTGACCTGACCCGGTTTTTTGTAGCAATCATAATGCGAGTTCCGCTTCAATAACTGCCTCACCGTGGAACAACTCAAAAGGGTTCAAGGTCCTATCGTCGGTTAGATTTCATCGGAGGCGCTGCCAAAAAACACCACTCCAATCGATTTTCCTGAATTCCTCTCTAATACCATGCTTTGAACGAAAATCATCAACAGCTTGCTTGCAACCAGGCACAGCAGGGTCGGCATAGTCGTCGACAATCACGTACCCTCCAACGGAAAGCCTACTATAAAGACTATCCAGAGCATCTGTTACTGACTCGTACATATCTCCATCAATCCTCAGAACCGCAAGTCTCTCAATAGGAGCATTTGGCAGGGTGTCCCGGAACCAGCCGGCGAGGAAACGGACCTGGTCGTCAAGAAGTCCATACCGCGCGAAGTTTGCCTTAACCTCTTCCAGCGGAATTGCTAACTCGCGCACTTCCCAGTGACGATCCCCCGCATCTTTGGGGTAACGCTGAGGGTCTGGCTTTGGCAGGCCTTGAAACGAGTCGGCGACCCAAACAATTCGATTCGTGTCGCCATAGGCCTTGAGTACGGCTCGCATAAGGATCGTGGCCCCCCCCCGCCACACTCCAGTTTCGATTAGGTCTCCGGCCACCCCGTGACGGAGAACCTCGGTGATGCAGTGCTGAAGGTTGTCAAGGCGTCGCAGCCCTACCATAGTCTCGGCTTGCGCAGGCCAGTCCTTTCCTTCTTCCCGGACCTGAGCGTCAAAATGAAGTTTACGAACGAGTTCGAGTCTGTAAGGGGCAAGCAATTTGTTAAGCCATGGATAGAGCCAGACAAAAGCTCTCTTATGGAAGCGGCGGGTGTCAAAGGTTACCGAATCGAGCGGCTTGTAATGATCCTCATCAAATATTGAGCGGGTTAAACACTTCTTCAACAAGTCGAGATAGAGCATTTCCGGTTTGCTGGTACTTTCGGACATAGACGTATCCACTCCTCATTCGGACGGACCGAGAAATCTTCGGACACTAGTCATCTCGTACTGGGGGAGCCTTCCGCGCCCGCTGGATCAGCTTGGGGGAGACAAGTCACGCCGAACCCCAAGTTTTGCCAGGACCACCTGCACCAGGGAAACATCTTCGCGATCGTAGATTTTCAGAATCCACACTCCAAAGGCATAAGCACCAAACACCGCGAAAACCTTTAAAGCCAGCCCATGGCTTATGAGGGAAATTCTGCTCAGGTACACTCCGACTACCACGGCAAAACTCAAAAGGACTACCTTGGTATATTTGGCATCGATCGGCTGAAGCCCGTACCTCCACCAGAGCCATAAGGCGGTGAAGAAGTTCGCCAACGTCAACGCAGAAAAATTTGCAATGGCGGCACCGACTAGGTGAAACCTGGGGATAAGCAACGCACACAGGCTTGCGTCAACCGCCACCATAACCGTGTAAGCCAAGAGTATGATTCCGCTATGCCCCATCGCTTCTAAAGTTTCAGGTCCAGGCCCGGTGGCAAAACCGATGAATGCGGCAAGGATTAGGAGTCTGAATGCAACCGGATCGGTTACGTACCTGGAGCCGAAGAGCAGCGCCACAACATCGTTCCCGAAAAGGATTAAGCAGATGAGAGCAACGCTGTTGATCTCAACCGACCAGCGGGCAATGCGCCGGTAAATCTCCTGCCGTGATTGAGAGATCATTCGGATCCCAGGCGTTTCAACGATCCCGGAGAAGACCGGCTTGTAGATTCGGCCGATGCTGGTGTGGACCATGTAACAGAGGGCGAGGAGAGAAGCATAAAGCCGGTAGACGGCCACATTCTCCATGGCGGAGAAGCGACCCAGGAATATGATTTCGAGCTGCGCCAGCACAAACGCCAACAAGCCGCTCAAGCTCAAGGGGAAAGAGTAAAGAAGCACCGCCTTAAGATGAATCTTCCCGGCCGGCACGGCCTTAAGCCACGGCCACACCTTGCTCCTGAAAAACGCAAAGGCCAGGATCAGCCCGAGTGCCGTGCTGATATTGAATGCCCAAATCCATCCGGTCAGCTTGAACCGTAGCAGGATAATCGCCCCCCCCAAGACGACGCTGGCAAGCGGGATGGTGATCCGTTTTACCCAGACGTCGTAGCGAAGCTCCTTCAGACCGGAAAATGTATACACGAAGATTTCGATGACGACGGCAAAAGGCACCGAAACCGTCATAACTCTTAATGCCGAACTGAGGGGATAAGAGCCCCACTGGCTTGCGATGACGTAAATCAGGCCAGCGGTCAAACTGCCCGATAAAAGCGCCAGAAGACCTAAATTCCGAATTAGACTTTTCGCCTCACCGAATTGGCGCTGCGCAATGAACTGGGGTAAATAGCGGTCGAGGGCTTTGGGCATGCCCAGCGTGGCTAGCACGACAGCAATGCCACAGATGGACTGCGAGAGCACGAAAATGCCGAAGTCCTTCGGTCCGAGCCAGCGCGTTCCAAGCGCCATCCAAACGTAAGAGAGCAGCATTCCACACAGGGTGCCTACAACACTGATGATGGATTCTTTAGCGATCTTGCGAATGTGGACGCTTACGGCAGGAGATTCAGTGAAGATGCTCGCTTGCCCGGACGGCCCAATCTTCTCAGGCCAATTCTCATTGGCCTCTGTGGCGCTAAATCTCACCGGTTCTCATCCCTGTACGCCCCAGCAAGCCGTCCCACCACCCCACAAGACAGCCGCGGGCGCCCCTGGCATCGCGGTGGAGCGAAAGGCTCAAGGCACGTTTCCAGATGACCATCGAGTATAGCAAAAAGATGAAGTATTTCTTGAAACCGCGAAAGAGTTTGCGGGCAAGAAGGAACATATTGCGGGAGATGTAGTACCAAACCCATGGAGGGACATTCGTCCGCTTGGTTTTATGCAAAATCTGCACGCGGTCATCGTCAATGTGGATCACGTCGTACCCAGCCAGGATACCCCGAAAGGCCAAGTCGATCTCTTCGCAGTACATGAAAAATCGTTCGTCAAATAGGCCAACCTCTTCCAAGAATTGGCGCGAAAAGGCGATCGCACCGCCGGAAACGCGATCGACGCTATTCATTCGAAGTCCGCAAGGAGAAACGCAAAGCCTTTTCCTCGGGCGCAGGCAGAAAAAGTCGATGAGCCGATAGAAGCGTGACCTGTCGTAGATATCGCTGCGCCGGCTGGGGTCGGCATAATCGCGCACCCGCGGGCCGACAATCCCTACCCGCGGGTTGCCGACCATAACTTCTACAATGTGGTTCAATAACCCAGGAGTCACAACCACCACATCGTTGTTCAGCGCCAAAATAATATCAGCGCCCCGGGCCAGGGCTTCCTTGATGCCGAGATTGTTTCCCCCGGTGTAGCCGAGATTTTTCCCGGTCTCAGTTAGGATGGCTTCGGGGAACTCTTTGGCGAGCCTCCGGCTGGAGCTGTCGGCAGAGCCGTTGTCAACCAGCAGAACTTCAAAGTTCGGATAGTTCAGCTTCCGCAAGGACGCTAGGCACTTCTTCGTGTCCTCGTAATTGTTGTAATTAAGGACGACTATTCCGACATCAGGTGGATTTGAGCTGCGAGCCTCTGTCATGAGACTGTTCGTCCTCTGGGCGACAATGGCCTGCGTCGCATGAAACCGGGCGGTGAGACGATAAACCTCATCACTACGGTCCAGAATAGGACGACTATCATTTCCGTCCCTTGGAAAACGAATACGAAAGGAGACAAAAGTCCAAACATATAGACGAGCGGAAGGTAGAAGTAAGATCGGAGGGTAGGCTTCACAAGGAAACGGTGGTACATGCTTGTGGCTATATACCCGAATAGGAAGGGATAGAGAAATACCCCCAACCAACCGAAATCGATGTACGCGTAGCCCAGGTAAGTCGGAAGTTGCAAGCCAAGTTCTGTCACGGAGCGGTCCCCGGTGATGGTGGGGTCCTTTAATAGGCCGAGCTTTGATGCCAGCCTGAAAAAGTAAGGGAATGAAGCATTGCCCAGTCCATACTCGCTTTCACGTCTAACCCAGTAGTCGAGCGTAGCGATCGGGTTAGCTAGGTACGCATAGGTGATTATCCCCGCTTGGGGCGATCCGAACAGGAACCGATAATCTTCGAAAAACTCGCGGACTTTGACTCGGGTATAGGCGTGGTAAGGGTTGTATTTTAGTCGCCCACCGACCGTGCCGTATTCCAAAATTCGAAAATGGAGAGTCCAGCTCAAAAGACTGAAGGCCATTAGAACAAGCCCTAACCCAATGGCAAGTCGCTTGAGGACAGGCTTTAGGCTCAAGGCGCCCGTCGGGTGGTACGGCCGGCGCAACAGAGTAGACAGCGCTCTACTACCGACGAGCATGCAGACGGCGATGGCCAGCGGGACCCGACCCCAGAAAGAGAACGAGAAGGCGCCGCACAATGCGAGGGGGATTGCAAGATGATACCAGCGGCCTCGCAGCATCCAACAGATGGCCGCGCCTATGGGTACCGCAGCAAAGGCTGCCATTGAAAGGTAAGCGCCCGCCCAGCTCCTCACGATCTCGGCTTTTACCGTGCTTTGATATTCCAGAAATTCTCCTGGGGAAATCTGTGATCCGACGCTCGTATACATTAACAGCGTCCCCAAAAACCCCACGATGCAAAGCGCCCAGAATACCCGCTTGAGCCACAATGAGCGCGTTTTCAATAGTGCGACAAAGGTATCTCGGTTTGCATTTCTTGTTTCGCGGGAGAGCATTCGTACCGGAAGCCAAGCCACTAGGAAGCCAGCCGAGACCCCCACTAACATTACGAAGATAGCTATGTAGAACTGGGAACTCAAGGCCGGGTACAAGATCGCTCGGAGCGAGAAAAGGCATAGAGACATTGACCAGATGCAACCGTACCACGTCAGGGGCATTAGCATCACTTCAGACAGAGTCAGACCCGAATACGGCTTTTGCGGCCTTCCCGTCAACTGCAACTTTCCAGTGATTATGGCAGGATTCAACTTTGCCTTCATGTTTGAACCGTCATAAGCGGGAGTAAAGCCCCCTGTCGCTTTGAGGTTCATCGCCCTGTCACCGGTAATTTCGCGCGTACCTCGGGGATAGAGCGACGGCTGAAGTACCACTCCACGGTGTTCTTCAGGCCCTCCTCAAGGCCGACTTTTGCCTTGAATCCAAACTCCTTTTCAGCCCGGCTCGTGTCCAATCGTCGGCGGGGTTGGCCGTTTGGGCGGGACACGTCCCAGACGATTTCTCCCCGGAACCCTGTGAGCCCGGCAACTTTCTCTACCAACTCGCGGATCGAGATCTCGCATCCCGTTCCAATATTTACCGGATCGCTCCTGTCGTATCTTTCGGTAGCGAGCAGGATGGCTTCGGCGCAATCCTCGACGTAAAGAAATTCCCGCGTCGGGCTACCGTCGCCCCAGCAAACGATTTGTTTTTCCCTTTTTTGTACCGCCTCGACGCACTTCCGGATGAGAGCCGGAATAACATGCGATGATTCCAAGTCAACATTATCACCAGGACCGTAAAGGTTAACGGGGATAAGAAAAATCGAATTGAAGCCATATTGCTGACGATAAGCCTGAGATTGAACCAGCAACATCTTCTTCGCCAAGCCGTACGGAGCGTTGGTTTCTTCCGGGTAGCCATTCCAGAGGTCGTCTTCGCGAAAGGGCACGGGCGCGAACTTCGGATATGAACACACGGTGCCTATGGCAACAAGTTTCTTGACTTCGTGCAGCCGAGCCTGTTCCATCAATTGCACTCCCATGATGAGGTTGTCGTAGAAGAATGCGGCCGGATTCCGGCGGTTAGCTTCGATGCCCCCGACCACAGCCGCTAAGTGAATGATAATGTCCGGCTTTGCTTGGCTCAGAAGGCGGCTGATGTTTTCGACTTGTGTCAAATCGCAAGTCTTCCGCCTCGGGACAATAATTTGTTCGCACCCTCGATCGCGAAGCTGCCGCACGACGCGCGAACCTAGAAAGCCCGCTCCTCCGGTAACGATCACTCTTTTACCCGCAAAGAAGTTTTGAGTTGACATAGGCATTCAGGGGTGCAAGGTTACGGCTTAATCCAAGGTCCGAGACTTTCTATAGGCAGCGCCGACGCCATGAAGCTCTGCTTCGAATGCCTCGATATCTGCATCCACCATTAACTTCACAAGCTGCTCGAACCGCACCTTCGGCTTCCAGCCCAGTTGGGCTTTCGCCTTGGCGACGTTGCCCTGCAGTACGTGCACTTCCGCCGGACGAAAGTATCGGGGGTCCACCTCCACATACTTCTTCCAGTCGAGCCCTACGTAATCAAACGCGAGTTCGACGAATTCCCGCACGGAGTGAGTTTCTCCCGTAGCGATGACGTAATCATCCGGGTCGGTTTGCTGTAGCATGAGCCACATCGCTTCGACGTATTCGGGAGCATAGCCCCAGTCTCGCTTGGCATCCAGATTGCCCAGGTACAGTTTATCTTGAAATCCGGCCTTAATGCGTGCCACCGCGCGCGAGATCTTCCGACTCACGAAGGTTTCGCCGCGGCGGGGAGACTCATGATTGAAGAGGATCCCGTTGCAGGCAAACAGGTTATAGCTGTCTCGGTAAGTGCGCACCATCCAGTATGAATACAGCTTGGCACAACCGTAAGGGCTGCATGGCTTGAACGAGGTGGTCTCGGATTGGGGAATCTCATCAGAGTTGCCAAACATTTCGCTGCTGGATGCCTGGTAGAACTTAGTCTTAATTCCGCTCTCTCGGATGGCTTCTAGGAGGCGGGTTGTTGCCAAACCGGTGATATCACCCGTATATTCTGATAAGTCGAAACTCACTCTGACGTGACTCTGTGCCCCGAGGTGATAAATTTCGTCCGGCTGGAGCCCGAAAAGCAGCTTGATCAAGCTCGTCGAATCCGCGAGATCCCCAAAATGTAAAAACAGCCGGGCATCACGGTCATGCAACTCGGGCAGAATCGCGTCAATGCGGCCGGTGTTGAAACTGCTCGAACGCCTCTTGATCCCATGCACCTCGTAGCCCTTCTTTAGAAGCAGCTCCGCCAAGTAGGAACCGTCTTGCCCTGTGATGCCGGTAATGAGCGCCTTTTTGCTCAAGCCAACAACTCCCGTCGTCAAGAAGGTCTCCGTCTCAGGAACCTTTTATGATCGACTCTCTCATGAGTTCATCGGGACCCCATTCGTCCGAGTACGACGGAAACCGTTCTTCCCAGCACCAGCAAATCTATCAGGAGACCTTCGTGTCGGATGTAATACAGGTCATACTCCAATTTCCGCCGAGCATCTTCAACGCCAGCGCCATAGGGGTAGCAGACTTGTGCCCACCCGGTCAAACCAGGTCGCACCAAGTGGCGTTGGGAGTAAAGCGGGATTTCCCGCCGCAAAACCTCCACGAATTCCGGGCGTTCCGGGCGCGGCCCCACAAACGACATATCGCCGACGAGAATGTTCCACAGTTGCGGTAACTCGTCCAGGCGCAGCCGGCGCAGCACGCGCCCTATTAGAGTCATTCGAGGGTCGTTTGGAGCAGCCCAGACGGGCCCATCCTTTTCTGCATCCACCTGCATGGTGCGAAACTTGATGAGCTCAAAAACCTTGCCATTAAGTCCGACACGGGACTGACGATAAAGGACCGGCCCTCGACTTTCCAGCTTAATCAAAATCGCCAGGAGCGCGGCGACGGGCAGCGCCAGCGCAAATCCCAGCAGAGCGAAGGCAAAATCCAGAATCCGCTTGGCTCCCTGCACCACGGGTCCGCCCAAAGTCCGAACCTTCGAAAGGAACCGCATCTGGTCAATGTGGGACACGCAAATTCTGCCCGTCAACCTTTCGTAAAAATCCTGACCATCTTCAAAAGACACGCCGAACCTCAAGCAATCGGTAAGGCTGTCAAGGGCGGGGCCGTCGAGTTTTTCTCCGGGAACCAAGATGATCTGGGATACATTGTCTTCGACAACCGCTTGGTGCACGTCGGAGACGCTGATCACCGGAACCCCGTCAAGTCCTTCAATCTTGCCGCTGCATCTCGCCACGGCCTTCAAGACAAAAGGATGGTGGTTGGAGTTCAACAGGACCGAGCAGAGGTCTTTGACGAATTCTCCGTCCCCCACAATCACCACTTTCCCCCGCCGACGTAAGAGAAAAACCTCAGCACGAACCAGACGCCAAGCGAGAGTCCAAAGGAACCCCACCAACAAGCTCAGCGTTAGAATGATTCGCCCAACGCCAGGGAAAAAGACCGCATAGTTAAGAAGGGCGATGAAGGTACCTAAAGTGAGGCTGGCCGCAGCCATCCGTTGAAAGATCTTCCTTGAGTCAGCCAGAATTTGCGGTTCGTATAGTTCCCACAAGTAATTGACTGCGATTCCCACTGCCCCGAAAAGTCCCCCCCAAAGGCCACGGCTGATGCGAAGATAGGGATTCGGGTTGAAAAATATGAAATGGAAATAGAAGAAATAGCTGCCCAGGCTTGCGCACAACAGCCCACCAAGATCAGCGACGACCCAACTGAGTTTGACCATAGTGAAAAACGCCCTTTGCTTGTCAAAACCTTAATGTGGCTTAGGCTTCGAACAGAGTGCAGAAGGATCGTTCCACCGGACCGTCTTAGACTGCCTCCGCCGGGGCGGGTTATCCTTCGTTCGGAGATTTTGGCTCCTCAGAGGATTGCGGACCGTACCCGTAGCCGTACCCGTACCGGTAGTAATCCCCGTAGCCATAGCCACCTTTCCGCATGTTCACATCGTTCAGAGCCACGCCCAAGATGCGGGCGCCAGCATCATAAAGCAGCGAACGGGCGCGCCGCACCGCGTCGTAAGGCGTCTCGTAAGCGCGGACCACCAAAACCACGGCATCCGAAAGCGTCGAAAGTGTGCGAG
>Ga0315280_10005199_pt1 | contig 18705 bp, 22 predicted proteins | sample YL17G06_40_MG_FD_203697 | JGI IMG/M metagenome (GOLD analysis project Ga0315280, IMG submission 203697) | Sediment microbial communities from Yellowstone Lake, YNP, Wyoming, USA - YL17G06_40 | ecosystem: Environmental > Aquatic > Freshwater > Lake > Sediment | place: USA: Wyoming | collected... | reverse complement strand
GCAGCCGAAAAAGAAAAATGTCGATTCCTTGTGCAGGGAACCATATACGCAGACATCATCGAAACAGCGGGAGGCATAAAAACCCAGCACAATGTCTTATCGCAGATAGGAATAAGCCCAAAAGAACGTTTCGGCTTTCAAGTCGTCGAGCCCCTCGCATCCCTCTACAAGGAACAAGTTAGGCAAGTAGCCCGCTATCTAGGGGTTCCCAAAGAAATATCTGAACGCCAACCATTTCCTGGACCCGGGCTTTCTGTGCGGGTTGTCGGAGAAATAAAAATTGACAAACTAGAATCGGTGAAAAAGGCTACTGCCATAGCCGAGGAAAAGTTGGCCAAGCATCAGCCCAACCAATATTTTGCAACAATTATGGATGACGCAGATGAGTCTCAGAATCCTATGTGCAAGACAATACAAAGGACGGCGACTCAATTCCTTAAACTTTCATCTGGACAGGTATCTGTGAAAATCCTTCGGGATAAGGCTACAGGAATAAAAAGTGGCGAACGTCATTACGGAGAGATTATAGCCATAAAAGCCGAAACCAACAACCGCATTAATCAGGCACCAATAAAAAGCCTAGTGGACCTCCAAACTGAAATTATAACTGAAAACCCATCTATCACCCGAGTCTTGTACGCCATTCATGAAACATTCCGAGATCAGCCCCACTTAGTCGCCTTACGAGCCGTTCAAACGCGGGACTTCATGACCGCAAAAGTAGCCGAGATTCCTTGGGAGACACTATGGGAAATTGCGAAGGAAATTCTTGAAGCCTGCCCCCATGTTTCGAGCGTTTACTATGACGTGACACCTAAGCCGCCAGCAACCATAGAGATGGAATGAAAACGCAAGCCTTTTTCTTTAGAAACGTATAAAGCCTTCAACTAGTTAGAGTATAAACGGTTTGAAATTGCCATGATAAGAGTAAGGGTTCAGAAGATTGAGTCTATAAGGGATCCTGAGGGAAACCTTGGAAAGCGTATAGAAGTGATTGAGGAACGCGTAATTCCAAGATTCGCCATTAAGCCCGCCACCGATGAAGCAAGGATGGCTCAAGACGTTATCCAAGCGTTACAGCAACAGTTGCCAATGTTCCCCGCTGCACAAACTCAATTCAGCCTCCCAAAAATAATTCTCTTCTTAACGGAACAGGAATACGACAAATTGGACATAGACTTTGACGTAAACCAAACCTACGAAATTGAACTGTCAAACCAAACTATCAAGTTCAAGAGAGCACCCTAGCCGAGATTTCGGGGATACCCTACAATTCTTGGCTTCTTTTGTTAACGTAAAGTTAAAGGACACAATTTCAGAGAGAGCTTACGCATGGAACACAACCCAAAAGAACACAGCGGAGGCGAAACCGCCACTTTTTTCTTCGTGCTTTCTGGTGAACATCCAACCTTACCCTTTTCAGAGTTAAAATGTATTTTAGAAGCTGAGGGCCACAAATACCAAGTTTTAGGAAGGCTGACTCAAGTTCTCCGCGTGAAAACTAAGGCTAACAGCATAAAGCCCATAGTATTCAGAGCGGCTATGACCAGAACTTGCGGTTCGGAACTATTCAATTGCGATGCCGCCTCCGCGGACATTCTTGAAAAAATGCGTAACACATCCCTAGAAGGGGTCATTAAAGAGGAAGAAAGCTTTGTTGTCCGCGTGCATAGAATTAGGGGCAGTGCTCCACAAATTATGGGCATGGAACTGGAACGAAGGCTGGGAGAAATCATTTTTAACAGGGTTAAGGGCGTTAAAGTGAGCCTGAAAAGCCCTCAAAAAACGTTTCTTGGAGTATTGACAGAGAATAAATTCGTTTTCGGGTTAAAAATGGCTGAAATCTCTCCAAAAACCTTTGTTGAAAGGAGACCCCGGAACAAACCCTTTTTCCACCCGTCAGCCATGCCCGCTAAGCTTGCGAGGTGCATGGTAAACCTAGCCAAACCGAAGGCGCAGGATTTAGTGCTTGACCCTTTTTGTGGAACTGCCGGTCTTCTCATCGAAGCAGGATTAATTGGGTGCCGCGTGGTGGGAATGGATGTGCAACGCTATGTGGTTAAGGGGGGTCTCCGAAACCTGTCGTACTATAACGTGAAACCTGAGGGAATGGCTGTGGCGGATGCTACACGTCTCCCAATCGCAAAGATAGATTGCATTGTTACGGACCCTCCTTATGGGCGGTCAACGGTAACTTTGGGTAGGAGCACTAAAGAAATTGTCAAAAATTTTCTTTCAGCGGTTAGGGATAGGCTTCCTAAAGGGAGGAGAATTTGCATAGCATCTCCAAAATCAGTTAGGATTGGCAAGATAGGCGAAGAGTTAGGTTTTAAGCATGTGGAGTCACATTTTGCCTATGTGCACAGAAGCTTAACAAGGGAAATAGCTGTTTTTGAGAGGAAATAAAATGAGTTTGCACGTCGTCTTCCTAGGAACGGCGGGGAGCATCCCAACCCCTAAGAGAAGCTTGCCAGCGGTCGCCATCCAACGAAAAGGAGAACTCCTACTGCTAGACTGTGGAGAAGGCACTCAAAGACAAATGGTTCAAGCTAAAATAGGGTTCCATCGAAAGACAAAGGTGTTCATAACTCACATGCATGGAGACCATGTTCTCGGCTTACCAGGACTACTCCAAACCATGTCTCTGATGGACAGAGAGAAAAAACTGGAAATTTACGGGCCGCTTGGAATAGAAGCCTTTGTGGAAGCCATGAAGCAGACAGTCCAATTTACCCTAACATTCCCCACTGAAGTGTTTAAAATAGAAAATGGTGGCAAAGTATGCGGGGAAAAGGAGTATGAAGTGCATGCGGTTTTGGCAGACCACGTGATCCCGAGTTTAGCTTACGCATTTATAGAAAAACCTCGGGCTGGCAAATTTTATCCAGAAAAAGCCAAAATCTTGGGAGTTCCAGAAGGCCCATTATGGTCAAGGCTTCAGCACGGCTACGCTGTTGAACTTCCAAATGGACGAACCGTTAAGCCGGAGGAAATGGTTGGTCCCAAGCGCATAGGAAGAAAAATAGTTTACACTGGAGACACTAGACCATCAAAGAGCCTCGTTGAATTTGCTTTAAATGCAGACTTATTGATTCATGATGCCACATTTGACGATGATTTAGAGGAAAGGGCTCGCGAAGACGGACATTCAACTCCTAGTCAAGCCGCAACGGTGGCGAAGGAGGCAAAAGCCAAAAGGCTGGTTTTGACTCACATAAGTGCGCGTTATGAGGATTCTGGCATCTTGCTTGAGCAGGCGAAGAAGGTCTTTCCTTTTGTGCACGTAGCCGAAGACTTCATGAAGATTGACATTCCATTAAGTTTTTGAGAGTTCGAATTCTCAATTGCTGAAGGCATAAATATAGTCGGTGCAATTTATGAGGTAGCTTCGCAGGCGGGGGTCTACAGTGAGCCGTTCAACTGTTTCGATTGTTAGAAGCACTAGCCATTATAAGGGCGTAAAGATGGCTCTTGACCCCATCGCCCCGAAGGTTGCTCAAAGTCTGAAAGGAAAAAGGAGAGTTATAGTTAAGCCTAACTTTGTTTCCACGTCGAGACAGTTGGCGGCAACGCATGTGGACGCTGTAAGAGCCGTTTTAGACTTCGTGGCTAAAAATTATTCTGGCAGGGTTACGGTGGCGGAGGGCCCCAGCGGTTCAAGCCTTAATTCGGGTCTTAGGAACTTTGACTACTTGAAGCTGGAGAGCGAGTATGGAGTGGAGTTCGTTGATTTAAATGAGGACGACAAAGTGGAGGTTGAGGTCTGGGATAGTAATCTAAACAAAATGGAGATTGGGGTGGCGAGAACCGTGATCGAAAGCGACTATAGGATTTCGGTTACTCCGCCTAAAACCCACGACTGCGTCATCTTGACGCTCTCCATTAAAAACATGGTGGTCGGCAGCCTAGTTGGTTGGCATAATAAAACAAGAATTCACCAAGGATATAAGGCGATGAACCCAAACATCGCTAAGCTCGCTCAATTAGTATTGCCTCATTTAAGCGTCATTGACGGCTTTGAAGGAATGGATGGAAATGGACCAGTAGGCGGAGAACCCGTGGATCTAAGAATAGCCATAGCTGGCTTGGACGCCTTAGCAGTGGACGCTACTGCATCTAGGATAATGGGCTTCGACCCCCTTGAAGTGGGCTACTTGTACTATCTTAATAGTTGGGGCGTTGGTGTAGCTGACTCTAATGGCATAGAGGTGCTAGGCGTCCCTATCGCAGAGGCTACTAGACGATTTAAGCCTCAATCCAGCTACCGTGCACAATTGATGTGGAAGCTAAGTGAAGAAGAGCTTAAACGTTTGAAGCTGTCTGATTTCTGATCTGAGGTCGGTGTCGCCATGAAGATCGGCATTTCCACATGGGTATACGAAAGGTTGCCCATAGAAGACGCCTTAACCAAGTTAGCGGATGACGGTTTCAAAATGGTTGAGCTTTGGGGAGACTTGGTGCAAATGGACCCCAGAGTATTCCCAGAAAATAGATTGGGCAAGGTCGCAGAGTTGGGAAACTCCCTACAAATTGAGTTTCATTCATCTCATTCCCCCTTCACTAACATTGATTTAGGTAGCGCAAGCGAGCATGAAAGAGAGAATTCGGTGCATTGGACGCTGAAGGCTTTGGAGCACTGTCGGACTCTCGGCTGTTCCTATATGGTTTTGCATCCTGGCGCACGGACAAGCATGGAAATTAAGGGAGACTTAGGCGACGTAAAGAACAGAATCGTGGATTCCCTGAAGGCGGTTTCCTCCGTAGCCGAGGACTATGGCGTTCGCTTGCTTTTGGAGAACATGATGCAATTTGAGTTGAGGCGTTACGGCTCCAGAGCACAGGATTTACTGGAAATTGTCCACGAAGTTGATCCAGATAATTTGGGTGTATGTATTGACACTGGCCACGCCATTATGAGCAAGTTGAATGTATATGATGAGGTTAAAAATGCCGACGGATTTCTCTGTTCAATTCACGCCAACGAAAATGACGGAAACAGTGACGCCCATTTAGTTCCTTTAAATATGGAAACTATAGATTGGAAGCTTTTCCTGAAAAAATTGTTGGCTATTAAATATTCAGGGCCCTTCATGGTGGAAGCTTACGGAGGAGAAAGCCCATCCTCAGTGGTGAATGAAGTGAAGCTTCTGCCCCAAAAACTCGGGCTACTTGAATTTTAGTCCACTCAACTATTTCGTTATGGTTTGGATGTTAGCCACTCAATGAGTTGTCTTGGGTTGTCACATCTGATTTGAACCTTAATTGGTCCAAGCGGAGACTCCGCCTCTGGTTCTGAGAAGGATAGGTGTCCCACGTATGCAACTTGCTTATTCAAGTAGAAAGTTACGGATTTTTGGTCAAGCCCATTGAACAGTACGGCTCTGGCGGCATCACGAATCCTCTCTCTTTGAAGCAGATTGTAGATTTTTGTGAGGCTGTCTAGGCTCTTCGCCCTAGCCACCAGTAGACTTCCATGCTTTAAGGGTTTGACCTCGAACTCCGCGTTCCAAATAATGTTTTCAATTGCTTTCTTCACCTTTTCCGGGTCCTCAGTAGGATGAATCATGGCTTCTATGTAAACTTCTATTTCGTTCATTTCCCTATCACGGTCTCCAAAACCTTGCGCACCTTCCTCTCTAACTGCGCCTTCGTTCCTTCATTTACAATTAAGTAGTCCGCGGTCGCTATGGCGTTGCCTAAGCCTACGCTGAGTTCCCTCAAGTCCCTTTCAATGAAGATTTCTCGGGTTCGGGGGTCGTCGCTTCGCATCCTTTCAAAAAGCCTCATAAACCTTGTTTCAGGAGACGCATGAACAGCAATGAGGATGAATTTTGGAAAGTGCCTTTTAAATTCCTCCACTTCGTGTAGGCTTCGAATTCCGTCCACCACGACAACATCCTCCTTCGCGTCTCTTATCTTTGGGATGCACCTCTTTGCCACCACCGTGGGTCCTTCCTCCTCCCTAAGTTTAAGCATAATGTAACCAATGTTCTCAGGCGTAGGCTCCAATTTCATTCGCTTAGCCTCCTCCCTTATTACGTCGCCCATAACTACCACAGGATAGCCCATCGCCTGAACCATTTCCCTAACCGTAGCCTTTCCAGAGCCTGGCATGCCAGCAACGCCGATGACAACCTTATCTTTATCTTTCATTGAGCTTCGTCTCCCATATTATATTTGCATGTCCATAAGCCCGAAGTTAACTGTTGCGGAGTTTCAAAATTTGAAAAGCAATTAAAGGAGAACACGGGGTTAAATTAAAATAGATTCAAAAGAACTGTAGAAAGGGTTTAATCATGTCGGAAACGATGCGGAGCTTCATTGCGTTTGACTTGGACAACGAGACTATACTCAGAAGGCTTTCGGAGGTTCAGGGCACGCTTGCCAATACGGGAGCTGACCTAAACTTGGTTAAGCCGCAAAACATTCATATAACATTACGATTCTTAGGCGACGTATCCCTCAGCATGGTCGACCCGATCCACGAAGAAATGAAAAAGGTCTCATTCGCTCCATTCGAAGTTGAAATTCGAGGCTTAGGCGCCTTCCCTAGTCTAAATTATGTCCGCGTTGTTTGGGCTGGAATCCAGAAGGGCGCAGATGAGCTCAAAAGCATTTTCGATCAGTTGGAGCCCCGTCTCAGAGGGCTTGGCTTTAGGCCGGATCCAAAAGGGTTCAGTCCCCATTTGACTATCGCCCGAGTGAGAACGGGACGAAACAAGAACGAGCTCATTCAGTGCATCAAAGAACTGGAAGACTATGAATTCGGCGTTCTCAAAGCCGACTGCTTAAGGCTGAAAAAGAGTGTTTTAACGCCTAAGGGACCCGTTTACAGCACAATCCACGAAGTCAGAGCCGAGAAGGTTTAATTCGCCATTCTCTCATATCGCAGTTTCGCCGAAATAAATGGAAAGAAAGACTAAAATGAGGAAGAGTGCCTGTGGCTTCAGCCCTCGAAAAAGTTTGCACAGAAGTTTTGAAGAGGATCACCCCACGCCGCGAAGAAAGGGCGCGCATCCTCACATTAACTGAAGACCTGAAGAAAAAAGTGGAGGCTTCGGCGGAGAAGGCGAAAGTAAGGACGGAGGTTAGGGTAGAAGGCTCAATAGCCAAGGACACATGGCTTAGCGGAGAACCAGACATCGACATCTTCATGCGCATGCCCAAGACCATGCCTCGAAAGGAATTTGGAACAATCTGCCTAAACATTGCGAAAAATGCCACTCACGGATTTAAACAGATTGAAAGGTTTGCGGAGCATCCCTACCTCGAAAGCATAATCAGCAACGTGCGAGTGAACATTGTGCCATGCTACAAGGTTGAGCGAGGAGAGTGGCTCAGCGCCACTGATAGGACACCATTCCACACAGACTACGTGAAACCCCTCCTAAACGAGCGCCTAAGCGGAGAGATAAGGCTCCTCAAAAAGTTTATGAAGGGCACGGGCGTTTACGGAGCCGAAATAAAGGTCGGAGGCTTCAGCGGATACCTCTGCGAGCTTCTAACGCTCCAATACGGATCGTTCGTTGAAGTCCTAAAATCTGTTGCAGACTGGAAGCATGGAGAAATCATCGATTACGAGGGCTACTACAAGGGAAGAGGAGACGAGCTAAGGAGGGTTTTCGAAGAACCTCTGATCGTTGTGGACCCAGTTGACAAAGGGAGGAATGTGGCGGCAGCTGTAAGGGAAGAGAGGCTAAACGAGTTCGTTTCTGCTGCTAGGGCTTTTTTGGAAAATCCCAATTTGAAGTTCTTTTTCCCTCCTGAAGTGGAAGCCTTCAATGCTGAGGGGCTTGTCCAAGCCATAAAGGTTCGCGGATCAACCCTTGTCTTCGTTAAGTTTGGAAAGGTGAAGGCGGTGCCGGATGTCTTGTGGGGTCAGCTCTATAGGTCTCAGAAATCGCTTAAGAAGATGCTTAGACGATTCGATTTCAACGTTATTCGAGACGAAGTTTGGAGCAATGAGGAAAACGTTAACATGTTCATTTTTGAGGTGGAAAGACGCTTTCTCCCATCCATAAAAAAGCATTTTGGTCCTCCTATAGAGAAAAGAGAGGAATGCGAAAGGTTTCTGAAGAAACATATTAGAGCCGAATGGACTATTTCTGGCCCTCGTGTGGAGGACAGCCGCTGGGTAGTGGAAATTCAAAGAAGGCACACAGACATAAGGGAGCTTTTATTCGAGAAACTTAAGGACGGCGGAAGAAGCGTAGGCATAGCCGACATGCTTTCTCAAGCCATCGCGGAATCCTTTGAGGTTTTAGTTAACGAGGAAATCTTAGGTCTGTATTCCTCCAATGAAGAGTTTGCGGAGTTCTTAACCGAATACCTGAAAGGCAGGTCTAGATGGCTTGACTGAAACCATTCCTTTACAACGGCTTCTGGAGGAAGCCTACGGCTGTGTCATATGCTATCCGAAATACGATTTGAAGGAGATGAAACGGCGCCTAAAGGAGCTTGAAAGACTCGGCGTCAAGGCTGTAGAGTTCACCGGGGATAAAAGGGCTTTCAATTTGCCAGTTTTGGGCAAGGGCTGTGTTGGCATAGTTGTCGCGGCTCAAACGGACAAGGGGAAAGTTGCCTTAAAGATTCGTAGAGTAGATGCGGATCGGGCTGGAATGCAGCGTGAAGCGGAAATGCTGAAGAGGGCTAACGCTGTTGATGTGGGACCGCGGTTGCTTAACGCCACTGAAAACTTTCTTGTCATGGAATTCGTTGAAGGTATGCTCCTTCCCCAGTGGATTAAAGCTTTGAAGGGCAGAGGGACAAAGGCTAGAATCCGCTGTGTTTTGCTGGCTGTTTTAGAGCAGTGCTGGAGACTAGACCAAGCAGGTTTGGATCATGGAGAACTAAGCAGAGCCCCAAAGCATATAATTGTGGACGCAAACGACAACCCTCAAATAGTAGATTTTGAAACCGCTAGCATTGCCCGAAGGGTTTCTAACGTGACCTCCATGTGCCAATTCCTTTTCATAGGAAGTCGGACGGCGAAGATGATAAAGAGAAAATTTGGAGAAGTCAATAGGGAAGAACTTGTAAAGGCTCTTAGAGGCTATAAGGAGAATCGCACAAGGGAAAACTTCAACAAAATTCTGAGCGTATGCAAGCTTCTTAACTAGTGGCGCATTTTAGGCAATAAAGGTGAAGTGGCTGACCAAACTATTTAAAGTTGGGAAATAAGTTATTCATAGGGGTCTTAAATGGCTAAGGAACTTGAGGAGGATTTCATTGCGAAAATCAAGCGGAAGCACGTCGGCAAGTGGATAGGGACAAAGGGCAATGATATTGTAGTAACTTCAGATACTTATGAAGAAGCATATAAAGAGCTGAAGAAGAAGGGCGTAGATGGCGTTTATGTTTTTTACTCGCCAACAGAAAAGGAAAAAGAGTACGACTTCCTTTTTGGGTGAACAGATGGAAATCAGAGAATGCGCGCGGCTGAAGGTCACTGACACGGGAGAGGACATGCTTCTCAAGCCTAAAACCACGACCATGGATCTAGCTGGGTCAGGGGCAAGCCATTCAACTCCTAAAGAAATGAAGAATTTGCTGGACAGGTTGAGAGAACGTTAGTTGCTGAGTCGTTGAAGGACTACGGCTTAAACGGGAGTCACTCAGTGCATTTTGGGCAGTAGAAATGCTTGAAAAATGTTCCTTTAGAGATTATGCAATTTTCGCATATTAGGGCGCCGCAGTTCTCGCATCGTTTTTGGTGTTCCACGCAGACTAAGCCTTTGCATATGGGGCAAACATTGTCTGGAAGGTTTGTGCATTCTCGACCTAAAGCCTTTGATTTTGAGCACTTGACCTCGTTGAGTATTACTTCGCCAGAATAAGCCAATACGTCTCTCCTAAATTCTTTTGTGGAGTCTGGATGAGCGTAGGTGAGGGCGAAAATGGGCACCATGATACATCCGTAATAGTGGAAGTCGGTGATGTCGCCTCTATTGAATATGAAGATTGCCTCTTTAATGCCAGAATCATATTTCCTCCTAGACTGACTAAAATACGTCTTCCTAACCGTGAGATCGCGAACAATCATGTCTTCTATCGCTTTTTCAGCCTCGTTCACCGGAGTCATTGAAGGAACTTCTAGGGCTTTTCCTTTAAAAGGGGCGTCTTCTAGGGCGCTGTCTAAAACTAGGCTAATGCACTCTCTAGTTAATGGAGTGTCAAAACGTTTTGGCTGAGGCAAGGCGCCGTCATCGTATTTTATTTGGGAAACCCTATTTTTTACGGGATCGAAAAGGGCGTACCCCAAAATGTTTGCCTCAATAAATTGATTTTGCCTCACCGTGCGCTTATATAAAGCGAATTGAAACACGTAGAAAGGCGTATACTGCAACTGAGTTTTCCTTAAATCCAATTTCCCTATTGATTTTAGTGCTTCAACGTTAAGCCTCACCGATCCATATTTAATTTCCCCGCTCACAAAGGACACCCTTTACATAATAATTAAATTCCATTCAAAAGATTTCTGCAATTGGCAAGGGAGACACAAAGCCTCAGCAAAGTTTCAAGTTTTCAAGTAATATGAAAAATGATATATACTAAATTCGACTTATTCATTTATAAGCCCTAATTGAATTGGATAGGACAAGTGATAGATGTATGAGAACGGCATCAAAGATAAAAAGAAAGTGGAGAACAATTCAGCTTCCCGAAGACCTTCTTGGGCAAGTGGACAAAATGGTGTCAACCCCTGGGTTGGGCTACACCTCTAGAACTGAGTACATCAAAGAGTCAGTACGCCTAAGAATCCAAGATGTCGAGAAGCATAAAGCAGAGCTAGCTAAGTAAGGTCTTCTCCGTTTTAACGGAGCATCCCTTTCTTTGAGAACCAAGGTTGAATAGTGAATAACCTGAAAATTTAATTAGTTCCACCTCTTTTCTGCATTGCCTCCCCTCCGCCAAATACTCGTCTGGAACAACATCTAACAGATTAGTCATGATATTTTCCCTTAAGGTGAAAAACTGCAATGGAGCTTATAAGGTTCAAGTCGGCTCGTGGAAATGGAGTAAAAGCAGTTACATTGCATAACGGATAATATGGACTTGAATTTGTCTCGTTATCTTCGGGTCCAGTTTTCAGTGCAGAAGTGCCCGTTTGTGCAGACAACCTTAATTTTATATTCTTTTTCCGGCTCAAATGCAACGCCTGATTTAGCCTCGATATTTCTTGTGCTGTCCACTGCTATGTCTCCAGCTCCTGAGACCGTAGCCTCAACTTCATCGATGTAAACCTTATCCGCCGTAACTTTTGCGTCCCCGATGTTGTTGACGGTTAGAATGAGTGTGTCGTTTGTGCCCTGCTTGAGGGCTATGTTGGAAATAAATATTTGACCTTGCTTTGTTTCTTTCTCTGTTTTAGATAGAGTACTTCCAATATAATTTGTGACGAGAAAGGATATTATGATGGTTGCCGCCACGACGATGACTATGATGAGTAACATGGTGACTACGGGCGTTACTCCCTTCTTCGAGTTTAGAACTTTCATACTTGCCACTCATAATTAAACTGTTAAACAGTTTATTAAATTTTACGTCCAAAACAACACTGTCACAAATATATCAATTAAAAATAACAATTGCAAAATCATGAGCGCCAAATTATCCACCACTTCTCTACTTATCAAAAGCCATTTAATAAATTCATGTAAGCTAGACGCCTTAACAGTTTCGAAAACCGTTTAAAACCTAACCGCCCCTTACATTCTGGTATAACGCATGTCATTAAAAGCCACGGTAACCGCTAAAGGAGCAGTTCTTCTAGGAAAATACGTCGCTTGCGATGCGTTTGATGAAACTAGACCTTTGAGAATTGTTACCCATGCCCATTCTGACCACATGCTTGGCTTAAAGGAAAGCCTAATGAACTGCGAACTGGTTTTGATGACGCCAGCCACCAAAGACCTAATAGACGCTTTGAAAGGACCGCTTTTTCTGATGAGGGAAAACGTGAAGCCAGTTCAGTATGGGGAGCCCTTTTCTTACAAGGATGAGAAAGTGACACTTTACCCCGCTGACCACATTTTAGGGGCGGCTCAAGTTCTTGTAGAGGATGGTGAGGGAACGAGAATATTGTACACTGGTGACTTTAGACTTCCAGAGACGCCCATAATTGAAGCCGACATCCTTGTTATGGAGGCTACATATGGGAATCCCTCTCGCATAAGGCCGTTTAAGAAAACCATTGAAAATACCCTTGTCTCCTTGGTGGAGCAGGGCCTAAAAAATGGGCCCGTATACTTGTTCACTTATTACGGAAAAATTCAGGAAACCATGCAAATTCTGCACAAGGCTGGAGTAAAAGCCCCTTTTATTGTTCCCGAAAAGGTTTTCCACGTCTCTAAAATCTGTGAAAAGCACGGGATGAGACTCGGAAGGCACCTAATTTTGTCCAGCGATGAAAATGCCAAGGTAATGATGCAAAGGGGAGATCCTTACCTTGCCTTTTATCACATGGGTTCTCGCCGATACGTAGGAAAAGACGCTTTTCGCATTTATGTGAGCGGATGGGAGTTTAAGGCGCCTTATCGCCAAATATCGGAGAACGAGTACATCATCTCCCTATCTGACCATTCGGATTTTGAAGGATTGTTAAGCTATGTTAAAGGAAGCAGACCAAAACTTGTCATAACGGACAATTACCGAATCAGCGACGCAAAAACATTAGCAAGGGAAATTGAGAGGCAACTAAAAATTTCGGCAAAACCCCTTCCCCCTTAAAATCCGCAGAAAAGTATGCGATGGTTTGATATGGGGCGTCGGCGCGGGTTCGAATACTTTCCGGGGCTCCAAATTCACATCAAGTTTTTCATATCCATCAGCAGGTACTGTAGTGCTAGCCCCCGGTACCTTCCCCAATTTTGTTCTGCATATTTTGTGATGTCACTGTCGGAGACAGCTTCATTGTTAAAGTAGAGCCTTCTCATAAGCCTTCTAACCCATAGATCAATGAAGAAAGAATCATATCTCCGAAGCCCTCTTTGTAAGATTAATGCTGCCGTATGAGGGCCTATTCCCTTCACCTTCAGTAATGCTCTTCTTGCCTCTTCTGTAGAAGTGCTCTTTAGTGTTTCTAGATCAAGTCTGGAAATTGCACGGATATATTCAGCTCTATATCCCACTTTACACTCTTTGAGCCCTGCAACTGATGCTTCTGTCAAAGTTCTTGGGCAGGGAAAGGCGCCTCCACCGTATTTTTCTACGAGATTTCTGACCATGATCTTCGTCATTTTAAAAGACGTATTCTGATTGCAGATGGCCTTGACAGCACCCTCGAACACCGTAGGGTCACAGAGTATTCTATAACCCCGCACGTCAGACACGGCCTTTCTTAGAAATTTGTCGTTCTTAGCCAGGTCATAGAAAGGTTGAAGATCTTCGCTAACCGCTAGGCACCATTCTAGTTTCTCCCGAATGTCTTCTATATCTCTCCTGCTGATCTTTAAATCAGAAAACCCCACACTAATTACTGTTCCATCACTTTCTATGAATATTGTAATAACCCTTCCAGACCTAATCCTTTCTACACGAATAATTCCCCGTCCATCAAACTTCCAAGGGCTAAGCTCTGCCTGCCTTGCCATTAAATGAAAATCAAAGGGCGGAAGAGGCTTAAGCAAAAGTCTTCTCAATTCTTCTTTCCACAAATTAAGTAGCAATTTTACTCCATATAAATTGTATCGCACCAACCAAAAACCGAGAATTTAAACCATGTTATGCTTAATCGCACACTTCCAAATAACATTACAATTCAGTTTAAACTTATAAGCGCTACGCCGGTCGGTTCCAGCCGTATAAACAGCTACGTCAGTTATTCTTGTCATTTTCTGAAGTTGAAGGAACAGTTTCTTCAGCCTGGCGTTGTATGTAGGTTCTATCAGCTTTACGAACAGCTTTTCCACACATTAGTTTTACACCATGATTCTTGTATATTTGTTTAGCTAATCATTACCAGTCACCAAAGATTGAATAAGCCCGGAGATGTCCATTAGAGATTTTACAACATAGTCTGCTTGGAACTCGAGTCTTTTTAGAGGATTCCTATTCACTATGATGCATTTGCCACCAGCTCTTTCTGTTGCCTTTGAATCATGGACTAAGTCACCGACAAAGAAGAAATCTTGTGCATTCAGCTTTTTCAAAGCAAGCAGAATTCCTTCTGGATCTGGTTTCAATTCTTTTACATCTTCACGAGTAATGATTACTTCAAAGAAATTCGCTATTCCATGCATGGAGAGAATGCGATCAGCAGCTTCCCTTGAAGTATTAGTTATTATCCCCATCCTGTATCCAAGTTCTCTTAATCTATTAAGAGCAGGAAGAGTATCCGGAAAGATTTCTGACTGATCAGCCCAAGACAATTCATATCTCTTCAGAAACCTATCCATTTCAAGATGAAATCGTTCCGCCTCTCTTTCGTTAAAGTGTTTTCTGACATATTGGAGAGCTCTATTACGCATGAGAGTAGAGGTTGTCACATCCTTCAATTCGTTAAGAGGTACTCTTAACTCCAACAACTTTTCCCTTGTTTTAATTCTAAACTCAAGAATAGCCTCTTTATCATTCTCTATGGATTGCACAAGCGTACCTTCCAAGTCAAACAATACAACAGCCATAATGCAATAGCCTCATTTATTAGACATCATTTGCAGAAACGTACGTTTCTGGATATATTTTACACACGAATTTCCTGAGTTCACAACAAAGATGACACTTGTCTATGTATTTTTCCTGTTGAAAATCAAAGCCTTTACTTTCTGGAAGATCAAGCAATCCTGATGGTCCCTTCTCCACCAAAGTTTTAATGACTGGAAAAAGCATCCAGTCATATTCTATTAAAAGTTTTGATAATGGCATCTTCTTGGCATTTCCTATTGCCAAGTCCTCACATATTGATGCCCAACCAAAAGGATCTAGGCTAAGACAATTTGGATTAACTAAAGCAGTCTCCTTTTCAGGGCATCCTCCTTTCAAGGGCTGCCTTGGAAAGAAGTCTTGGAAGTTCTTTCTGGCACGACCTTTGGGTAGGACTTTATTGAAATGTACTTTGATATTCAATGGTGAAAGAATCTGAAGTATTTCTTTTGTCTGCTTATCATACTTATTTGGAGCATCTACATTTTCAAGGATAGCCACATTCCAGGCAACCCTATCGATACCCGCAGCCAAGGAAGCCAACGCCACATTACGCGGATAGTCCAAAGGAATATGAGGTAAGTGGAAGGCATCAACACTAATCAACACTTCATTGACGCCTGCCTCCTTTAGCTGAGCGGCTAAACTTTGAGCACGGGTCTTGTCTTTACCCCAAAAGCCATTTGTAATCGATTCAATTTTCGGAACACCTAGTTCCTTAGCTTTTTGAAATAGCTTGATTGCCCTTTCGGGATAAAGCATCGACTCTCCTCCAAAGATCATGAAAGAATCAAGTTTTGTGACAGACATTGTCTCTTCGAGGTAGGTTATGCCGTCTTTTACTTCCATCACGCCTTCTTTCTCGGGAGAATGGTCTCCTTGGCAGTGAATGCATCGAGAGTTGCATTTCTCCGTAAGCAAAAACTCAAGTCTTTTGATCTTCATGTTTTGTCTAGTTAATTTTTAGAATCCATATACAAAAAGCTTTATCAAAGTAGCTTAGCCCGTGTGAAAAGAAATTTCGGCAAAGCCTCTTCACCCTTAAAATGCTTAGAATTTATGCGTGTTTTCAGAGGCGTTCGAAATAATGGCTCCCTTATTAACGACTAGAACCTTCGTTCCTCTTGTGATTTCCTCTCGCTGATAGCTCCGCTAAAAATTTGCCACAAAAGGCCGCTAGTGTGATCTAAAACGAAGCCTTAATTAGAATAAGTTTTGAAAGTTCTTTAGAGGAATACTCGTGATTAAGATTGGAGCCTCGTTGCTATCGGCGGATTTCAGTAAGCTTGGAAGAGAAGTGAGGAGGGCAGAGAATGGTGGAGCCGACTTCATACACTTGGATGTCATGGATGGCCACTTCGCGCCCAACATCACTTTCGGCCCAGACGTGATAAAGGCTATTAGAAAAGAGACCAGTCTTCCATTTTACACTCATCTCATGATTGAGAAGCCGGAAAAATACATAGAGCACTTTGTTCAGGCAGGCAGCGACTTTGTCTTTGTTCATGAGGAAGCGTGCACAAACTTGAGAAGGACGCTTAGGATGATCAAGAAGATGGACGTTAAGGCTGGCGTGGCGCTCAAACCCGAAACTCCCTTAGATACGGCTGTGAAGGTTCTGGACGAAGTGGGCGGCCTCTTGATAATGACGGTGGAGCCTGGCTTCAGCGGTCAAGCTTTCATCCATGCAATGATATCGAAGATAGGAGAGGCGAAAAAAATTATCTTAGACAAGGGGTTGAAGATTGAATTAGGGGTGGATGGAGGCGTAAATGTGGAGACGGCGCCTTTGGCAGTGAAGGCAGGGGCAAACGTTCTGGTTGCAGGTTCCGCTATTTACGGTCAAAAGAATGTCAAGCGGGCAATTAGGAGGATCAGAGAGAGCATCTCGACTCTGTAAATTGTCAATTTTCACTTTGCCTTATATAGGCGCTAATGCTGAATTCTTTTGTCCGCAGTCAAAGCGTAAGTGACTCTCGCTGTTTGAGGGCGATCCTCCCTTCACTTTAAGTAGACACCAAAAACTACCATAGTTAAAAAATAATGGAAATTAAATATCTGTACCTTCAAAGTGGGTTAGAAGGGGTGAGCGGTGAAAACGAATTACTTTGTTGGAATCGACAACGGCACACAAAGTACAAAAACTATCATCATCGACGGAGACACGGGCTCAGTCGTGGGCAGTGCAACGGCAAATTATGGCCTTGTAGAAGGCTTGCCACCAGGTTACAAAGAACAGGATCCCGCCGTGTGGATTGACGCTCTTCACAAAACGTTGAGAGGGGCCTTGGAAAAGTCTGGAATCGATCCAAGAGACGTGAAGGGAATCGGGGTCTCTGGACAACAGCATGGGTTCGTGCCGCTCGATGAGAAAGGTAAGGTGATAAGACCAGTAAAGCTGTGGAACGATACTAGCACTTACAAAGAGTGTGGGTACCTTATTGAAAAGCTTGGTGGTGAAGGCTCGGTTATAAACCTCATAGGAAACACCATTCCGCCTGGCTTCACTGCATCGAAGATCCTCTGGCTGAGATTGAACGAGCCTAAAAACTTCAGTAGATTGAAGACAGTTTTCCTTCCCCACGATTACCTAAATTTCTATTTGACGGGAAGAAAAGTAATGGAGTACGGCGACGCCTCAGGAACGGCTTTGATGAATGTCCGCACTAGAACTTGGTCGAAGGAAGTCTTGGAAGCAATTGATCCTAGTTTAGAGGAGAAACTCCCACCTCTCCAAAGCTCTGATAAAGCCGCTGGAACAATAAGGGAAGAAATTGCTAAAATTTTTGGTTTCAGGGAAGACGTGATCATAAGCGCAGGTGGAGGAGACAACATGATGGGCGCCATCGGAACGGGAAACACTAAGGAAGGTATCGTGACTGCGAGCTTAGGAACATCTGGTACCATATATGCATATTCCAAAACGCCAGTCATCGATCCTAAGGGTGAAATCGCTGCTTTCTGTGACTCCACAAACGCGTGGTTACCCCTACTTTGCACCATGAACGTAACTGTGGCCACCGAACTTGTGAGAAAGCTTTTCGACTACTCACACGACGAACTGACAGAGGCTGTGATCAAAGCCCCTGCAGGGGCGGACGGTTTGATCTTACTGCCCTACTTCGAAGGAGAAAGGACGCCAAACGTACCTGATGGAACAGGTGTCTATTACGGGTTGAACCCCAAAACGTTTAACAAAGCTTACTTCGCTAGAGCAGCCATGGAAGGCGCGACCATGGGAATGAACTACGGGTTAAATAGGATGAAGGACTTAGGCATTAAGCCGAAACAGGTTAGACTCACGGGTGGAGGAGCAAAAAACAGGGCTTGGAGGCGCATCGCGGCCGACATCTTTAACGCGGAAGTTGTTTGCTTGAAAATAGAAGAGGGAGCGGCTTATGGAGCGGCGCTACAAGCCATGTGGACTTATCTCAATTTCTCAGGAGAAAAAACAAGCATACAAGCTTTGACTGACCGCTACGTAAAAGTTGATGAGAAGACTTTGACTTATCCAAACTCACCTAACGTGGCACTATACAAAGAACTTCAAGATATCCAAGATAGACTGAGCAGAGACCTGAAAAAAGGATTCAGAAAGCACAGAGAATATTTAGGCCGACATGTTAACTAGTTGAATAAATATTTATGTTTGTGTCTAAAACAAGCTTCATCGAAACTTTCCTTCAACCAGCTCTCCATATCTTTTTGAAACTCTCTCCTTTATTATTTTATCTAATTCTTGCACGTCCCTTTCAGTTAGCGTGCTTTTGCTGGTTATTCGGTTCATGAGTTCCAATTTGCTCGCGTAGTCCCATAAGGCTCTTCTAGCGATTTCGCTCCATTTTATCTCAGGATGTTGCCTCATAATCTTGTGTAGTTCCTCAGGCACGGCGAAAGTAACATTAACCATGCTTTTCCACTAAGTGAAATAAGTGATAATACTTATTAATAAAGCAATCTGTAGATTAGCAGTTTTGAATGCTAGTTCTGCTCGTCAAACAACGCCGTCAACTATTTTCTTCTAAGTAAAGTAATCGGTCTGTTCATTTTCGTCGCATGTTT
>Ga0315280_10005198_pt1 | contig 18708 bp, 13 predicted proteins | sample YL17G06_40_MG_FD_203697 | JGI IMG/M metagenome (GOLD analysis project Ga0315280, IMG submission 203697) | Sediment microbial communities from Yellowstone Lake, YNP, Wyoming, USA - YL17G06_40 | ecosystem: Environmental > Aquatic > Freshwater > Lake > Sediment | place: USA: Wyoming | collected... | reverse complement strand
GAAACGGGGATGCAGCTACTGTAGTGATTCAGTCTGTTGGCACTTTATCATGAAGGGCCAAGCGTCAGCAGCGTAGATTTCGACCCGGAGGGTCGTTTGACAATAGCCCAGCGATTCATCGCTGGGTACGAGGGTCGGATGGAAACGTCTCCGAGTCCCGTAGGGACGATTGAACTGCCTCCATTCGGCCGTCCCTCCGGGACTGACGGGTGCCGGGGTTGCCCATTTGGCGTCGTAGCACAGGCTTCCAGCCTGTGAATCCGCCGAAACCCGCGCAGGAGAAGCACGCACTATCGAAACGCGCACAGGCAGGATGCCTGTGCTACGAGTCCTGTCATTTCTTCTGCGGCACGATCGGAAACAATTTCCGCAGCTCGTCGAGGCTCGGGCGACGGCCGTACTCGCAGATCTCGAAGGCTTCCGCGTAGCGGACCTGTTGGCCCGCCTCCTCGCCGTAAAGCTCGATGAGCTTCTTACGGTGCTGATTGGCAATGCCCGCATGACGCTGCCGCAGCCAGCCCTTGCCGAGGCGCTCTTGCCGGGCCTTCAGATCGGCCGCGTCGCGGGGAATGTCGTTGGGACCGCCGCCGCAGCCCCCCTCGATGAATTGCGAGACGAGCTGGGCCATGGCGTCCATCTTCCGGTCGATCACCGAGTCGATGGAGACGACCACGTCCGCGCGGAACGGGTTGGGCTTCTGGAACCCGTCGGAGGCGTACAGGAAGACCGGGTTCTTTCTCAGCGGCTTCGTGTCCGGGCAGAAGAAAGGCACGGTGACCATGTAGGCCGCGTCCTGGACCAGGATGCCCGTGTAGCGGTGATCGGGATGATAATCGTTGGGCCGGTGGGTGATCACCACGTCGGCGTTCCAGTTGCGGATCAGGCGGGTGAACGTGCGCCGGTTCTCCAGGGTAGGCTCGATCTCGCCGTCGTGGATGTCGAGCACCTGGACGGCGTTGCCCAGCAGCTTGGCGGACGCCTGGACTTCGGCCGTGCGGCGTTGGGCCAGCGGACCGCCAGCCATCTGCCAGTGGCCCACGTCGCCGTTGGTCGCGGAGACGAACTTGACGTGGTGCCCGAGCTGGCTCCAAAGACAGGCGGTGCCGCCGGCATAGACCTCGCAGTCGTCCGGATGGGCGCCGAACGCGATCACCCGCACCTTGCCGTCGTCGGGCGGCGCCTGGTCCGCTTCCGCCGCGATCACCGCGGAAGTGGTGGTTGCGCCGGCGTCCGCGGACGCCGAGGGTTTCATCGCCAGCCGGGCAAAACCCAGCGAGCCGGCCAACACCAGCCCGGATACGACTCCGGACACATACCATCGCCATCGGTTCATGAGAATTCCTCCTCTGCAAGACTTACTGGGCCGGGCAATTTCCCCGTGTTATAGCCCGCCTGGGAAGCCGCCGCAATCTTCCTGGCTCAGGCGCTCCGCATGGGAAGCGCGCTTTCTCTGGCTCCCACGTTCTCGGTGGAGGCGCATTGGTTGTGACACTCCGCGTCCCGGAGAGCTGCGGCGAGCCGACGCAGAGCATCCGCAAGCCCGCGGTTCCCACGCAGAGCGTGGGAACCGGGAACTAGCGCACCGGGGTCCGCGGCTCGGCGGCGAAGCGCTCGTGCAGCCGCGTGTGGACCCAGTCGAGCCATTGGCTCGAAGGCGGCCCGTAGGGACGGAACTTTTCGAGCCGGCCCTGCGACTGGTCGTCGAAGATGGCCCGGTGGATGCCGAGCTGGCTGGCAAGCGGCGAATCAATCAGGCTGCTCGAATCGCCGGCGTTCATGCGCAGCGCGACCCGCATCTCCACGTCTTCGAGCCCCTGCCGGTCCACCGTGCGGACCGCGGTCGTGTAGCTGTCGGCCCACATCAAAGCATGGATCCCCAGGGCGGGGCCCTCGCGGAGTATGGTGCGGAACTGCTGGGCCGGGCTGGCCGGTTTGCCCTCGTCGGAGCGGGAGAAGCCGAAGTCGTCTTCCGCCTTGCGAAAATCGCGGAACCGGGCAAGATCGTGGATGACGAGGTAAATCGGCGGGGCGTTGTCCTGACCCGACGACTCGCGGCGCTCCAGCTCCGCGGCGATCTCCGCGATGAGGCCCGCAGCCCCGCGGGGTGGCGCGACCTTCGTCTGGTGCGGCACGACCGACGCGAGACGGCCCCAGTAGCCGGCCTGCGGGACATCGGGCCGCGTGCCGTCCAGCACGTAGAACCGGGCCGCCGAATAGCTTCGGGACGGATTGGAAATCCGTCCTACCTCGCCGCCGCCCGGATCGCCGGGTGCATGTTGCGCCGCGAGGCTGAGCAAGCCCGTTGCCAGGATGCCCAGGGCCTCCTCCTCGTTGTGGCCGACCACGAGGAGATTGGAGCCGCCCTGGCGCACGAAGACGGCCGCGGTAGGCTCCTTGATGGAAACCGGCGAGCCGAGCCAAGCCTTGACCGCCGGAGCATCCCCCGGCCACGCAGGGGCCGCCAGGAGCCCGTGAAGCGCCGGGTTCTTGCCCGGGTCGGCGGGGAGATTGCCCTCGAAGACGATCGCCGGGGAGGGGGCATAGTTTCGCTCGAGGGCCCACTCGCGGAGCCGCTGGAGATACCGCTCCCGCTGCTCGTCGGGGAGCCACACCACCTGGAACGGATGGTTGCCTTCGTACAGGCCGTTGGCGTCGTTGTAGATCGCCTCGCCGGGCCGGGTGAGCAGGCGTGCGGCGGTGTTCTCCTCGCTGAGGATCAGGTGGGCGTCGGCCTCGCTGCACTGCAGCGCGATGCGAACGGCCATCTGGCCGATCGTGCTGCGGGGGATCGAATAGGCGCCGGCCAACGTCTGCGAGCCCAAGAGGACGTGGATGCCGAAGGCCCGGCCCTGGCGCACCAGCCGATCCAGGAGCAAGACGGCGCTTTGGGCGATCCGGTCGTCTTCGACGAACAGCTCCTGGAACTCGTCGATGATCAGAAGCACGCGCGGCAGTTTGACGTCCGGGTTTGCGGCGCGGAAGCCATGGAGGTCCTGCACGCCGTGCTCGCGGAAGAGGTCGCCGCGGCGCTTCAGCTCCAGGTCGAGGCGCTCCAGGACGCTCAGGCCGAATTCCCGCTCGCTCTCGATGGCGATCACCCGGGCATGGGGAAGCCCTGTTTCGGCATAAGCCTTGAACTCGACCCCTTTCTTGAAATCGACCAGGTACAGCTCAACCTCGTCGGGGCTGTAGCGGAGGGCCAGGTTGACGATCAGGACGTGGAGCAGGGTGGATTTGCCGGAGCCGGTCTTTCCAGCCAACAGGACGTGCTGGGAGGTGCCGCGGCCGAGCTGCAAGTGCTGGAGCTTGGTCACCCCGGACCGGCCCAGCGGGACGTCCACGCCCGAGCGGCTCTCGGCGGTCCACCACTGGCGCTCCTCGGGGATGACCCACTCGAACGGCAGCTCGATGCGGTCGGCGTCCTGGGCCTCGCGGCCGACGCGGCGGACGATCTCGGTGAACTGCTCGGGATCGGGCGGGCCGCCCAGGACCACGGGCAGCGGGCCCAGCTCGGGATGCTCCCAGAGCGACCGCGCGGCGTCGCACTTCAACTTGACCGCGTGCCGCTCCAGGTCGGCCAGACGGAAATCGCGGGGGAGCGGCAACCGGGTGTCGAGGCTCATGAGCGTGTAGACGCCGCAGCGGGCCCCGCTGGCCACGATGCTCAAGAGCCGCCGGGCAGCGACCTCCGAAAAGCCGGCGGGGAAATTAGCGACCACGAGGACCCGGTACGGCTCGGCCAGCTCCCCGGCCGACTCGTTGTACTCCTGGACCGACTGGAACTCGTTGCGAAGGTAGACCTGGAGCACGTTTTCCATGTGCTCGGTCAGCTCCGCCAGGCGGCGCTCGATGTGGCCGCTTTCGGTCCAGATTCGGTTGGAGATCAACTGCTCGTTGTAATCGGCCAGGTGCATGAAGGCCGAGAAATTCTCGCCCAGGCCGGCCGGATCGACGATCACAAAACGGACCTTGCCCGGGGGAATCGCCGTGAGCATGCGGAGCATCATGGACTGAAGGGCTGCGACGGCCAGGGCCCGGCCGTCGCCCTCGGCCTTCAGCAAGAGCAACGAGTGATCGCGAAGCCCGAGCGGCACCGGAATCGAGAAATCGGTCTGCGGGGGCATCAGGCGGCGGTCCGCCGGCACACCCCCTTCCAGGTCGCTCAGCTTGAACTCCAGGCGCCCGAAGGGAATCGCCGACGGGATGGCGGGCGCCGGGGTCCAGCGGGCCCACGCCGGGGCGTTCCACGGCGGGAAGAGGCGGTCGCAGGTGCGATTCATCTCGTCCACCTCGGCCTGGACCTGCTGAATCCCCTCAAGCCAGCGCGAGGACGCGGACTGGCAGTCGTGCTGGAAGCGGGCCTCGCGCTCCGCCATGGCGCGGGAGTAACCCCGGTCCAGACCGCTGGTTTCGCTGCGGTACAGGGCGTCGATCTCCTCCTGGCGCTGCGAATACCGCTCCTCCAGCTCGCGAAGCTCCCGGTTGTGACGCTCCACGGCGGTGGAGCGGAACGATGAGAATTCGGCACCCGCCCGGTCGATCGCCTCCTGCCGCTCCGCCGCCAGGCGGGCCGAGGCCTTGGTGTACGCCTCTTCGGCCTTCTCGATCTCGGCGTTCATGATGGCGGCGCTTGCGGCGGATTGCTCGCGCGAGCGGGCCTCGACCGCGGCCATCGCGGCCCGGCGGGCGACCTCGGCGTCGGCAAGCGTTTGCAGGATCTCGCGATATCCTTCGGCGGACTGCCGCTTGGCCACGAGAAAGATCCAGCGGAGCAGGCCCGCGGCCGCGAAGATCCCTAGGGCGCCGCCTGCTGGAATCCAGTACCAGCCGGACCATCCGGCGACCAGCCCGGCGAGCACCAGCGCGGCCAGCACCACCACGATCGCGATCCCCAGCGGCTCGCCTCCCTCGAAGAGCCGCGCGGCGGTCTGGGTCTGAAGTCCGCGTAATTGGCTCTTCGCAGCCGCGACCAGCTCGGCGCGGCGCTGGATCGGATCGCCCTGCGTGGGCGAGCCGACCACCTGGGGTTCGGCGCCGTCGCGCCATTGCCTGCGCCGGCGCAACAGTTGCACGGCCTCCTGCCGGACGGCAAGGAACTCCTGATCCTGGGCCTCCAGTTGGGCCTTGGTCTCCTTGACGGAGGCGTCCAGTCCCTGCTTGGTGGCCTCAAAAACGGCCCCGGCCTGCCAGCGGGCGTCCTGCAAGCGCTTTCTTTCGGCAAGCTCCGCCTCCCCGAAGCGCATCACGATCTCGCTGCGGATTCGGTCGTACTCGTCTTCCGAGGCACTGTGGTCCGACTGGAAGCGGGCGACGATCGCGCTGCGCATCGAGCCGTATTCCGCCTCGGTATCCGCCTTCTCTCGTTCGTGGCGGGCGGCGGCCTGCTCGCGGGCTTCCTGGTACTGCCTCTCGGCCGCCTCCTTCTGCGCGCGGAAGGCGGAGACCAGGTCCACCTCGGCCGCGGCCCGATCGGCCACAAGCTGCTGCAGGGCCACCAGCAAGCGCCGCGGCTGGTCGGTTTCAAGGCGTTCGGTCATTGGGGTTGTTGCCTCATCTGCAAAGTCCCGTGACTCGTAGCACTGGGCTTTCAGCTATCAGCGATCAGCTTTCGGATGTCAGATTACTTTCTGATTGCTGATAGCTGATAGCTGACAGCCTTGGTTGCGTCAGGCGATCTCAATCCAACATGCTCTCGGCCCCGCACTCCCGTTCCGCTTTGCGAAGGACCTCGGCCATGCGATGGATCGCGTCGAGGGCATGCCGGACCTTCGGCTCCAGAGGCCGGTAGTACTGGTCCTGGAAGTGCTGGCTGGTGGCGTCGTCCCACTTCGCCGCGGCGGCCGCGTTGGCCCTCTGAAGCGTCTCCCAGGCGAGCGACAGTCGCGTCGAGCCGGCGGTCAGGTCGAATCCACGCACGCCGAAGACTCCTATGGCCACATCGCTCTAGCAACACCACGGCGGGTAGAAAAGCCGCCAATGACGAATGTCGAAAGACAAATGACGAAAGAACGACAAATGACGAAGCACGAAACGACCGAACCGTACAGCCCTTTCGAGCTTCGAGCTTCGTCATTCCTTAGACATTTGCTTTTCGTCATTCGTCATTTCCTTTTGCCCGGTTCGGAGCGGGTCTGCCGCCTCCGCCGGCGGCTCCGAATCCACGTACGACTCCAAGGCCCCGCTTAGCCGCTTGAGCAGGGCCAGCCCTCGGGGAAGATCGGTCGCCAGCCAACCCGCCAAAGGGGCGACGCTTCCCTTGTACTCCATGAACTCGCGATCCAAGAGGTGAGTCCAGCGGCGCACGGCTTCGAGCTTCTCCCGGCTGATGCGCAACCGGCGTTGGGCCGCTTCCAGGGCCTGCTTCTCCTCCCAGAAGGACCTCCGTTCGTCGGGATCCTGGAGCATTTGCTTCCGCTCCAGACTGAGCCGCGCTTCCGCCACCTCGTTCTCGGCCTGGCGGATCTGCTGGGCCCAGTATTCCTTCTGATCGTAACGGACCCACTGGATCGCCCGGTTGATCTCCGCCTCCAACTCCGCCAGGGCCACGGACGCCTCCTCGCCAAACGTCCGCACGGACGCCGCGAAAACCGGGAGCGAGTCGATCGATTGGACTTTGGCGGAACGGCTCATCGTATCCTACCTTTGCTGCAAGTACTGCTCGATCATCTCCGCCTTGCGGACCAAGAAAGGAATATGCTGCTCCGTGACCTCCATGAAGTGGGCGATGGCCCGCATGTGCTGCTCGAACTCCTCCACGAACTTCTTGTTCTCCTGATCGCGCCACGTCTTCCCCAGGCCGACCAACTGGCCGTTCAGGGCGGTCATGCGATCGCGGACGTCGGTATTGAATTTCTTCAGGCTGGCGGCAAAGCGCCTCAGCTCATCGGGATCGACGATCGCCTGCGGCATGGGAATCCCCGCGCGAGAAGTTGAATCGACAAGCCGGCAGACCGGCGTCGGGCGGGGCCAATGGCCAGGCGGCCCCGGGACCTCTGCTCCGCGCCACGTCCACCCTTTTGAGTCTACCCCTAAAGCGCAGTGCCGGCAATCAGGCGCGTCCTGGAACGACGAGGACGTACTCCTCAGCCGGCGAAGGCGGTTACGGCTCCGCGGTCTGAGGCGCAACTTGTTACGGAGAGCGAAGTTACACCTTGATCACGAAAGCGCCAAAGGACGAAAACACGAAAAGGGAAACTCCCATGCGGAACGAGCGCCTGGGTGGCATCGGCGTCTCGCGCATGCCAACATCCGGCACGGGCAAGATGCCCGCGCCACGCCGCCGACACCCCGTCGCCTCATTTCCCCCTGATTTCGTGTTTTCGCCCTTTCGTGCTTTCGTGATTCTTCTTCCCCACTCAGTCCTTCGGAATCCGCTTGCCCGGATCGACGAACGGCTTTTCGACCACCGTGGCGGGGCGCTCTTCGCCGCCCGGGAGGACAACGGCAAGCCTCGATCCTAGCGCAGCGCGCTGGACAGGCACCATGGCATAGCCGATGTTCTTGCGGAGCCGCGGCGAGTGGATCGCGGAGGTGACGTGCCCCACCAGCCGGCCGTCGCTCTTCACCGGCCACCTGGTCGCGTTGAACTCGATGCGGTCGCCGGCGATCTCGATGCCGACGAGCTTCCTGGTCACGCCAGCAGCCTTGATGCGCCGCAGGGCGTCGCGGCCAATGTACTTGCCCGGCTTGCCCTCATCGACCAGCCGCTCCAGCCCGACCTCGTAGACGTTGTTGTCCAGGGTGATGTCCGCGCCCCAGTTGAGGATGCCCGCCTCGATGCGGCGGATGTCCGAGGGCCCGGTGGGGCGAAGCTCGTACGGCTTGCCGGCCGCCATGATCCGCTCCCAAAGCTCGTCGCCGCGGCTGCCGTCGCGCAGGTAGATCTCGTAACCCACCTCGCCCGTCCAACCGGTGCGGGTTACGACGACGGGAATGCCGTCCAGCGCGGTCTCGATGAACTGGTAGTAGCGGAGCCCCAGCACGCGGTCGCCGAAGAGGGCCTGCATCACGGGCTTGGCCTTGGGCCCCTGAACCTGGAGCGGGGAGACGTCGGGCTCGCGGATTTCGACCTTCAGGCCGGAGTGGACGGCAACGCCGCGGGCCCACAAAAGCACGTCGCTATCGGCCAGGGCGAGCCAGAAGTGGTTCTCGCCAAGGCGCAAGAGCACGGGGTCGTTGATGATGCCGCCGTCCTCGGCCGTGATCACCACGTACCTTCCTTGTCCGACCGGGCAGCGGCTCAGGTCCCGCGGAGTGAGCAGGTCGGCCAGGGCCAGCGCATCGGGCCCGGTGATCTCCACCTGCCGCTCGACGGACACGTCCCAGAGCGTGACGTGATTGACCAGATGCCAGTACTCCTCCTCGAGGTCGCCGAAGCAGATGGGAAAGAGCATGTGGTTGTAGACGGTGTAGGCTTTGGCGCCGTACCGCTGGGTGGCTTCGAAGAAGGGGCTTCTGCGCAAGCGGGCCCCGCGCTGGACAAGGGTCATGTCGAATGGAGTGTGCATGTCCGCGTACCTCGGCTCAATGCGCTTCTCGGCCAACAATTCTTTCCAGGTCATTGGGTTTGCCTACGACAAACAGCTTCTCCTTGTCGAGCACGGAGCGAAGGAAGTGGTTCCTCGCCGCTACCTTCTTGGCGAACTCCTCGGGCGCGTACACGTTGGCATTTACCGGCCGTCCGACGCGCTGCTCGGCCTTCTCCAGGACCGGCGATAACTCGGCGAGGCCGAGGGAACCGATGGCCACGAGATCTATGTCGCTTGCCGCATGTTCCCGGGATGACGCCACGGACCCGTGGATAAAGGCGACCTCGAGTTGTGACTTGAGGGGAGCGAGGGCATCGCGGATCACGTCCACCAGGCCCGCCGTCTTCGCCATGAGGCCCTGCAGTTCAGGCAGGAACGGGCAATCCGGGTTGGCCCGGAAGTAGACCCGGTTCCCCTCCTTGCGGCGGGACAGCACCCCCGCCGACACCAGGGCTGCAAGCGGCTCCTGGAGACTTGAGGGACGGCGGCGCATGTGCTTTGCGAGATCGCTCAGATACCACGAGCGCTCGGGGCGAAGGACCGTGGCCGCAAGCAGGCCCTGCGTGGTCTTGTTGATCAGCGGGTCGATCGGACTCGATTTACGCATATACCGTAAGAATATACGGAAAAGCCGTAAGAGTCAATGACGGTCCCTTTTTCTCAGGCTATATGGACCGCAAACCCCGCCAGCAATCGCGCGTTTGCGGCCGTCAGTTGCTCGGCCTCCGCGACGAGTCGACCCAATCGCGCTTTCTCGCTCGGGGTGAAGGTCCCTTCGCTGTTCTTGTCGAGCACCTCGTCGAGACGCCGCTGTTGGGCAACGAGAGACTCTTCCACTTTGGCGATTTGGAGCAAACCCCACCCAGCTTACCTGGATGCAGTTTGCTCCACCGTCTACACGTCGAACCGAATCCCTTGTGCCAGAGGAAGCTCCGAGGAGTAGTTGACCGTCGTGGTCACGCGGCGCATGTAGCACTTCCAGGCGTCGGAGCCGGACTCGCGGCCTGCGCCGGTGTCCTTCTCGCCGCCAAAGGCGCCGCCGATCTCTGCACCGCTCGTGCCGAGGTTGACGTTGACCAGGCCGCAATCGGAGCCCAGCGGCGAGCAGAACAGCTCGGCTTCGCGCACGTCCTGGGTGAAGATCGCCGAGGCCAGCCCTTGGGGAACGTCGTTGTGAATGGCAATCACGTCGTCCCAGGAGCGATATTGCATGAAATACAAGATGGGGGCGAACGTCTCCTGCTTGACGATCGCCGCATCGGGAGCGATTTCGACGATCGCCGGCCGCACGTAGACACCTCCCGGCGGCACCCCCTCGGTCAGCCGCTCGCCGCCGTGGACGATCCCGCCTTGGCGGCGGGCCTCCGCCAGCGCGCCCTGCATCGAGTCGCCGGCTTGCTCGTCGATAAGCGGCCCGACCAAGACGCTTTCCTCCAGCGGGTTGCCGATCGGAAGCCGCGCGTAGACGGCGAGAAGTCGCTGGAGCAGCCGGTCGGCGATGCTCTCGTGGACAGTGAGGCGGCGCAGCGTGGTGCAGCGCTGACCGCACGTCCCGACGGCGGCGAAGACGATGGAACGCACCGCCAGGTCCAGGTCGGCCGAGGGCGCGACGATCATGCCGTTGTTGCCGCTGAGCTCCAAGAGCGACCGGCCGAGGCGCGCCGCGACCGTCTGGGCAACGGCACGTCCCATGTGCACCGAGCCCGTGGCGGACACCAGCGGCAGGTCCCAGGACGCCGCCAATGCCTGGCCCACGTCGGGTCCGAGCCCGACCACGAGGTTTACCACGCCACGCGGCACTTCGGGCATCTGGGCGAGCACGCTTTGCACGATACCGTGACACGCCATCGCTGAAAGCGGCGTTTTCTCCGAGGGCTTCCAGACCACCGGATCGCCGCAGACCAGGGCGATCATCGCGTTCCACGACCAGACCGCCACGGGGAAATTAAACGCGGTGATGACGCCCACGGGCCCCAGCGGGTGCCACAGCTCCGCCAGGCGATGCCGGGGACGCTCGCTGGAGATCGAGAGGCCGTAAAGCTGCCGGCTGAGCCCCACGGCGAAGTCGCAGAGGTCGATCATCTCCTGGACTTCGCCCAGGGCCTCTTGAGTGATCTTGCCGGCCTCCCAGCTTATCAAGGCGGCCAGGTCCTCTTTGTGCCGCCGGACCTTCTCGCCGATGCGACGCACCAATTCACCCCGGCGGGGCGCGGGCACGGCCCGACACACCTTGAACGCTTCGACGGCCGAGCGGACCGCGTCCGAGACGTCGCCGAGCCCGGCTGCCGGGAACGCGGCAAGCCGGCTGCCGTCGATCGGGGAGCGGACCGAGAGCATCGCGCCCCCGCCGGCACGCCACCCGTCGCCGATCGCTATTGCCGCCGGCTCCGCGGGAACGTCAAATCGGCTGAGGATGTCGGCGAGCGCGGTCGAGGTCCAGACTTGGGGAGCCGCTGTCAGCTCGCCCGGCACTGGCGGGACGGCCGCTGAGGTAGTAGCGTCCGAAACGATTGTCGATGAAGTCGTCATAGTCCACGTCCTCCTGCTTCACAAAGCCGCAGTCGGGCAGCTTGCCTGCCAGGTGCAGGTCCAAGGCCGCACAGACTCCGGCGGCGGTGGTGACTTGGATCGCGCTCCAGGCGGGAAAAGGGGACAGACACCTTTTTTGCGCAGCACCCTCCGAGCCCTTCGGGCAAAAGGTGCCTGTCCCCTTTTCCGGGCCAATGGTCTGCTGATAGATTTTCCGGGCGTCGCTGAGCTGGACGAACTGGCCGCCGCTCCAGCCGGTCACCGCGCAGAAGATCACGACCACGTCTTGAAACGTGACAGGAATGGCATATTCCAAGATGTCCTTGAGCATGCTCCCCCGCTGGCCCAGGCGCAGGTCGTTGACCAGAAAGGCCATCAGGTCGCGGTGCCCCACGTAGCGGATGGTCCGATAGTTCAGCTCGCGGACCCGGCCGTCGAGGGTTTCGCAGAGCGTGCCGAGCCCGCCGGAGGTATTGAAGGCCTCGTAGCGGATCCCGTCGAGCGAGAAGCCCTCCAGCCCTTCGAGCGGCAGCACCGCGATGCGGCGGCGTTCGTGGATCGCTTCGCAGGGGTTGCAGTACTCGTTGATCAGGCCGTCGGTGGACCAGGTGAGGTTGTAGTTCAGCGCGTTGGCGGGAAACTGCGGCAGCGCGCCGACGCGCATGTGGACCGCGTCGAGGGTGTCGAACGCCTTGGTGAGGTGATAGGCCAGGATGGAGATGAACCCCGGCGCCAGGCCGCACTGGGGCATGAAGACCTGCCCCGGCGCCGCGTGGGGGGCGACCTGCCGGACGCACCGGGCCGTCTGGATGTCCTCGGTCAAGTCGAAGTAGCTTGCCCCCTCGTCCAAGGCGACCTTCGCCACGAGGGGATTGAACCGGAAGTTCAGGGCCGAGATCACGCTCTGGCAGCCGTGTACGGCGCTGGACAGCTCGTCGGGACTGGAGGCGTCGGCCACGATGGCTTCGACGTCGGCCGTATCGCCGAGCCGGCGCAGGGCCTGAGGGTCGACGTCGGCCACGCGAACCCGATAATCCCCGGTTCCGGCGAGGAACCTGGCGATCATCACGCCGATCTTGCCGCTCCCAAGCAAAAGGACGGAGTGCATCCCGTTTTCTCCGCTTCAAATCGCGCCTGTCCGGGCCAGCGGCGGCGCCTATAATCACAGTGGAAGAGAAGTCACCTCTGAATTATATCGGGGCACGGCGGGCAACAAGCCCATTGCGCACGTTAGGGGGTGGAGCATGGCAACAGTAACGCACGCCGTTCTGGAGCGCGAGGCGCCGGATTGGCATCCTCAACCCCGCGCCGCCGCGTTCCTCCGGCAGATACTCGACGCGTTTTGTGCCGATTGTCCCCCGGCGAGGACCTTGGCCGAGAGGCTGCGCAGCCAGACCGGGACGCGCCTCTTGGATTGGATCGATCACGTGGCGCTTCCCGGAGGCGAGGATTTGGCCGGGCATCTTCGCGACCTCGGGTTCGTACTGTCCGACGATCCGCGGCGCGCAGTCTGGGACCATCCGGACGGTCTGTTTCCGCCAGTCGAGCAGTGCGAGCCAGGCCCGCGGCGGGTGGCGATCCAGGTCGAATCGGTGGCCGACTTCCTGGTCCGCAACCGCATCGGCGACAAGACGCACGTCGACGGGGCGCCCTTGGCCCCGCTGCGCAGGGCCGAGATCGGTGCGGGGCGCGATACGCAGTTTTGGGTCGTCGAGCGCCACGGCTATCGAGGCTGGGAGCCGCCCGAGATCACGCTCCATCAACTCCAGGCGGTGCTGTGGCACTGGGACATGTTTCGGCAGCGCAAGCGGGACTTCGCCGACGAGGAGGCCGGGTTGGACCATGCCCGCAGCCTGCTCCGTGCGGCGGTTGAGGATCTCGGCACGGGCCGGGCCACCGACCTGTTCTTTTCGGCGGAACGCGAGTACTGGACCAAGCGCAACCGCGCGGCGGGCCTCCAGAAGGCCCGCCAGGATGCGCTCGGCCTGGGCTGGGCCAACCACGACCATCACACCTACCGCTCCAGCCGGGAGCACTTTGCCGGCCTGATAGGCATTCTGGAGGAGCTTGGGCTGGAATGCCGCGAGCGGTTCTACGCGGGCAGGGAAGCCGGTTGGGGCGCCCAGGTGCTGGAGCAGCGGGAGAGTTCCGTGGTGGTCTTCGCCGACGTCGATCTGGGCCCCGAAGAAGTGGCCGAGGACTTCGCTCACCAGCCGCTTGGCCCGCAAGGTCGTTTCGGCACAGTCGGCCTTTGGTGCAAGCTCCACGGCGAGGCCTTCTTGCAGGCGGGGATGCACCATCTGGAGTGCCGGTTTGATTTCGACGCGGCCCGCGAGCAATTGCAGCAGGCGGGGATCGAGGTGATGGAGCCTTTTACGAACCTGCCTTATCTCAAGCAGGCGTTCACGCAGGGCGAAGTCTGGCCCGTGGAGCCGAACCGGATTCGGGCCGCGCTCTCCGCGGGCGCCATCACCGCTCAGCACGCCGATCGGTTCCAGGAGTCCGGGGCGATCGGCTCCCACCTGGAGATTCTCCAGCGCGACGACGGGTACAAGGGGTTCAACAAGGCGGGCATCAGCGAAATCCTGCGCGAGACCGACCCCCGGAAGCGCCATCCCTAAGGTAAAGGGCGTTGGATCATCCCGGGAGGGCGAGGCTCCTGCCGAGCCGTGTCAAGAAAAACACGTCGCGATCGCAGCTCGGGCTCGGCAGGAGCCTCGCCCTCCCCGTCTTACTTGATCCAGTCCGGCAAGTAGGTCTCGCTCCCCTTGGTCCGGTCGAGAAGCCGGCGCCGCTCTGCCTTCCGCTGCGTCTCTTCCTGCTGCCGAAGTGCCACGTAGGAGCCGCTGGTGAGCCGGTCTTCCTTTCCTTCGCCGGCCTGGACGATGATCGCGCTTTGCGCCAGGAGCCCCTTCTCGGCGGCGTTGATCGCCCGGCAGCGCGTCTGGCAGAGGCCGCAGCCGACGCACTTGCTCGGAATCACGACCGGCGCGAGCAGTCCGCTATCCTCGATCGGCCGCCCCTTCTCGTCCAGCTCGGTCCCGACGCGCTCGAACTCGATCGCGTGGTAGCCGGCCCGCGAACATTCGTCGACGCACAATCGACATGCCGAATGGCCGGCGTGGGGGAGGCACGTGCGGCGGTCGATCACGGCCAGGCCGATCCGGGCCACGCGTTTCTCTTCCAAGGGGAGCGGGCGGATGGCGCCGGTGGGGCAGACGTGGCCGCAGTGGTTGCAGCTTGGCTCGCAGCCGGACCAATCGGCCGCCAGATGAGGCGTCCATAGTCCATCCAGCCCTGCGGAGATGCCGAGCGGCTGCAAGGCGTCATTGGGACAGGCCCGATAGCACTCGCCGCAGCGGACGCACAAGGCGAGGAAGTCGGGCTCGGGCAGGGTTCCCGGCGGCCGGACCGGCATTGGGGCGCCGGAGGCAGCTTTCCGGTCTGACCGCCGAATCAGTGCCGCAGCGGCTACGCCGCCGATGATTCCCACGACCGCCCCGACGGCTGCCCTGAGAAGACCCCGCCGCCCCGGAAAAGGTGTCAGGAACCGTTTCTCGGGCAGCCCCGCGGACAACCCCCGGTTGGTCCCCGGCTCCGCGGAAACGGTTCCTGACACCTTTTTCCAGCCGTAGCGGATCGCCTCCGTCGGACAGACTCCGCCGCAGGTCCGGCAGAAGGCACAGTCGGCGGTCCGAGTAGAGAAATCCTCGTCAATCGCCCCGAACGGGCAATGCTCGACGCAGCGGCCGCAGGCGGTGCAGCGAGAGTCCACCTTGCGCTCGGCGAGCCGCAGCAAATTGGCCACCGAGAAGACCGCGCCGGTCGGACAGACGTACTTGCACCAGAACCGCGGCCCCAAGAACCCCAGAGCGAAGACTGCCAGGAAAAGCACGATCGAGAAGATCTGCCCGGCGCCGAGCGGCGGGACCTGGTGCCAGCCACGGATCCAACCGGTCTGGATCGGGGCCAGCAGGAAGGCGATCCCTCGGGTCAGGACGGGAATGGCCGCCAGGAAACCAGAGATCAGCACTCCGCCCAGCGCCGCCACGAGCACCCCAAGGAGCAGCCAGTACTTGGTCGTTGCCCACCATCCGCGTGGCTTCAGGCCGGTCCGGCTCACGCGCCGGCCGACCGCCCAGTCGAACAGGTCGATCAGCGTGCCCATGGGGCAGACGTATCCGCAGAAGCCGCGCGGGACCACGAGGCACACCAGCAAGATCACGCCGGCGCCCACCAGCGACCCGACCCACGCACGAGCGGCCACGGCCGCCGATAGGCTCGCCAGCGGGTCCAACCGCAGGAACAGCTCGGCAGGCAGTATCTCTTTACCTTCCCGGTCCCGGGCGTAGTGCGACGGCCAACTCCCGGGCTCGTCGTCACGGAGCGACCATGGACCGAAGCTGGCGCTCAGGCGTTCCAGCCGCTCCGGAGTCATCGAGGCTTCCGGCTCGAGGACCAGTCGCCCGTCGGCGGAATCGATGACGCGGAACGCCCCCAGGTACGCAGGCGGCGAGGCGCCCGGATCGACGACGTGGAGCACCTGGTCCACGCTGATCGGGTTCCCCGCCGGCTCGTCCGCACTGAGCGTGATCCGCCCCGAGGTGGCATCGACATCGGTCGGCAGCCAGCCGCCCCAGACCGCGGCCGGTCGCGCGGTGTAGGGGCAGCAGACGTAGAAGAAGAGGACCAGGAATGCGGCCAGACAGGCGGCCTGGATCGCCCGCCGGAGCGGCGACGCAACCCAGGCGGGAGCGATTCGCCTCAGGACGCTTCGGAGCCGGCTCATGGCTTCATGGCTCCGGCCAGCGCCTTGGCCGTGGCGTTGATGATCGCCTCGGAGGTGATCGTGGCGCAACTGGTGGCGTCGATGCCGGTGACCCCCTGCTTGGCCATGATCTTCCGGCAGGTGTCGGTCATCGCCGAGTAGAACTGCTTCTCGCGATGGTCGCTCACGCGGACGTTCTCGATGCGCCCGGCCTTGACCGTCACTTCGACGTGGACCGGGGCCTCATAGCCGATGCTGCTGCTGCGGTAGGTGCCGTCGGGGACGCGGGCCAGGTCGAGGAGGTCGAAGACCTTAATGGCCTCGATGCTGGCCTGGGCGCGCTTCTGGTTCCGCTCGATGCGGCCCTTGGCCTGACCGGTGACGGGAACGCGGAGCAGTCGCTCGTAATACTGAAGGGCCTGGCGGTGCTGGCCGGCCACGCGGCAGGCATCGCCGGCGTAAAGATAGGCCAGGTCGTCGGCCTCGCCGCCGACGTTCTGCTCCGCGATTTGCAGGGCGCGGCGCGTCTCGCCCATGTCGGCCAGGAGCTTGATCGTGGCGAACTGCAGATCGATGCGGTCCAAAAGATTGATCGCCATCTCCTTGTTGCCCAGCCTCCAATAGCACTCGGCCAGTTGAACGCCGCTCCAGGACCGGTCGCTCTCCTCGACGCGGGCCTGGCGCCACCAGAAGGCCGCCCGGGCGTGGTCTTGCAGCAAGACGAAGTACATCCGGCCGAGCGCCTCCATGACCCGCTGCCGCGTTTCCGCGTGGTCCTTGTGGACCGTCAGCAGGTAGTGCATGAAGCGGACGCCTTGGCGCCACTTGCCCGGGTTGGGGTTGATGATGTCCCAGATCCACTGGCCGATGTTGCGCTGGTTGTTCCAGCCGCCCGGGGCCGGCTCGGGAAAAGAGAGATCGAGGGTTTTCGGGTACTCCAGGGGCACGGAGTCCCACCACTCGGGCTGGGTCCGGCCTTGCTCTTCGATCATGGCGATCACCTCCGCCTTGGTGCGCTGCGGCGCGCGGCCGGGGGCAGCGCCCTGCGAGGCGGGCGCCCCTTTGCCGGAGGCCGGCCCCGATTTCATTCCGGGCGGAGCCGCGGCCTTCCCTCCCGCGCTGATGACCTCGCGCCCCTTTTCGGTTACGATCGCCCGCACGCGGCCGAGCGGATACTTCCTCGTGAAGGTGCGGCCGCCGATCGTCGTTTTCACGGTGATCGACTGATCGTCCCGGGAAGTGATCTCCCCTTCCACCTTGCCGCCGCTGGAAAGTTCGATCCGGTCGGCGCAGGCACGGCCGCCGGCCAGGGCGAGCGCGGCCAGTGCGATCGAGGAGGCGAGCCAACGCCGGAATCGCATGCCCTGCCGGACGGCGGCGACGCGCCGCGCCCTCGTGTCCAATACGCCATCTTGTTGTCTGCTCATTGCCTAGCCTTGTTGCTGTCCTTCTCGGTGCCTTGCCCGTTCAGGAGTTGCAGAGAGGAAAACCGTCCGTCGCCAGGGTCCTGCCGTCCTTGAAAACCAGGAGCGCATCGGCTCCGGGCGTTGCGCGGAGGAGTTGGAGCCCCCGCTCCGCGCCGAGGACGAACAAGGCGGTTGAGAGGGCGTCGGCCTCCCACGCGGTCGGCGCGGCCACCGACGCGCTGGCCAACGTGTCCGGCGAGCGGCCGGAGCGCGGATCGAAGACGTGGTTGTCGCGATGATCGGCGCTGAAGCTCGTGGCATAATCGCCCGAGGTCGCCAGGCAGCGGCCGTTGAGCCTGGCCAGCGCGATGTAGGCGTCGGGATTCCGCGGGTGCTGGATGCCCACCGACCACGGCTCGCCGGTCTCCTTGCAGCCGAAAGTTCCGATCTCCCCGGTGTTGACGAGGGCATGTTCGATGCCGTGCCTCCTCAGGGCATCCATCACCCGATCCGCCGCATAGCCCTGGGCGATGCCGTTGAGCGTCACCGCGGTGCCATCGCCTTGCAGACGAATCCGGGATCGCGAGACCTCGATGCGGCGCCAATCGACCTTTCGACGTGTGGCTTCGATCGATGCGGCGTCCGGGAGACGGCCGCTCCGCTGAGCCTCCGCGTAAAGGTCCCAGAGCGGCTGGATGGTGACGTCGAACGCGCCATCGCTTTGCTGCGAGACCGCCCGGGCCTTTTCCACAACGTCAACCAGATAAGGGTGCGGAGCGTCGAGCACGGCCTGGCGGTTCAACCGGCAGAGGTCGCTCGCGGGCCGGTAAAGGCTCATGGCTTGCTCGACTTGCTCCAGCTCGGCGAAGGCGGCCGAGACGGCGCTTTCGGCCGCAGCGCGGACGTCGTGCAGCGCCGTAATGGAAACGTCGGAGCCGAGGGCCCAGCCGCTGCGCGTCACGGCGTGCAGACCGCGGCGAAACAGGCTGAGGCGCCATGGCCGGAACGACCCGGCGGCGGCCAGCCCCAGCGCGCCGCCGGCCCCCAGCATGAGCAAGAAATGACGACGACGGAACGCTCGCATCAGGGTGTCTCCTCATGGTCGTGGCAGGACACGGATGGTATGGACCTTTCTTCGTAACGGATTGCCCGGGCGAAGTCAACGGAGTGGGGTTTCCGAGGCTTTGCAGCCGATACGGTCATGGTAGAACGCCTCACAGTGCGAGGTCCGGTGGGCGACGGGCGAACCTTTCCGCCCGCAATGGGTAGTTGGGTGTGGAATCCGTCGGCATCAGGGCGGAACGACCAGCCATCGCCTGAAGACGATAAACGATTGGCAGGAAAGAGTTTAGGCGCCGTAGCCAAGCGGCTCCGTCGATTGGATTATTCGCAAGTCATTCTGCCATAACGACTTGCGGTTTTATGGTCAAAACTGCCCCTTTTTTCCCCTCTTTTGCCCCTGTTTACTGCCGGGTTT
>Ga0315280_10005197_pt1 | contig 18708 bp, 15 predicted proteins | sample YL17G06_40_MG_FD_203697 | JGI IMG/M metagenome (GOLD analysis project Ga0315280, IMG submission 203697) | Sediment microbial communities from Yellowstone Lake, YNP, Wyoming, USA - YL17G06_40 | ecosystem: Environmental > Aquatic > Freshwater > Lake > Sediment | place: USA: Wyoming | collected... | reverse complement strand
CCTCCAGCGGCAACAGGATTGGGAATTGAGTATCATCAGCAACATCTCCTTCCGCTACAACGTGTCCGCTTTCAGGACGCTGCACCGTACGCTACACCGAAATCAAGAATATTAAAACACGCTCTTATTGGCCGCAGACCGCCACGCGCATCGAGTTGTATGGAACGAAGAACCTCATGCTCTTCGGCCGCCACGGCGGCGGCTGGCAGGTCTTCACCGATTGGGGCAAAGTGGTCGCGCAGGAGTATGGCCGCCAGGGCGACGATCCGCACCAGGAGAACTTTATCCAGTGCATTCGCAGCCGCCAATTGCCCAATGCCGACATCGAGGAAGGTCACCGCAGCGCCGTTCTCGTTCACTTGGCGAACATCTCCTATCGTGTCGGCGGCCGCGAGCTGAAATTTGATCCAAAGACAGAAACCATTGTCGGCGACGCCGAAGCCAACCAGCTGATCAAGCGCGAATACCGTGCACCTTTTGTGATTTCCGACCAAGTGTAGGAGCCGCGACAAATTCCAATAAGAAGGGCGCGAAAAACACTTAGGGGCTCTAAAAGAATGAGCTGCAAGAGAAGCGACAACCACAAAGACGCCAAGGCACCAAGACTTCTTTTAGGCGCTCTTAAGACTGGAACGGAGCGCTGGGCGACGAACAAAAGGACTGGCTGAAACGAACTCTTGCCAAAGCCTCCCGCAACGTGGGTTCAGGCGACGGATGTTCGTAGAATTGGTTGACACGTTGTTGTTGCATTGCGCGCCCCTACATGTCAACGAGATATACCAGATTGAATAGAATGCAGGTGATGAGACAACTGTTTGTGTCATTCCTATGGCTGGCAATGAACTTCTCGACGGCGGCGTGTGTAGTCGAGCAGGCCGGCGGCCCGGTCTTTACGCTTGGGGCGAAAACCGTGGGTGATAACGGCATCATTCGTTATGAACTCAAATCGCCATACCAGAGCGGAACCCCCTCGCTTCGGGTTTTGTTGCCGGACAAATTCACCGACTCGGGCAGGCCAGCCAAGGCAAGCGGTCAGCGCTTCCTGTTCGTGCTGCCGGTCGAAAGTGGCGACGGCCGGCAGTTCGGCGACGGACTGATCACCGTCAAGGATCTCAACCTCCATAACCTGTATGGCCTCGTGGTGATCGCCCCGACCTTTAGTCAACTGCCTTGGTATGCTGACAATCCCACCAACCCGGATATCCGACAGGAGACACACATGATCAAGGCGGTGGTGCCGGCGGTGGATGAGTTGTTTCCCTCGAGCGGTCCACACCGGCTGTTGCTGGGTTTTTCCAAGAGCGGCTGGGGCGCGGTCAGTCTGCTTGTTCGCCATCCGGAGCTGTTTGACGCCGCTGCGGCGTGGGATGCTCCGCTGATGATCGAGTCTCCGAACCACTACGGCATGGACCGGGTTTTTGCCACGCAGAAGCATTTCGACCGCTACTTTCTACCGCGACAACTGCGTGAAAAGTCTTCCGCGCTGCGGGAGCGCAAGCGGCTGGCCCTCTTGGGCTATGGCAACTTCCGCGACCAGATGCGGTCGGCTCACGACCTCCTGGTGCAACTCGATATCCCTCACGACTATAGCGACGGTCCACAGCGCCAACACCACTGGAACAGCGGCTGGGTTCAGGAGGCCGTAAAGGCGCTGATGGAGATGGCGCCTCCTCCCACCGCTGCGAAAAGCAAGGAATGAGTTGGGACGTAAACGGCGGGGCCGCTTTGTGGTCAACCGGCATATCGTGACAAATCCGGCCAGTAGAAAGGATGGCAACGGATGCATCTCAGACGTCACATCATCTGGTCGTTGGTGTGCGCGGGTGCGGCGCTTGTGCCTTTCATCCGGACATCTCCTCTCGCACAAGCTTTGGAAGCGAAGAACATTGTTCTGAATGGGGACTTCTCTCAAATCGAGAAGGGAAAGCCTGTGGGATGGAATACCTCCGGAGATCAGAATGTCGCCCAGACGTTGGAGATTGTCTCCGACCAGGGCAATCCTTGCGCACAGCTTGTTTGCACACGCTGCGAGAGAAAGACAGGAGCAAGCCACGCGATGATCGCCCAGGTCGGCATTGTCCGATTGGAAAAGGGAAAGTATTATGAATTTTCGTGCCGGGCGCGCGCCGAAAACATCCGCGGCCAAACCGTCCATGTGGCCATTAACGATATGAAGGAATGGGAACCGTGCGGCCTTTCAGCCGAATTGCGCTTGGACAAGTCGTGGCGTGAATTCAGGCGCGTGTTCGCCGCCACACGCTCCGTGGACAAGACAAGCCGATTGCAGTTGTGGTATTGGGAACCGGGCACGTTCCACTTGGACGACGTTCGAATCGCTGAGATTTCGGAGCAAGAAGTCGAGTTTACGGATGTGGTTCCCAGAAGCGGCGGAAAAAATCTCGTGCCCAACGGCTCGTTCGAGATCGGCGGGGCGGGCTGGTCGTCGCTGGGCAAAGGAGCAGGCTGGGGCAACTTGCAGCGCCTTCATGGGAGGATAGAAACTTCGGGCGGAACCCATGGCCGATCTTTCCTGCGAATTCCGCTGGGCGGCAAGGATACGCCGGTTCTCTACTTCGACTATCTCAGACCTGTTGTGAGGCGTGAGTTGCGGACACTCGTGGCAAATCTCGGTTGGATTTCAGTTGTCAAAGGCGCTCCCTACACCATCTCGTGCGATATGAGAGCGAGCGTGGATGGGGTAGCGGCCGTTCTGGGTGTGCGCACGAAAGATGCACAAGGCAGATCGGGTGCAACAAATCACTGGGATCGAGTAACGCTTTCCAAGTCCTGGAAGCGCTACTCGTTCACATTCCGTCCGGCGCACCGATATGTATTCGTGACGGTCGGGCCGGATTTGGACAAAGAGAGGCGTGTGACTATTGATATTGATTCCATTCAATTGGAGAAAGGTGACCGGGCGACGGCTTTCGAGCCGCGAAGTCCGCTGGAAATCGGCATCGAGCCATCCGAAGCCGGTGGGATTTTCGTTCGGGGCAAGACGGCTTCGTTTCGCGTGCGGGCATTCAATTCAGGCCCTTCGACAAGAAAAGTGCGTCTGGATTTCGAGTGCAGCGATTTCTTTGACAGACCCGTCACATTGCCACCGATCTCGCTAGAGGTTCCGCCAGCCTCAATGGCGACACGCAGGATCGCACTTCCGCCCGATTGGAATGGCTACTACCGCGTTCGGGCAAAATACGCGGTCGAGGGAAGCGTCGGTTCGCAGACTCTGCGCCTGGCCATTGTCCCGCGCCGGACCAAGGACGATTCGGTGTTAGGACTCAATCATGCTTTCGTGACTTCTTACCTGATTGCGCAAGCGAAGAAAGGGGGCGTCACGTGGTATCGGGACTGGTCGCTCAAGTGGCAAGACCTCGAGCCATCGCCCGGGGAGTTCCACTGGGAGATCGGCGACATCCAGATTGATCGGGTCCTGAAAGAAGGAGTGAAGCTAATGGCGCTTTTGCCGCCATTTCCGTCGTCGCAATGGGCGTCTGAGGCGCCAGCGGACCTACCCAACAAAGACTACCCAGGCGAGCGATTGCGTGAAGCCTGGGCGCCTAAAGATGCAGAAAAACTCGGGGATTTTGCCGCGCGCGCCGTGTTGCGGTATAAAAATCGAATCCAAGTCTGGGAGTTCCTGAACGAGCCGATTTACACGAACTATGCGCTGCCGGCAGAAAGAAGTGCAGGGAAATATGGTGCGAAAGCGTATTCGCCGTCCGATTACGTCCGGTTGCTCGAGACAGTGGCTTCGAACATGAGGAAAAGCGATCCGCGATGCAAGGTAATGGGCGGCATCGCAGGCCCGCCGACCCTGCTTACCCGCGAGGTGATCGAAGCGGGGTGCCTGGAGCACGTGGACATCTTCAACCTGCACATGTATCCAGGAAGCCGGTTGCCGGAGTCTTACCTTCCAGAAATGGACACGCTCCTGGCCGCCATGGAAAAACACGGCGGGCGCAAGCCGATCTGGATAACTGAAATGGCTTACTATGGGACGGACGATCTTCCCCGCCGTCCTTTTATCCCGGCGAGGAACGCGTGGTCGGAAGAGCGTCTTCTCGACAGCGAGCGTGAGTGCGCGGAGCTGACGATCCGATATTTCACGATCATGCTGGCACGTGGAGTGGAAAAGATATTCCTTCATTCGGGCGCCTGCGGGCCTCCCAACGAGCCGAACTACGAGTGCTGTCTCTTCGAATATGGCGGAGTGCCGCGGAAAATCTTTCCGGCGCTGGCCGTCTTTACGGGATTGATGGGACCGAAACCCAAATATGCGGCGGAGAAGCTTTTTGACGAAAGCGGTTACTGCTTCGCATTTGAGGCGAGCAAGCAAGCTGTAATCGTTCTTTGGACAACAAATGGGGATGCTCAACAAACCGTAGCCATCCCATCAAAGGCCTCGGGATGCCTCGACATCATGGGCAATAAGCTCCCAATGCAAACAGTAGCGCTTTCAAACACGCCGGTCTATATTCTTGGCCCTGCGGGTTCGGCAAAGGAACTTGTGGATTCATTGGGATTGACCAGGGTCTGTACGATAATTCAATCTGGTAGATAGGTGGTAAATTGAGGGTTTCTCTTAACCTCTTCGTTCTCAATGGAATGAGTGGTAGCCCAAGAGCTGCTCTGCCACGAAAATGGCAATTATCGTACACAGCCCAGTACTCTGTCACGTCCATGTTGATGGACAACTTCATCGCGTTTGGCAGGCTGTTGGCCTGCCAAACGCCCGTTGTGGCACGGCCATCTTGGCCGTGAATCTTCATGGGCAATCCGCCCGAGGCGGACATGCCACGTCTTTCCATCCGTTACGACGTGAAGGACTACGAGACAGAAGTGCGATGCACACGGAAACGGTCGCGGGATACGTTTCTGTTGACATACCAAGGTCCAGTTCCATGAATAGTCAGGCACACAAGCCCGCGCTCGGATCGCACGGGGACGGCGGGTAGGCTATGGCACCGAAAAAGCTGGCGGGAACTCAAGGACCGGTCAACTGGTGCCCGTGTTGCAATGATAGGGAGGACATACCATGCTTCGAGACAAATGCATCTCACGACGTGGTTTTTTGAGAGGGGCAGCGGCTGCTTTTGTTGGCGCTCCATATGTCATTGCCTCGTCGGCCCTCGGTTTGAACGGCACGACCGCACCAAGCAATCGGGCGGCAATCGGCTGCATCGGCGTTGGTGGCAGAGGCACGTATGACATGCGACAGCTCATGAAACATGGCGGTCAAATCGTGGCCGTGTGCGACGTCAAGTCCGACACGCGCGAACGGGCCAGAACGCTGGCCAAACTGCCGGAGAGCGCCGCCCACAACGACTTTCGTGAACTGCTCGACCGCAAGGATGTGGATGCCGTGCTGATTGCCACGCCCGACCATTGGCACGTGCTCATCGGCATCGCGGCGGTCAAGGCTGGCAAGGATGTCTATCTGGAGAAACCCCTTGGAATCACAATTACCGAAGGCCAGGCCATGAGAAAGGCCGTCAAGGAAAGCCACTGTGTGTTTATGCACGGCACCGAACAGCGCGCAATGCCCGACGTTCGCCACATGTGCGAACTCGTTCGCAATGGCCGACTCGGTAGCTTGCACACAATCACGGTGGCCTGTCCCGGCGGCCAGGAAATTCCAGCCCAGCCGGACATGCCGATACCGAAAGGATTCGACTACGATAGGTGGCTGGGGCCGGCGCCGAAAGCGCCCTATACCGAGAAACGCTGCCAGCAACCTTGGTTTTTCTTCCTCTCCGACTACTCGCCCAGCGGATTTGTCTGTAGCTGGGGCGTCCATCACCTTGACATCGCTCAGTGGGCCATGGGCACTGACAAGACCGGCCCGGTTGAGATCGAGGGACGCGCCACGTTTCCAAAACCGGGCAGTCTCTCGGATACGCCACTGACCTGGCGAATTGAATATAAGTATGCCAACGGCGTGAAAATGATCTTCACGGACGCCTCGCAAAACCCCGAGGGCATTCGCTTCGAGGGAGCCGAGGGGTGGATTTTCAAAGCCTATCGCCAGGAAGCCAAAGCGCAGCCCGAGTCCCTTCTCCAGTCGGTCATCTCTCCCAACGAGATTCACCTCTATGAAGAGCCCGAAGGCAGCGACGACCACTGTTTCATCGAATGCGTGAAATCGCGCAAAGAGACGTGCTCGCCGATCGAGATTGCTCACCGATCCACCACGATCGGTTATCTCGGCCATATTGCCATACTTCTGAAACGCAAACTGAACTGGGATCCGGAGCAAGAGCGTTTCGTCAACGATCCCGAAGCCGATAAATTGCTCTCGCGACCCATGCGCCCTCCGTGGCACTTGTAGGTCGCATCGCCGCACGTGTTTAGCGCGAGTTCTTTCAAGATCCACTCCATGGCCAGCCCGTAACGATATAGTCCTTGATTTCTCGTGCGCCGTTGTTACAGTCTCGCGTACCGATCGGGGATGAGTCTTAAGTCAGGCAATGGTTAACTAACCGGGGTTCCACGAACTGTGGTGGCGGGGGAGAAGGAATACATTTCATCTCCTCAAGAATCATGGACAACTGAGTAACAGAGTTAGAGAGGGTGGGGTCCAACCATTAACCAGGAGGACACGTCATGAGCAACGGGACACTACCGAATTACCTGACGATGGCGAAGCCGAATCCGATGGAGAATCGGGTGCCATGGTACAAGAGCACGGCCCCGACGTATGCCGGGATCTTTCTGTGGGTCGTTTTCTACATGGAGATCGCCAAGAATACTCTCCCGCAAGCCGGATTGTGGTTGAGTTTGCTGGGGCTCGTCGTTGCCGCCCTTGTCTGTCACTTTCTTTTTTATCTCGTTCCCGGTTTGTTCGGCATGAAGAGCGGCTATCCGCTTTACGTAGTAGGTTCCTCGACCTATGGCACAGTGGGAGGCTTCTTTATGCCGGGCTTGCTAATGGGCCTGCTTCAGTTCGGCTGGCTTGCTGTGAACATCGCCGTCTCGACAAGTTTCATCCTGCAAGCGGCGGGTGTAGATCCCAAACCCTTGACGACGCCATTTGTCATTGTGGCGATCTTCTGGGGACTTGCCGCCTGTTTTGTGGGCGTTCTGGGTATCCAGTATGTTGCCAAAGTGGCTACTTTTCTCCCCATTGCTCCCCTGGTTATGATCCTCATCGTGTTCTTCACGAACGTGGGAAGTGTGGGCGACTTCAAGGTGGCCGCCAACGCTAAGCCTCTGGTGGGCTTTCTGGCGATGATCACAATGGTGGTCGGCTTCTTTGCCACGGCGGGAGCCGCGGGCGTGGACTTCGGGATGGGGAATCGCAACGCCAAGGACGTGCAGCTCGGTGGCCTCGTCGGGATCGCGCTGGCCATACTCATCGCCGGTGGCCTGCCGCTCATCGCGGTCGCCGGAGCGAATGGGGCCGATCCCAAACTGAACAGCTATGTATTCGATGCCGTCATCAAGCAGCAGGGCGGCTTCCTGGCGAAGTCCATGTTCATCCTGTTCACCATCGCCAGCTTCGCTCCGGCGGGTTTCAGCTCCTTCATCGCCGCCAACAGCATTGGGACAATGTTTCCCAAAGTGAACAAACTGCTCATGGTTCTCATCGGGGCCATTGTCAGTATCCTCCTGGGCGCGACGGGTGTGGCTCTCCACCTGGCGGGCGTTTTCTCGATCATTGGTGCCTCGTTTGGTCCGATTTGCGGTTCGATGGTCGCCGACTACCTGCTGAGCGGCCGCAAGTGGGCTGGGCCGCGGAAAGGGATCAACTGGGCGGGCTACATCGCGTGGGCTGTTGGATTCGTCGTCGCGATTCTCCCGACGGTCGGCGGAGAAAAGTTCGGCTTCATCTCGCCGGCTCCGGTCATTGCCTTTGTGATCGGCTTTGTCCTCTATGCGGTCCTTGCCAAGGCAGGACTCGAGCCGGAGGTAGCGGAACTGCCTTCAGCCAAGGGTGCATGAAAAGAACGTTCCCTCAAGTGCGCCCACAACGTGATCCGCGACGGACCATTCGGTCTATCTGTCGAGTCGCATCCCTGGCAGCGCGGTTCATGTTTGTGTTTAGCGCCCCGTCGGCGATCACGTTCTGCCAGAAAATCAAGCGAACGGGCACAAGGCCCTGAGCTACAACATCACGATCGCTAAAGCCGCACCGGTTCATGAACCGCCCCTGCGTGTATTCCTATCCTGTCCGATGAATTTAGACGCCCTTCCGGGCCGGAGGCTGCCTGCCTGTACACTGAATGATCAGCGCGGAATGCCGAACGCCACGAATTGCGATTGTTCTCACCGCCAAAAGAAAGTGAGGACCGTCGCCGACCGGGCTTGCGCGATGAGAAGGTCCTCTCATTTGAGCCGGCGAGTTCTGTCGAGCTTGCGGACTCCGCGCTCTGAGGTCAGAACAGTTATCAACGCAACATTTTCACCTCAGGAAGTTTCTCTTTGACCTGCGCCAGAAGTGATTTAATCCTTTCCCCCGGGTGGTCGGCAAGTCGTGCTGTGATCTGGGTGCTCGCGGGCGCTAAAAAAGCTGGACGAAAGCCAAAAGATGGAGAGACAAATGGTTTATCCCGGAGGGTAATCGCTCAAATCCAGAATGAGGGGTGAACGCTATGCATCGAAAGCAACGCCTCACACGTCGCGGCTTTGTCACGGGAACGATGGCAGCCGTCGCGGCGCCGTACATTATTCCCGCATCGGCATTGGGACTCGATGGCGCGGTCGCGCCAAGCAATCGCATTACAATCGGCTTCATCGGGACGGGCGACCACGGGATCAACCGCAACCTCAAGCGCTTCCTTCGCGAACCCGATGCCCAGGCTCTCGCCGTCTGCGACGTGGATTCCGAGCGCCGCGAGAACGCCAAGAAGATTGCCGAAGACCACTATACAAAGGACACACCCAAAGGATCGTACAAGGGCGTCGCGGCTTATAATGACTTCCGCGAAATCATCGAGCGCAAAGACATTGACGCCGTGATGATCTCGACACCCGACCACTGGCACGTGATTCCCGCGTTGATGGCAGTTCGCGCCGGGAAAGATGTCGAATGCGAAAAGCCGCTGTCGCTGACCGTCGTCGAGGGGCGCGTTCTCAGCGACGAGGTGAAAAAATACAACCGCATTTTCCAGACCTCGTCCGAGAACCGGTCGTATGAGTGCTACTATCGAATGGCGGAGCTGGTTCGCAATGGCCGCATCGGCAAACTCCAACACATCAAAGTGACGCTGCCGCGCGGCCACTCGATTCACAAAGCGAGTATGGAAGTCGGTCCGCCCCCGAAGGGTTTCGATTACGACATGTGGCTCGGACAGGCGCCCGAAGCGCCTTACTGCGAGGCGCGATGTCATTGGAATTTCCGTTGGATTCTCGACTACTCCGGCGGACAATTGACCGACTGGGGCGCTCACCTCATTGATATCGCCCAATGGGGAAACGACACGGAATCCACCGGCCCGATTGAAGTCCAGGGAACCGGGACATTTCCCAGGGAAGGGCTCTATAACACGGCCACCGATTTCAGCATAGACTACAAGTATGCCAATGGTGTCACGATGAACGTCTCGGCGAGTCAACCGGGAATCCGATTCGAGGGAACCGAAGGATGGATTGGCAACAAGGGCTGGAACGCTCCCATGGAAGCGGAGCCCAAGACAATTCTCGATTCGCAAATCGGACCTAACGAAATCCATCTCTACACGGAACCGGAGGGCGAACAGCGAAACTTTCTCGACTGTGTGAAGTCACGCAAACCGTGCTATGCACCGGCGGAGGTTGGCCATCGGACGATCACCATCGCTCACATCGGTCACATTGCCATTCGGCTGGGCCGAAAGCTGCGCTGGAATCCTGAGAAAGAGCGGTTCGTGGGCGACGACGAAGCCAACCGAATGCTCAGCCGCCCCATGCGCAAGCCCTGGAAGCTGTGAGAAAGCCCACAAAAGGTGAGAGGGCGTGTTGACGGGGGGTTCTCATTGTGAAAGAAGTTCAGATGGAAGGACAGAGTGTGTAGAACATGAAGCCGTCGGTTTACATTGATACCACAATTCCGAGCTACTATGTGGACACGCCTCCTTCGCTCGAAGTCCATATTCGACGCACACGAGTATGGTGGGAGGAAGAACGAGGTTACTATGAGGTGTTCACTTCGCCGTTTGTTCTACGAGAGCTCGAGGAGGGGGACTTTCCGGGTCAATCGCAGGCCTTGGCACTTGTTCAGAGGCTGCCGCTACTGGCTCCCGACCCGGCCATTGAGGACGTGGGGCGGCAATACATCGAGAATTACTTGATGCCGGTGTCTGACGTGCGGGATGCATTTCATCTGGCATTTGCCTCCCACTACAAGATGGACTACCTGGTGACATGGAATTGCGCACACCTGGCGAACGTGAACAAGAGGCGGCACATCGCGCAGATCAATCAGAGGCTTGGACTGTTTACGCCCGTCATTGTCACGCCTCTGGAATTGCTTCTGCCGGAAAGGGTTGATTAGCATGGCACGTAAATGGGACGATCCTGTCGTGGAAGAAGTCCGTGACCGTGGAAGGTCTTATACCGAACATTTCGGGCATGATGTTCGTGCAATCATGGAGGACCTGCGGAAGCATCAACGCGAGCATCCAGAAAGGTATGTCTCGCAGCTCACCGTGGTTCCTGAAAAGACTGACAGGGATAAAACAGATCACCGAGATACCTGATTGGCGACGACGAGGCGAACCGGATGCTCAGTCGCCCCATGTGCCCGCCGTGGAAGCTGTGAGGCCAGTTGCCGATCCCTCGAATCAATCCACAGGTTGCGGGTTCGACGTGCTCCAAGAATGAAGGAGGAACGGGGCTACCCTGACTTTGTATTGACGTGGACCTCCAAACCAGCCAACATTCGCTGGCTGAAAAGCGGAGAGACTGCAAGAATAGACCGAAAGATGCCAGGTGTGTCATGACAGACGAATTCAAGTCCCTGCTGTCGCAAGTGCAGCGGCTAACTACCATAGAGAAAATCCGTTTGGTGGAACTAATACTGCCTGAAGTCGAAAGCGCCTTTTCGGGCGAAAACAAGACGCCTCGCCGGCGGTGGAAAGGGATTTATCGCGATAACGGCCCGGTGCCCGGCGAAGAAGATATCGCGCAAATGCGACGGGAAGTCTGGCCCCAATCATGAAGGCCGTAGCCGACACTCATACCGCAATCTGGTATCTCTGGAAGCCAGAGAACCTATCTCCCGAAGCGACCGCGGTTATGGACGAATCAGCAAACGCGGGTGAGAGAATCGGCCTTTCGAGTATTACGCTATGCGAAGTTGTCTATCTCGCTGAGAAGCAGCGCATCCGCAGCGATGCCTTTGAGCTGTTTCTCGAAGCGATCTACGCTCCCGATGGGATATTTGAGGAGGTGGCGCTGGATTCGGGCATAATATCGCTGATGAGAAATGTCCCCTTGTCCCAGATTCCGAACATGCCAGACCGCATCATCGCGGCCACCGCCCTTTTCCTCAAGGTTCCGCTCATAACGAAAGATCGCGAGATCCGCAATTCGAACATACCGACGGTTTGGTGACCGACCCGAAACAACGCAAAAGAACACCAGACCGTGATGGCAAAACGAGGACCATCGGTCCACTTCTCGGTGTGGCTTGCCCTGTTCTGGTCGTCAGGAAGGTGAACCATGAATGAGCTGACATCAAATCTCCTAACCAAAGAAAGGAGCCAAACGATGAACAGTAGCACGAAAACCATCGTCAGTATTCTATTGTCCGTGGTTGGCTTGTGTTCGGTCTCGAAACCTTCAGTGCGCCCGGTCGCCGAGGGATCGCAGACGAAAGGGCTGACCAATCCATTCTTTGCCATGGACACGGCGACCGACAGGAAGGCGTCGCCCAAGGCACAGGCCGAAATGGTCAACGAGCTGGGCTATGCGGGGATTGGTTGTGACATCAAAGCCATGCCCGACATGCTCAAAGCGGTGGATGACTGCGGCACAAAGTTGTTCACCGTCTATGTCGGAGCAAACGTTGATCCGGCAAAGCCCAAATATGACCCGCAATTGAAAGACGTCCTCAAATCACTGAAGGGCCGCGACACCATAATCTGGCTTTTCATCACCGGTGCGAAACCTTCGAATGCCGACCGCGACGAGCAGGCGGTTGCCATCGTTCAAGAAGTGGCCGACCTGGCGGCGGACTCGGGACTTCGCCTGGCCCTCTATCCTCACACAGGATTTTACGTGGAACGGGTCGAAGACGCGTTGCGCGTGATGAAGAAAGCCAATCGAAAAAACGTGGGTGTCACCTTCAATCTCTGCCATTGGCTCAGGGTGGACAAAGAGGAAAACATGGTGCCGCTGCTCCAGCTGGCCCTGCCTCACCTCTTCGTGGTAACCATCAATGGCGCCGACAGCGGCGGAAAGAATTGGGACACGTTGATCCAAACGTTGGATCGCGGGACGTTTGACAACTACAAGTTTCTGAAAACATTGAGGGATTTGGGCTACACAGGCCCGATTGGCTTTCAAGGTTACGCCATCAAAGGCGACGCGCGCGACAACCTCAAGCGAACCATCGCCGCCTGGCGTATCCTATCGGCCCGAATCGCTAGCGAACAGAAGCAGTAGAACCGGCAGCGGCCCCGGAAGTATCATATGTTTCTTACGGCTCCTAAAAGAATGAGAAGGTCTTGCTGTCCCAGCGGGACAGAATGACAATAGCCCAGCCTTTCAAGGCTGGGGAAGAGCGCACGAACAAGCTGTTTGAGTCCCGTCGGGACGGCTGAGAGAGTCATTTTCCTTGTGCTTTTCAGTCGTCCCTACAGGACTCGGTTCAAGAGGGAAAGGCTCCAGTTCCCAGCCTTAAAAGGCTGGGCTACTCTCGTTTGGTCCCGACGGGACCAAGGCAAAACGCATTTTTTTAGGCGTTCTTATACTTTACGGGAGCAAAGATCATGACAAACTTTGCAAAAACATTCATGTTCCTGACACTCGCGGGAATGTTGTCTTCGCTTGCTACCGCCGCCTCGGAGAAGTCCTTGGGCGACCCGCAGATGCCGCGCGAAATCTCCGTTAGGAACAAGTCGCTCTCGGTTACGTTTCACACAAGCGATGGCACGCTGTCGGTGCTTGACCGGCGAGCGGAGAAGACGTGGAACCAGCGACCATTTCGCGATGAGTTGGTGATAAAGTCCGCGAGAAAAGCATCGGACAGCCAAATCGAATGGAACTGGGACCGAAAGATCTCCGGACTTCAGGGCACGGCAACACTGACGCTCGATGGCGAATTACCGGAGTGTGTCGTGACTCTTTCGGCCGACGGCAAACTCGCCCAATCCCTGTCGTTTCCCCACCCCTTCACAGCCGAACCGCCCGCTTATCTTGTCGTACCGATGAACGAGGGGATTTCCTACCCGGTGGACGATGCGAGCATCCAGCCGATGAGCCTTGTCGCCTATGGAGGCCATGGAATCTGCATGGCTTTTTGGGGTGTAACCGACGGCACTGCCGGACAAATGGCAATCATCGAAACGCCAGACGATGCCGCCATTCGCATCGCACGCGTGGACGGCCGCCTCGTGATTGCTCCCGAGTGGCAATCGCAGAAAGGCCGGTTCGGCTACGAGCGGCGCTTACGCTACATCTTTCTCGATCGCGGCGGCCACGTTGCCATGTGCAAGCGCTATCGGGCCTATGCGCAAAAGGTTGGGCTTTTCAAGACCCTCGACGCCAAGCGCCGTGAGAATCCCAACGTTGACCTGCTCATCGGCGCCGTCAATGTCTGGTGTTGGGAAAAGGACGCTCCGAGCATGGCTCGTGAAATGCAGGCCGCCGGCATCCAACGAATTCTTTGGAGCAACGCCCAATCGCCCGAGAACCTGCGGGCACTGAACGATCTGAAAGGCGTGCTGACCAGCCGCTATGAAATCTACCAGGACGTGATGAATCCCGAGAACTTCACGATGCTTCGCGGCGTACACAAGGACTGGACAACCGAGGCATGGCCAAAGGACATCATGATCGGCGCCAATGGCGACTGGACGCGCGGATGGAGGGTCCGGGCCAAGGACGGCACGATGATTCCCTGCGGCGTCTTGTGCGACCGGCAGGCCCTGCCCTATGCCGAAAGGCGCATCCCCGAAGAACTCAAAACCCATCCCTACCGTTGTCGTTTCATAGACACGACCACAGCGTCGCCATGGCGCGAGTGTTACAACCCCGACCATCCGATGACGCGTTCCGAAAGCCGACGCTACAAAATGGATCTCCTGCGTTATGTTTCGGAGACGATGGGATTGGTGACGGGCAGCGAAACAGGTCACGACGCCACGGTCCCGTACGTGCACTATTTCGAGGGAATGCTCAGTCTGGGACCTTACCGAGTTCCCGACGCCGGGCGCGACATGCAGCGAATCTGGGACGAGGTGCCCGAGAACGTGGCCAAGTTCCAGCTGGGCCACTCCTATCGGCTGCCGCTGTGGGAACTCGTTTATCACGACTGCCTCGTCGCCCAGTGGTATTGGGGCGATTACAACAATAAACTTCCCTCGTTATGGGACAAGCGCGACCTCTTCAACGCCCTCTACGGGACGCCGCCCATGTTCATGTTCAACCGCAAACTGTGGGAAGAGAGAAAGGACCGCTTCGTTGCCAGTTACAGGGCCACGTGCCCGATCGCCCGGGCCACCGGCTACGCCGAGATGACCGACCACCGATTCCTCACCCCCGACCGCTCGATCCAGCAAACCACTTTCGCCAACGGCATCACGGTGACAGTGAATTTCGGCGATGCACCCTATCGCCTCCCCGGCGGCGCCGAAATTCCACCGAAGAAATCTCACGTGGCTGGGATGAAGCCGTAAGGGCGGCGCCAAAGAAAAGAGAAGGAATTCGGCTTGGACTTTGAACGGGTCAAATACTAGGAACGGCCCGCGGCACTGATACCCATGTTTCTCTTCATTGTCTTGGCGAATGACGTATCCATCCGAAGACCGTCCGGCCACACGGCTTTATCGACGCCAGCGCAAAGTATTTGACGGCTGGCTTTTCGCTTGATCTTGGTCTGTTACCCTCGTCACGATTGGGGTTGCGAGGAGAAGAGCGATGAAAGCGAAGGCTGGTCCAATCGGGGAGAACACGTTCAGTGATCGGCGCGTCGAGGGATTACTCGCGGATTTCAAAGAGCGTCTCTTTTCAACCTTTGGTTCACGCTTCCAGCGAGCGGTTCTCTATGGCTCTCGTGCCCGCGGTGAAGCGACACCGGATTCGGACATAGACGTCCTGGTCGTCCTGGATCCTCTGGAAGACGCCACTAGTGATTGGGATCATTGCATTGACATTGCCGCCGACATCGCCGCCCGCACAGGTCAGTTGATTTCTGTTCTTGTCTGCTCATCTGAGGACTACGCCCATCGCGAACATCCGCTGCTTATCAGCATTCGCCGCGAGGGAGTCGCTTTGCGATGAAACCCGATTCCACCTCGCTGGCTCTCAAGGCTGACGAGTGTCTGCAAGTGGCGCGCGAGCTGTTTGCGGGTGGCCACTATGACTTCTCGGCGGGTCGCGCTTATTACGCCATGTTCTATCTCTCCGAAGCCACTCTTCTGGAAAGGGGCAAAACGTTCTCCTCACACCATGGGGTTTTGGCTGGTTTCTTTCACGAATTCGTCGAGCCGGAGCTTATTGACCGCAGTCATCACCAGTCGTTGGTGCGCGGTTTCGAGCTCCGACAGGCAGGAGACTACGGCGGATTCGCCAGCGTGTCGAAAGAACAATGTGAAGACCTTCTGGAACGTGCCGCGCGCTTCTTTGGCGCAGTTCGCTTGATGCTCGAGCAGTCGCAGTGATCTGTTTTTCTTTCGTGACAGAACGATCTGGAGTGAACAACGATGACCACCGGCAAATGCGACCGTCGGCAGTTTCTCAAGGCGGCAGTCTTTGGCGCCTCTGGGATGATCCTACCTCAGCGGGTTCGTGGGGCAACACAGGCCGCGAAAGGCAAGCGCCCGAACATCATCTTCATTGAGACCGACAGCCAGGATGGTCGCGGCCTGGGCTGCATGGGGCATGCCGCGATGCGGCGGGCGACGCCCAATCTCGACGCCCTGGCCCGCCAGGGCACTCTCTTTCGCAACGCCTATTGCAACAGTCCCATGTGCTGTCCCTCGAGGGCCAGCATGTGGAGCGGCCTGTGGACCCATCACTGCGAAGGATGGAACAATTACAAGGGACTGTCCGAGACCGACCCGACTTTTCGCACACGCCTCGAGGAAGCGGGTTACCTCGTGCAGACCTTCGGCAAAACCGACTATCTTTCCGGTGGGCACTCGATCCGCGCCCGCGTGTCGGCATGGACACGGTCGGCAAACATCGAACGGCCCAATTACAGAATGGAACCACCGCAGATCATAAAAGGGGACAGCAGCCAGATCCATGAAGGCGACTGGCAGACCGTTGAGCGCGGCCTTAACTGGCTGAAAGACGTGGCCGCCACCGACGACAGGCCCTTCATGCTCTATGTCGGCTTTAACGCCCCGCATCCCGCTTTCAGGACATCGGAAAAGTACCTCGAAAGGATTGACGAGAAGGGCGTGACGATACCGCCCACCGACCAGCAAGACCATCCCGTCATGCGGTACCAGCGAATCGTCAAGAGTTGGCTGTATGGCTTTTCGGACGAGATGGTGCGGAAAGTCCGTCGAATTTATTTCGCCATGATCGCCGAGGTGGACGCGATGGTCGGTGAGCTGCTTGCGGCGATCAAGAAGCTGGGTCTGACCGAATCTACCTACGTCATTTTCACAAGCGACCACGGCGAAAACGCCATGGAACACCGCCAGTTCTATAAGATGAATCACTACGAATCGTCGGCCCGCGTGCCGATGATCGTCGCCGGGCCAGGCCTCCCAAAAGGCGTGGAGGTTGAAACACCTGTCTCCTTGGTAGACATCTATCCGACCCTGATGGATATGGCCAACCGGGCCACTCCACAAGGGCTCGACGGACATTCGCTCATGCCGCTCCTGACCGGCCAACCGAGCGACCATCCCAACTGGGTCTTGAGCGAATACCACGACAGCACGTGCAATACGGGCAGTTTCATGATCCGTCGCGGGAACTGGAAATACATCGCCTACGTGGGTTACGAGCCGCAACTGTTCAACCTCAAAGACGACCCCGACGAGATTCGCAACCTCGCCAAGGCCAGACCCAAGGTGGTCAAGGAAATGGACGCTCTGCTGCGAAAAATCGTTCCCTACGAGGCGGTTGACGCCAAGGTCAAAGCCTATGACAGGCAAAGCTTCCGCCGGTGGCGCGAGGAAATGAAGGCGCGCGGGGAGTATGAGAAGAACATGGCCCAATTGTTCAGCGGCTGGGACAACTTGCGCGACGACGAGATCACACCCTGGACTGAAAAGGACGAAGCCCTGATCCTCCGGTGGCTGGGCGGTGCTTAAGAGAAAAGGGAATCTTGGGCCGCCCTTCGGAGCCGAGTAGGTCAGAGCGCGCCCCTACTTCTTGCCCGGAGATGGCTCAACTTCCTGGATGCGGATATTGCGCCAGCGCACCTCGAGGGGCTTTTCACTCTTGCTCGAATGCACTTGAAGAGCAATAAAGCCCGTGGCGGTCATCGTGTCTGTCAGATCGGCCGCAGCCGTGCCGTTGAGCCACGTTTTGATCGAAGGGCCGATGGCCTCAACGCGGAAATGATTCCACTCGCCCTGTTTGAAGGCTTTGCGGGCAGCTTCGTTGTTCTTCAAGTCATATAGCCAGCCGCGGCGCCCCTCGTCGTAAATGCCACCCGTAAAGGCGCGGGTCGAGGGATCAATCTCCACCTGGTAGCCGTGCACTTGGCCGTCTTTGTACTCCTTCAGGCTGTTGCTGCGAATTTGAACCCCGGAATTCAGCTCCGGCGCCACCTTGAAGTCCAACTCGAGGATGAAATTGCTGTAGTTCTTTTCCGTGCAAAGAAAACTGTTGCGAGTGTTTTCTACGGTAGTGCCCACGATGGCGCCATCCTCAACTTTGTAGATCGCCTTGCCGCCGCGCTGAATCCATCCGTTCAGGGTTTTGCCATCAAAAAGGCTCTGCCATTTTTCACTCTCACCGGCGGCCAGAAAGCCGACATTCGGCGCCAAGCATACCAACAAACCCACCGTCAACCATGTTGAATACCGTTTCATTTCCGCTCCTTTCTTTCTTGTTTGAATGTGGATCGTGCGCAGCGTACGCAACGGCTTATCTATCCCGTCGCTTTCGGGTAGAATCAAGGTTTTTCAACGCAAAGCAGCCAGATAGTCAGAGCGCTGGCGGCCCTGACAGGGTTCCCCTCATCGTTTGTCAGAAAATTGCGGAATAGAGAACACCGGCGCGTCACCGGCAATCCTTTCTGCAAGCGGCCTTCGGCGAGGTTTTCTCTTTTCAATGGCTTTTTCCGTTTCACGCGACACAATAATGGAGCCGTGAGAAACAGGTTGTCGTATTTGTAGTTCCCACTTCAGTGGGCCCAACAAGAAAAAATCCCCCACTGATGGTTATCAACCAATTATGTGGACAGTTTCAGGGAAGGACGGATGGAAAAGCACCGTGGCGCATCCATTGGCTGCGCGTGGGGTGACCAGACGTCTTGCCGCCTGAAGACGGCGGGACGAAGCCAGCGTCTGCGGGCCATTGCGGCCTGACCCTGAAAGGGTCAAAGGACACAGCCTGGGGCAACGCCCCAGGAACACAATCATCCGGTGTTCCAGC
>Ga0315280_10005195_pt1 | contig 18709 bp, 10 predicted proteins | sample YL17G06_40_MG_FD_203697 | JGI IMG/M metagenome (GOLD analysis project Ga0315280, IMG submission 203697) | Sediment microbial communities from Yellowstone Lake, YNP, Wyoming, USA - YL17G06_40 | ecosystem: Environmental > Aquatic > Freshwater > Lake > Sediment | place: USA: Wyoming | collected... | reverse complement strand
ACCTCCTCGTATGATATGTTTGCCGGCCACCGGAGGCTGTTCCGGTTGACCGGCGGACGGGGCTCCTGGCAGAATAGCTTGCAGAGCTATCAGGGGAGAGGCTTCGACCTCCTTGTGGCACTGACCACTGCGACAGAGCGCCTCCCCTGGTCTTCTGTTACTTCTAACGCCCGAGATGTTCGGCCGTCCTCTCGCCCGCGGCAGCAGGCGGGGGCATTCCGAGAAGGACGCATCCCGCAAGGGACGCCAGTTCTCATCCGCGAGGCTGTTGAGGCAGAAGACGCCAGGAGCCCAGATAGCTACTTCAACAAAGGCGGTGCCTTATGTCCAAACTTCATGTAGGTCTGGATGTCTCGCAGAAGTCCGTCGCCACATGCTTCGTTCTCGACGATGGAACCGAGCCTGTCAAACGCTTCAGCTTCGAGCACAACCCCGCCGGAGTCGACAAGCTCGTCGCAAAGATCAACGCAACGGCAGAAGATCTCGGCATAGACCAGGTTCTCATCGGAATGGAAACAACAGGCCTTTTGTGGTGGCATCTCGCGGAGGCCCTGCGAAACTGTGCCGAACTGCAGCACCTCCAGCCGAGAATCTATGCCATCAACGCCAAGCTCGTGGCCCACTTCAAGAAAGCCTACGCCGAGATGGACAAGACCGACCCTGGCGACGCCTTCGTCATTGCGGACCGCCTCCGTTTCGGCAGGCTTCCCAGGCTCGCAGAGCCCGACGAGAGGTATCTGGCCATCCAGAAGCTCACACGGCACCGCTTCCATCTCATTCACTCCCTGGCCGGTGAGAAGAACAGGTTTCTGACGCACCTGTTTCTCAAGTTCTCAGCCTTTTGCCAGGAAGAACCTCTCTCCGACCCGTTCGGCGCTGCCTCAAGCGCGCTGCTGACTGAGTTCCTTTCCGTCGATGAGATCGCTCAGATGCCAGTTGAGGATCTAACCGACTTCCTGGTCGAAAAGGGCAAGAACCGCTTTCCAGACCCCGAAGCTGTCGCCAAAGCCATCAAACAGGCCGCCAGGAACTCCTATCGCCTGAGCAAATGCCTCGCCGATCCGGTCAACATCGTGCTTGCGATGACCCTGGAGAATGTCCGCTTCTTCGAGAAGCAGATCGCGGCAATCGACAAAGCCATCACAAGAGAACTCGCGGCCTTTCCCGGCGCGCAGGTTTTGCTTTCCGTGCCCGGACTCGGCCCGGTCTTTGTCGCCGGCATCATCGCCGAGGTTCAGGATGTGAACCGATTCGACACCGATGCCCAGCTCGCAAGGTTCGCCGCCATAGTCTGGAAGAAGAACCAGAGCGGAGCGTTCGAGGGTGATGACACCCCGATGATGCGCTCCGGCAACGAGTATCTTCGCTACTACTTCATCGAAGCCGCAAACTCGCTGAGAATGCACAACGAGGAATACGCGGCATACTACCAGACCAAGTATCGCGAGGCCACCACGCATCACCACAAGAGGGCCTGCGTCTTGACCGCCCGCAAGCTGGTAAGGCTGGTTCACACTCTGCTGCGAAAGGGCCAGCTCTACCAGACCCCCGACCAAAGAAAGGAGTCGCATGCCGTCCTACCAGCCGGAATGACACCGGGTGAACTCGCGCGCCACGTGGTCAGGCGTCGGCAAGCCAAGGGCCGCTTCAGAGTCCACCTGGACCATTAGCGCCGTCTTTACCTGTCAAAGAACAGCCCGATCAAGCCCCCGCTGAAAGGCTAACCCTTTGGTACGCCCCACAGCTACTCAAAACCAGGGCTTGACATTACACCCCGAGTCTGTTCTATTATACCTCATTCCTCGCTTCGAGTCGAGGAGTTTTCAGGCGGCATAGTTCACAGATGAGAAAGAGTCGAAACAACCAGTTTGTTACGGTGAGAGTCGAAGGAGCAATCCTGCCCGTCGATCTGCTCCAACGCGTCTCCGATGGCGACAAGTCACTCGGTGGACTGAGTCCTGCCGAATACCATCTGATCGGCAATGAGAAGCTCAATGAGGCGACCAACCGATCCTGGAACAGGATGCTCGGTGCGTGGGCAGCGTTCAAAGCAGGTATGGCCAAACTGCCGGACACCGATCCCAAGACGTCTCTCACTCGTGAACGCTGGCTCCTGCCGCTTTTCCAGGAACTCGGCTACGGCAGGCTGGCAACCGCCAGGGCAGTCGAACTCGACGGCAAGAGTTTCGCGGTTTCGCATTTGTGGGGCAACACGCCTATTCATCTTGTCGGCTCCGCCATAGACCTCGATAGCCGTACTGAAGGCGTCGCTGGTGCGGCGCGTATGACTCCTCACGGTCTGGTCCAGGAGCTTCTGAACCGCTCGGACGATTACCTTTGGGGATTCGTCTCGAATGGTCTTCGCGTGCGCATTCTCCGCGATAACTCCAGCCTCACGCGCCAGGCGTTCGTTGAGTTTGATCTGGAAGCGATGATGGAGGGCGAGGTCTACTCGGACTTCGTTCTCTTGTGGCTGCTATGCCATCAGTCGCGGGTGGAAGCCGATAAGCTCGACGAGTGCTGGCTTGAGAAGTGGTCCAAGGCCGCGCAGGAACAAGGCACACGCGCTCTCGACCAACTCCGGGATGGTGTCACGGCAGCCATCGCCGCGTTCGGCAGCGGATTCGTCTCCAATCCGGCGAACCGCGATTTGCGGGAGAAACTCAGGAACGGCGCGCTGGACAAGCAGGATTTCTACCGCGAGCTTCTGCGACTGGTCTACAGGCTGCTGTTCATCTTTGTTGCCGAGGACCGAGACCTGCTCCTTGCGCCTGGGACCGAAAGAAAGATCCGCGAACGCTATACCAAGTATTACTCCACAGCGCGCATTCGTCGTCTGGCAGGGAGAAAGCGGGGCACGAAACATCCGGACCTATACCAGGGTTTCAGAGTAGTGATGCAGAAGCTCGGCAGCGACGAGGGCTGCCCGGAACTGGGATTGCCTGCGCTCGGCAGTTTCCTGTTCTCACATTCTGCTATTGCGAGCATAGAGGGCTGCGAGATAGCAAATTCCGACCTCCTGGCCGCCATCCGTGCCCTTGCACATACGATGGACGGTGGCGCTCTCCGACCGGTTGACTACAAGAACCTCGGCTCTGAAGAACTCGGCAGTGTATATGAATCCTTGCTGGAACTCCATCCGGAACTCAATCTCGATGCTGGAGTCTTCGAGCTTCGAACCGCGGCCGGTAATGAGCGCAAGACCACAGGCAGCTACTACACGCCGACTGGCCTGATCCAGTGTCTGCTTGATTCCGCCCTTGACCCGGTGCTGGACGAGGCAGTAAAGAAGACCGATCCTGAGAAGGCACTGCTGGCGCTAAAGGTGTGTGATCCCGCTTGCGGAAGCGGGCACTTTCTGATTGCCGCAGCACATCGGATAGCCAAACGTGTCGCGACGGTCCGCACGGGTGAGATTGAGCCTTCGCCGGATGCTGTTCGCGCCGCACTTAGACAGGTTATCTCCAAGTGCATCTACGGCGTGGACATCAACCCTATGTCGGTGGAGCTATGCAAGGTCGCATTGTGGATGGAGGCAATCGACCCTGGCAAGCCGCTCTCATTCCTGGATCACCACATCCAGTGCGGGAATTCTCTGATCGGTGCAACTCCGCGACTACTGAAAGAGGGCATTCCAGATGCCGCCTTCGACACCGTCGAGGGCGACGATAAGGTTGTCTGCTCGGAGTACAAGAAGCGTAACAAGAAGGAGCGCGAAGGTCAGCAGAGCCTATTCGCGCACGATCTACAGCCCTGGGAACAGCTCGGCAACCTCTCGGCGGCGATGATGAACATCGACTCCGACGACGATGGCTCCATTGCCGCAGAGCACCGTAAGCAAGAGCGGTATGAGAAACTTGTCAATTCTAGCGACTACGAATTCGGCAGGCTTCTCGCCGACACTTGGTGCGCCGCGTTCATGTGGAAGAAGACCCGCCAGTTCGACTACCCAATCACGGAGGAAGTCTACCGCCGCATTGAGCGCACTCCTCACTGGTGCCCCGATTGGATGAAGAAAGAGGTCCAGCGGCTCGCCGGGCAGTACCAGTTCTTCCATTGGCACCTGGCATTTCCCGACGTGTTCAGAGTACCCGCCAAGGACGAAGAGTCGGAGAACGAGCAAACCGGCTGGATCGGCGGTTTTGATTGTGCACTGGGAAATCCGCCGTGGGAAAGAATGAAACTCCAGGAAGAAGAGTTCTTCGCCTCGCGCGACCCCGAGATCGCGAATGCCGCCAACAAGGCTGCGCGCCAGAAGCTGATCAAACTCCTGGCGACTGAGAACCCGGAATTGGCACGTGAGTTTGCGGAGGCGAAACGAGCTGCAGAGAACTCCAGCAGCTACATCAGAAACTCGGGGCGTTACCCCCTTACGGGTGTTGGTGATGTGAACACGTATGCCGTATTCGCTGAGGTATTCCGGACCGTGCTGTCAAGCAGAGGGCGCGCCGGGATCATCTGTCCCACAGGCATCGCGACGGACAACACTACAAAGGCATTCTTCGATGACCTCAGTGCCCGCCGCAATCTAGCCAGCGTGATCGGCTTCGAGAATGAAGCATTCATCTTTCCGAACGTCCACCACTCATTCAAGTTCTGCGCATTGACCGTCGCCGGGCTGGGAGCTGATGTCCAGGAGGCCGACTTCGCATTCTTGTGCAGGTACTTCTCCGATGTCCATGACAGGACGCGCCATTTCAGGCTAAGCGCGTCCGATATAGTGCTCTTGAACCCAAATACCCGAACCTGTCCGGTATTCCGTACTTGGCATGACGCTGAACTCACGAAGGCGATCTACAGGCGAGTTCCCGTACTCATCAACGAGGATACCGACGAGAATCCCTGGGGTGTTTCGTTCGTACGCATGTTTGACATGTCGAACGACAGCGGGCTTTTCCGGTCAGAGCCCGGCGAGGACTTGCTACCTCTCTACGAAGCGAAGATGATGCATCATTTCGACCATCGCTATTCCACCTATGAAGGGGCTACACAAGCGAACCTGAACGCAGGAATCCTGCCTCAGACAACGCCTGATCAAAAGTCCGATCCGAGCTTCGCTGTCCGGTCGCGATACTGGGTTGCTCAAGATGACGTGCTGAGCGCGTTGCCCGACGGTTGGAGTCGGCGATGGTTCTTGGCGTTTCGTGACATAACCAGCAGTATTGTTGAGCGCACAGCAATCTTCAGTCTGCTGCCCATTAGCGCTGTTGGAAACAACGCGCCGCTGCTGCTTCCCCGGAATCCTGACGTTCTTGTCAGCGGGCTTCTCGGGTGCTTGTCTTCGCTGCCCTTTGACTTCACTGCTAGACAGAAGATCGCTGGTTCCCACATGAATTTCTTCCTGCTAAACCAACTGCCGGTTCTTGACCCAGGCGCGTTCACACCAACTGTGAATCAGTTCGTTGTGCCTTTCGTGCTTGAACTATCCTACACTGCCTGGGACATCAATCCGTTCGCCGACGACGTGTGGAAAAACGCAGACGACGCGCTGCGCGAGACTGTCGTGCGCCAGTGGGAGGAGAACCGCGCCGCTACCGGCGGACACAAGTGGGACCCGCCCGAGTGGACCAAGATCGATGAGGACGGCATCAAGCTTCCACCATTCAAATGGGACGAGGATCGCCGCGCTGTGCTTCGCGCCGAACTCGATGCATACTACGCGAAGCTCTACGGCCTGAACCGAAAGCAACTTCGCTATATCCTGGACCCACACGGACTATCGAAGAAGGAACTCGAGGACATCCTCGACCCGCGGGAAGACCCGACCTGCTCCGGCCCGCACCTCTTGCCGGAACACCCGGACGAGGACTTCCCGGGCGAGACCTTCCGCGTCCTCAAGGACAAAGAAGAAAAGCAGTTCGGCGAATACCGCACCCGCCGCCTCGTGCTGGAAGCCTGGGAACGTCTGCACGCACAGGGTCTGATGCCGGAGGCGTACGATAGGAACAATGAGAGGGATGAAATGAGCCATGTCTGACAAAGTGGAGTTCGCGCTGCTCACAAACGGATTGGATTTCATAGAGTCCGCGATAGACCATCTGAGCGGAAGCCCTTCGGCACGCGACTTGAAATACGCGACTCTCCATCTGGCGGCAGGCATAGAACTCGTCCTCAAGGAGCGCCTGCGGGACGAGCACTGGACAATGGTGTTCGCCAAGCCGGAAAACGCCGCGCGTACGGACTACTTAGCTGGCAGCTTCCAGAGTGTGGCCCTGGACGATAGCATCAAGAGACTGGCCAACGTCTGCGGAGTCTCGATCTCTAGTGATCACCAGAGGCATCTGCGTAACCTGCGTGATCGTCGCAACAGGCTCGAACATTTCGGTATCACGGATTCTGCGGAGGCGTTCAAAGCAGCAACCGCTGAAGCGCTGGCATTCATCATCGATTTCATAGACACCCATCTCGACATGGCAGGCTTTGAGGAAGATGACCGCCAGCGTCTGGCGAGGATCCGAGAACGCCTCAGTGAGTTCGAACACTTCGTCACCGAGCGATGGAAAGCAATCCAGGACGAAGTGGACGAGGCGGCCTACGCGTTGACCTGTCCAAGTTGCGATCAGGACGCGCTGATACTCGGTGAGAGCATCCGGTGCCGGTTCTGCGGCTATGCAGGCGATGCGCGTGAGGTGATGGATCGGTTTGTCACGGAAGTCCTTGGGGTGACCTGGCACGACGTGGCTGACGGAGGCGAATGGCCGGTCTATACATGCCCTGAGTGCGGAATGGATGGGCTTGTAGATCGTGGACCCAGCGGCAACATTGCCCCGTGGCATCAATACATCTGCTTTGAGTGCCGGAATGCCTGGAAGGAAGGCGGGCTGTGCTTCTGCGGTCACTGCGGCGAGTATAAGCCTGCGGGCGATGCCACGGGCATCTGTGATGAGTGCTTTCAGCGGCTGATTGAGGAAGACTGATGGTTTTGGGAATGGCACTGTCCGTAACAAGAACAGCAACACGGCCGAACCTGGCTCTCTGCGCCGGAGAGTCGCCGGGAGGCGTTCGACCAGCTAGGGACAGCAAGAGATGAATCTGAGGTGCCGCTGTGAGTCGCTATCTTTTCGATTCGAACCTCTTTCGCGGCCTTCCGTATCCGCGACCTGGCGAAAGCGAGAGCAGCGTGACTCTAGGTGAGCAGGTGAAACGAGCCGTGATTGCTGGTGGGGATCGCATAGTCGCCTGCGTCGAGACCATTTACGAGTTTGTATCTCACATCAATGAGGAGGAGAAGGCCGATTACTATGTCTTCCACAAGGCGATCAGCGCCCTCCTCCACTATACAGACGAGACCGTTATTGAGCATGCAGACTATGGGATGCAGAAACGCCTGTTGGGTGAACCCAGACATAAGTCCGTGGCGGGTGACGCCATACAACTGGCCAGGGTTCTGCGTGACATCACTCAGTTTGATGGATACTACTCTTCGCCTGTGGTCTATGAAACACCAGGCGGGATCGCGGTCCCTCTACTGGCCCATCTGCGTCTTCTGAAGGAACAGGAACTGGACGCGTGGGAGCGCGAGTGGGCAAGTGACATGACTACTAGTGCAGAACTGATACTGGGATGTGACTACCGCGAGGCAGCTGCCTCCGGCATCGTTCCCCAGATGACTGATAAGGCGAAGAGAGACAAGGCACTGAAAGACCTTGGCTCCGAGAACATCGCAACGGCATTAATGGTGGGCATTGCGCTTAGAACAGGGCTGACTGACCCTGTGAGTGAAGGCGCACTTAGAACGCTATCCGATGGTCTGTGCGCATTCTACTGCGGATACAAAGGCATATGGCGCAAGGCGTTGGAGAGCGGCTATGATTTCTTCAGCCGAAGGAACCTTGGTGATTTCATAGACATGCAACTACTGATGCATCTCATTGAGGACGACGTAGTCTTGGTCACCAACGATGGACGCTTAAAGCGGCTGGTGCCAGACACGTGTAAACAAGCAGATAGGATCATGAGGTTCGACCAACTTGCAGAGCAGTTGGGAGTAGCCTAAGCGTGTGCGTTCGGCGGCCGCTCTTGCGGGCAAGCGTCCAAAACACAAGAATGACAGTGGAGGCACAATGATGACTAAGGAACCCAAGAATAGCGGCAAGCAGTGGACGGGCCAAGAGGTCAAACAACTGCAGAAGCTGGCGAAGGAGAACACGCCGACCCGCGTGATCGGGCTAAAGCTCGAACGAACTGAAGAAGCTATCCGTTCGAAAGCAAGCGAGGAGAAGGTGTCCCTCAAGCCGACGAACCAGTCGCCGTACAACCGGAGCAAGAAGAGGTAGTTGGAAATGCCGGGCAGAGAGGAAGTTGTTGGGAGGTCTGCAGAATGGTTCTGCCACTAAAACACTCGCGAGCAGTAGCAGAGATGGCTGAACTGCTGTACGACTTCCTGCCTGGTTCCGGCAACCCAAAGTGGAAGGGGCACGTGTCGTTCAAGACCGTCGCACAGAAGGTGGGCGTGGGTGATTTCTGGCAGGTCGGCAGCAAGAAGCCGATGATAGCTTCCCTGCTGGGCAGGACACTGGAGTTTAGACGAGACCGATTTGAGCCGTTGTTGCTTGAGGTTGTGAGAGCGGGTCTTGTCTACCGGCAGTCGCAAGGCAACCCCGTTACGCCTGTAGAGATTGACTGCCTTAACGGCTTGGTTCTCGAAGTCGGCTTCAAGTTCCCAGACCTGTGGGACCCTGGCCTGAAGGCATCACTAGGAGCGGATGGGAAGACTCGTGCTAGGGAGCACGTCGACCAAGAACAAGCGCAGGAGAAGCTTCGGGCCGCGGATCTGGGCGAACGCAGCCGCGAGATGTACGCGCTCAAAGAGCAGTTTCTCACTCTGCATTCGGAGCCGAATCGCCAGCAGGTGGGTTTGTGCTTCGAGAAGATTCTGAATCGGATGTTTGAACTCAATCAACTCTCGCCGCGAGCGCCGTTTCGCGTCGTGGGTGAACAGATCGACGGTTCATTCGTACTCGACAGCGAGGTATACCTGCTCGAAGCGAAATGGGAACGAGAGCCGTCAAGCGAAGCCGATCTGCTCGTGTTTCGTGGCAAGATCGAAGGCAAATCCAAATACACTCGCGGAGTCTTTATCTCAGTCAACGGCATAACGCGAGAGGCTGAGGATGCCATTACACGAGGGAAGCAGCCTTGTTTCTTCATCATCAACGGATATGACGTCACGATGCTGCTTCAAGGAGATGTGCAGCTTATCGATTTCCTTCGTCAACGACAGCGAATGCTGGCGGAAGAGGGCCGAATAACCATTCCGTTCCAGGAGCTTCGGTTCTGAGTTGGCACCGAATATGAGATCGGAGGGCAGCCCAGTGAGGATAGCAGGAACAGGAGGTGACACAATGCCGGATGAGAGCCAATGTGCAGCACAGGTAGACGATCCTAAGAAGGAGACACTTGATATCAGCCAATGCCACATTCGGATTGGGGCTTGCGATATCGTCGATCAGAGGCTTTCGCCTATCCTCGCGAGTGATCCGGACAGTGAGGACAACAAGGAAAAGGCTGGGACTGTACTCCACGACCTACTGAAAGAGACACGAGTTCGTACAGGAACGTTGCTCAAAACCGACAACGTCTCCTTCCTGTTCGGGGCCGGTGCATCAATCAGCGCTGGCGGATTCTCTCTTGCCACTATCCCGAAGCAGCTTGAGCGAGCGCTGCTTTGCACAGCAGTGGACGAAGTGGCAGATGGCGATGTGCCTGGGTGGATAGACCTGTTCTACAAGACGACCTCTGCCCTGACGCAAGAAAACTTGTCGTTCGACGAACGGAAGCAACTGTTGGATGGCGACGCAGGGGCTGAACTCCACTGCATCTCGATGAATTTGGAGGAGTACCTGAGTCATCTCCATACTTGGACCGCCGGTATGACCGGGCTGGCCACGTCGATGAATTTGGCCATCTCGGACGACGTTGAGTTGGAGATCAACAAAGATGAGCTTGAGTGTTTGACCAAAGAGATCACCCGCAACCTCAGTGTTCTGCTGAATCTCCCGAACTCTGAAGGCAATGAACCACTCAGATCTCACAGGCGCTTCATCAAGAAAGTGCTCACTCGTCCGTTGAACCTGCGCCGTGCAAACCTTTTCACTCTCAACTATGATACACTGCTTGAGCAGGCTGCGGACGCCGAGGGTGCAGTGCTGGTTGATGGGTTCGTTGGGATGCTTCGTCGCGTATCCCGGCCCGAGTCCTATGACTTGGATTTCTACTTTCCCGCACAGACTACGGAGGGTCGGGTCCACCGCTTCGACCGTGTATCACATCTCTACAAGTTGCACGGTTCGATCACCTGGCATAGATGCGATCAGGCTTGGGAAAACCCACACGGTCTGTATGCAACATTCTTCGACCAGGGCTGTCAGGACGACGAGGTACTGATCTATCCGTCGCCGCTGAAGTACGGCCAAGTGCTGGGCCTGCCGTATTCGGAGCTTTTCCGGCGTTTTGGCAATGCCATCGCCCAACCACAGTCCGTGCTCTTCACCATTGGCTACGGTTTCAAAGACGAACACGTTAACGCCCTGATACGCCAGGCTATGGCGATCCCGAGCTTCACCCTTGTTGTTGTTGACCCGGAGCCCAAGAACGACTTTGTGCGGAAGATGGAGGAGTTGGGCGACGAACGAGTCTGGTTCGTGACAGGCTGGCACCTAGGAACATTCGAACATTTCGTCGAGAAACTGCTGCCAGACCTCCGAGAAGAGGAGATCACCGCCAAAGTCATGCGGACATTCAAGGCACTATTGCCGCCTGTTCAGGACAGCCGATTCGAGGAGGTCGATAGCAATGGCGAGTGATCACGAGATCGGCCGCATTGTCGCCGTCGATACGGCGCAGGTGACTGTCGAGTTGAACCGCGATCTCAAAGCACTGACGCGTTCAACCTACGAGGGAACACTCGAGGTGGGCAGGATAAACTCGTACATTATCATTCCCGTCGGTGCCAGGCGTATTGTCGCGATGGTGACCCGTGTTGTTCTCACGGAAGACAGCGAGCTGAAAGCTGACAAGACAATGGTGGTGCTTCCGTCTTCGCGACGGCTCATGAAAGCCACCTTGATCGGAACCATCGACGAGCGCGAATTTCGCCAGGGCATAAGCCTCTTCCCCGTCCTTGATTCACCGGTGCTGATTCCCACTCGCGACGACCTCGATGCCATATTCGGCAAGTTCTGCCAGCCTGTCGAGGTTGCTGATGTCGATGAACCGGGCTACTGCATTCCAGTGGGACGCTCTGTCGTGTTCCCGGACTATGAAATCAAAATCGATCCTGATGCGTTCTTCGGCAAACACGCAGCCATCATCGGCAGCACCGGATCCGGGAAGTCCTGCTCGGTAGCGACAATACTCCAGTCCGTTCTTGAGCAGCCAACGGTTAAGCAGACCAGATTCGTCATACTCGACACCAATGGCGAGTATCAATCAGCCTTCAGCCCATCCCAGTTTAAGTGCCTGCATATTCCCACTGACCCGTCCAAATCGGAACGGCTCGCTATCCCTTACTGGTTCATGGACTCGGACGACTTCGTTCGGCTGTTCCGCGCGTCGCCCGGTGTTCAGAGACCTGTTCTGCTCAAAGCGTTGTCATCCGCCAGAGCCTGCCAAGGGGAGACCCACGGCTGGCTTGAGATCAGGGACGATATCATCAACGAGTTCAACCGAATACTGTCCTTTTGCACGGGAACTGACAAGAACGACGCCAGGTCTATCCGACAGACATGCGACGGTTTCTGCGTCCATCTTGAGAATGCTGATGTGGCTAACGACGTCGTCGATCTGTCGTCCCACTACGCAGACATCTCCGCCGAGACGGTCAAGGGGGTATTCGAGAGCGTTCGAGAGATAGCCAGGGAGGGGATACGTAGCGAAGGCGGCCAATACGAGTCATACGCTCTGGTCGACGTGGACAAGCGCCGCCGGATAGAGGGACTCATCAAGCCTGTAATGGGTCTGCTATCGCGGCTGCCGGAAGGGGTCGCCGGACTGTGTACTGCGTCAGCAGACTGTCCCCGGTACTTCAGCAAGAGCAGCTTCCGCCATCGTTACCTAGAGAATGCAATGTCTCGGGAGGAGGTCAACTCAGCGCGCGCACGCGAGAACTGTGCCACGATGCTGATGCGCATTTACAGGCTTCTAGAGGATTCTCGGTTCGACTTTCTTTTCGGGCCAATTGCCGGTGAATGGCCAGAAGTGACTACCACACTTGCGGCTTTCGTGCGCGATATCCTGGGACTTGAGAGTAACCGGGAGAGAACTCTGGCGGGAGAAGAGGTTCTGCATCGGGGATATCTACCCTTTTACGACCGTCAGCGCTCGGGGGCGACTCGATCCAACGTTGTCGTTGTGGACCTTAGTCTCTTGGCATCCGAAGTCCTGGAGAATGTCACCGCTCTGATTGGGCGGCTGATCCATGAATTCCTGCAGAGGTTGAGCGATCCGATTAGTGGTGTGGGGCGTGGCGAGTTCCCTGTTGTCTTGGTGTTGGAGGAAGCGCAGAACTACATACGCGAGGGACGATACGAGGAGGAATCCATATCCAAGCAAGTATTCGAACGCATCGCCCGCGAGGGACGCAAATTCGGTTTGGGGTTGGTGGTTGCCTCCCAAAGACCGAGCGAGTTGTCAAAGACCGTGTTGTCACAATGCAACAGTTTCATAGTCCATCGAATGCAGAATCCCGAGGATCTGCGGTACTTCCGGGAGATCGTGCCTGGTATATATGACCAGCTTCTCGACCAACTGCCCGCCTTGGCTCCACGGTCGGCATTGGTGCTTGGTGAATGCGTCCAAGCACCGGCATTGGTCGAAATGCGAGAAGTCAATCCAGCTCCCAGGAGCAAGAATCCGAAGTTCTACAAGAGCTGGACTACAGACGAAACAGTTCCTGATATCGAGGCGGTCTGTGCTAAGTGGGAAGGCAGTGACCACATTGCTGGTGAGGAGATCGATGATGTTGAAGTGCCAAGCAGACACGAGTCTGATGGAGCAGGTATGGATGGAGAGATGGACCCGTTCCCTGAAGAGTGAGCATTTGGCCAACTAATTGGAGTCCCTCGCCACGAAGACACTCGGTGCACGAGCAACTGTCGGCGTGGCCAGCCGCTGACGGCGCTTACGACATCTGGGCATGCTTCTGCAAGCCGAAGTTGGTCCGTCGTGGCGTTGGTATGAGACGCCAGAAATGGTGGTAATGCAGGACAAAAACCTAAGTCTGGGAATCCGGTTCCGGGAGGTGTAGGTAGCAACATGAGGTTTATTCATGCAGCGGATATTCACCTGGACAGTCCCCTGAGGGGCCTAGCCAGATACGAAGGCGCACCGGTCGAAGAGATGAGGGCTGCCACACGCAGGTCTTTGGAGAACCTAGTCAGTCTCGCGACGGACCCGGAAGAGGAGATTTGCTGTGTTCTGATCGCAGGGGACGTCTATGATGGCGACTGGCGCGACTACAATACGGGGTTGTTCTTCGCCAAGCAAATGTCGGTCCTCCGTGACGCTGGCATTGAAGTCTTCTTGGTACGCGGCAACCACGATGCAGAAAGCCAGATCACCCGCTTTCTCAAACTGCCTGAGAACGTCAAAGTCTTTTCGGCCAGTAAGCCCGAGACTGTCTGCCTGGAGAGTCTGGGGATCGCTGTTCACGGGCAGAGCTTCGCCACGCGTGGTGTGATGAACGACTTGGCCGCCAGCTACCCCGATGCCGTCCCAGGTTTCGTCAATGTTGCCTTACTGCACACAAGCGCTGCGGGCTATGAAGGCCACGACGTCTGCGCTCCTTGCAGCGTAGGTACGCTTGGCTCAAAGGGATACCAGTATTGGGCGTTGGGACACATTCACATCCGGCAGGAGATATGCCGTCCTGCATCTCCGGACGTCAAGGTCCCCTGGGTGGTCTTTGCAGGCAACATCCAGGGACGACACGTTAGGGAAGCGGGTCCCAAGGGCTGCACAGTTGTGACTGTCTCGGATGGCGAAATCAGCAGCGTGGAATCGCGAGAACTCGACGTAGCCCGTTGGTACGTTTGCACTGTCGACGTTTCAGCTGCAAAGAACACAGACGACGCTATGTCTATGACGCGCCTGGCCATCGAGGAAAGGGTGGCTGAATCACCTGATCATCTCCTCGCCTTGCGTGTCGAGATTCTCGGACGCTGCCCGGCAAACTCCGCACTTCGCACCAATGCCGAACTCTACGCGAACCAAATCCGAGCCGACGCCACCTATGCCGCTTCAGGCCGAGTCTGGGTGGAGAAGGTCAAGATCCTGACGCAAGACGAGCGTAGGCCACAGTCAGTTGAGGGATGGAGGGATGTGTTCGATTCGTTGTCCCAGATCGCGGAATCCGAAGACAAGCAGAGAGAACTCCTTGCCAGCCTTTCGGACCTAAAGCGCAGACTACCACCTGAAATGCGATCAGGCGAGGATGCGATCAACCTTGATGATCCCGCGTTGATCGCAGAGGCCCTTCCCGATGTTGAGCAAATCCTAACTGCGCGGCTACTGGACAAGGAGGCGTAGATGAGAATCAGAGATCTTCGCATCAGGCGCTTTGGTTGTTTCGAGGAACAGAAGCTCGACTTCACCTCCGGAACCGCCAACCTGCACATCATCTATGGACTCAACGAGGCAGGCAAGAGTACCGCCCTGCGGGCCATTACGAACTTTCTGTACGGCATACCGGGCCAGTGCAGGGACAACTTCCTCTACCCTTACGAGGAAATGCGGCTGATCGCGACACTTGAGAAGCCAGACGGGACGTTCGCGACGTTCATCCGCAAAAAAGGCAACAGGAATACTCTTCTGGACGAGAATCAGAACCCTCTTCCCGACAGCGTGCTTGCCGATTATCTCCACGGCGTCCAAGAGAAGTCGTTCATCACAATGTTCGGCTTCGACTACCAGACTCTTCTCCGGGGCAGGGAAGACCTAAAGGAGGGAAAAGGCGACTTGGCCGAGAGCCTGTTCCAAGCGGGAATGGGCATTACCGGGCTTCGACAGATACTAGACGGCCTTCAGGCAGAGGAGGCAAAGCTCTTCTCCCCAAGTGCAAGAGCCACTGCGCCAGAGATAAACGCAGGGGTTGACGCATACAACGCCGCAGCAGAGAAGATAACGAAGCTGTCCATCAGACCGCGCGTATGGCAAGAGGTCAAGGACGATATCGAGCGTATGGAGAGCGAGTTCGAGGAGATCAAGCAGACCTACGAGAAGCGCTCTGCGGCGATGGCCCGGTATAAGCGGTTCCATGAGGCGCTCCCGTTGCTGTCACAGCGCAAAGCAAAAGTCGAGTCTCTATGCGGGTTCGATGGCACACGTATGTTGTCCCGGTCCAAGGTCGAGGAACACGAGGAGGCCAGGAAGAAGCTCCACGCTGCGTCCGATAGGCTGGATGAGATGGCCGGGGAAAAGGGGGACATTGAGTCTCGTTGGGACGATCCGAAGCTCATCGACAGACTGCTAGAGCGACAGAAGCAGATCGCGTCCCTCCACGGAAGGCTCGAGCAGTTTATTGGTGCCAAGTCTGACCTGCCAAGAGTGGGCAGTGACCAAGCAGTCTACGAGGATGAAGCCAAGGCGATATTGCACAGACTAGGTGTTGAGCACGCGCTGAACAACGTGGCGTTTGCTTGTATAGAGCCCACACCGCGCGCCGCGATAGCCAAGTTCGCTTGTGAGCACTTCAGCGCGAGTATGCCCGCAGAGGCCATCCTGTCTGGTAGCGTAATGGACCCCTCAGACCTGAAGCGTGCAATGCGACTAGCTACCGAAGATGGCAAGATCGAGCAGACGGCTGCTGCTGAACAGAAGAAGCTCGATGTACTCAGAGAGAACGCTGATAAGGCTCTCAAGGCGCTTGCGCTCTGGTCGGGCACGCTAGAGCAAGTCGAAACGCTGCAGGTGCCACTGGATGCCACAATAAGCCGTTTCGAGGAAGACTTCCATCAACTGGACACTTCGATAAGGGACTTCGGACGTGACATCGCCAGGTACAACGAAGATCGCGAAGGCTACAAGGAGCAGATAGACGCACTGCAGCTGACTCGATTGGTCCCTACCGAGGAAGAGTTGGCCAGAGACCGCGAGCGCAGACAGCGTGGCTGGGCACTCATCCGCCGTGCTTGGCTTGGTGGTCAGTCGGATTCCGAAGCGGAGACCGAATACGATCCCGAACATCCGCTGCCTGCTGCCTATGAAGTCAGCGTCTCGAAGGCCGATGATACGGCGGACCGTCTGCGTTTCGAGGCTGACAGGGTTGCGAGACTTGCAGAGCTCACTGCAGCACTGGATCGAAGCGATTCTAAGGTAGGTGATCTCAGGAAAGCCCTTCAGGAGATACAGAAGCAGCGAGATCAGAAGAGTGCGGAGTGGTGCGAGGCTTGGAATCTGACTGGTATTGCTGAGCCACTCACGCCCGCTGAGATGCGCGAATGGATCCGTGATCACGAAAGGCTCGTCGGGCTGTGCAGGGATATCCGTGACAAGGAGAAGGTGCTCGCGTGCCTGCAGGAGTTGATAAGAACGCACAGCGATTCTCTCTTTCAGGAACTCGTGGCCATTGGCATGCAGGTAGTCGCGCACGATGAACCGTTACAAGTACTCATCGAGCGCAGTCGTGAAGCCCTGGACACTGTCACTGACCTCAAGGAGCTTGCGGGCAAAGTTGACCAGAGCGACAAAGCAAAGATCAGGGCACAGAAGATGGAGGCTAATGTCCGGGCCTTCGAGAAGGACACCGGGCAACTTGTGAAGGATCTCAAGGTAGCTGAGCTTCTCGGGGTGGAGGCCGACGAAGCCGCGCGACGAATATACGACAGGCTTGAGAAGGCACGAACCGACAAGGCTAGGATCAGCATGCTGGAAGGTCAGGAAATGCGGGCGAGGGAGGAGAAGGAGACAGCCCAGAACTCTCTGACAGCGCTGATGAGTGAAGCTGAATGCGAGAACGCCGAAGCGTTAGAGACGTTGGTCATTGCATCCAGGGACTACCGTGACCTGAATGTGAAGCTCCAGGATGTAGACGAGAAGCTTGCAGCCTATGCCGCCGGTGCGACTGTGGAGGAACTCGTTGCCGAGACGGCTGAAGCTGAAGAGGACAAGCTTCCGGGGTTCATCGACGGTTTGCGCTATGAGCTTGATGAGCTGGACCGGAAACGAGATGACCTGCGCACTAGGATTGGCAACAGACAGAATGAGATCGAGAGCATGGACCACAGCGCGGAACTCGCTGATGAGGTGCAGAAGGCGCAGAGCGCCAGTGCAGAGGCGCGCTCAGCAGCAGAACGCTATGTGCGTGTCCACCTGGCTTCTGAGATACTGAGAACGGAGATCGACCGCTACCGAAGGGAGAACCAGGGTCCTGTACTGGCCCTGGCAAGCGAGTTGTTCCCACGCCTTACACTGAGATCGTTCGAGCAAGTGACGACCGATACCAACGAGAAGGGCAACCAGATCATTGCCGGGGTCCGACCGAACGGAAGGTCTGTAGACGTAGGCGGGATGAGCGACGGCACGCGCGACCAGCTGTACCTAGCTCTCCGATTGGCTAGCTTGGAGCAGCACGTGAAGAGCGGGACCATCCTCCCGTTCATCGTTGACGACATTCTTATCGAGTTTGATGACGACCGGGCTCGCGCAGCACTCGAGATTCTCTCTGAAGCTTCTGGCCTGACTCAGATTCTGTACTTCACACACCACGGCCACGTCGTCGAAATGGCCAAGCAGACCTTAAGTGCCAGTAGTCTTGCGGTGCACGATCTCGGCCCACCCAACGCGGCTTGATCTATGCCGTGTGCAGTTCTGTTATCTGCGGTGGCGCGGAATGCCGACTTCTTTCTCTGGCAACCACTCCTGCCGTTTAACGTTGGCATGCTGTTGCGGGAACGGTAGGCCGATCCCATGGCCGTAGCTGCATGGCTAGAACTTCCTCACTGCATCTCCTGCAGCAAGCAATGGTGGTATAATGCAGGAGGATTGTGAACGAACTCCGCCGTGCTGCCGATGTATGGCTGCTGCAAGTTGCGCGGTCCTTTGGACTTGAGAGAAAACCGCCGTCACTTTTTGGGATGGTAACGATTCCTCCACCAATGTAACTTGAACAAGGTTTCTCTCTAGTGAAAACGCCGGTGATGTGAATCCCGGCGTTTTCGTCGTTTCACGCGTGGATTTCGTGCTCAGTGGAGATGTCCCAGCGATCTCCAACAGGCCCGGCCTTTGGACTGGCTTTACCGCCAGAATCACACATCGAGGCCCCGTTTTCTCTCTTTGCCGCCTTTTTCTCTGTCGCCTTTGGACTTTTGCATTTAGGTCCAAAGGAGGTTTTGATCTCAGCTTTGGTACATTTCGCAACCATTTCGCGCTCACTCGACCGGAGTAGCGGATGATACCCACGAGATGTTGAGCTTGGAGCAAGGGCATTGACGGGCCACGCGTCCCGGAGTATCATGGCGCACAATGGCACGGGTTGCCCGTTAGCAACTCGGATCGGAGAGGCGGAATTGCAATGAAGTCGTTCTCCAAAGTGGTAGTGTACCTGCTTCTTGTGGCCCTGTTTCTCGCATCCGGCGTCGCTTGGTCTCGAACGCCCATCAGGGATGGTGATCCAGGCACAATCGGCGCATGTCTCATGCAACCTGATGGAAGCCGCGTCACGCTACCGTGCGAAGAGGTGATACGCTGTGGAAGAAGCGGGAAATCATTCGCA
>Ga0315280_10005194_pt1 | contig 18712 bp, 15 predicted proteins | sample YL17G06_40_MG_FD_203697 | JGI IMG/M metagenome (GOLD analysis project Ga0315280, IMG submission 203697) | Sediment microbial communities from Yellowstone Lake, YNP, Wyoming, USA - YL17G06_40 | ecosystem: Environmental > Aquatic > Freshwater > Lake > Sediment | place: USA: Wyoming | collected... | reverse complement strand
GCGTAGAGGTACTGGAAAGTATGCATATGCCCCGGTATTTGACTGTAGAAGGCAGTAAAGAGCTCCAGCCCAAAGAAAAATACGTTTATAATCATAGCATAAGCGACAATCTTGCCCACCGTTTGAATGGCCTCCTTGCCGGGATCGAATTTGCTCAACCTTTTTGCCATCAGGCAGAGGATGATTAGCAGGGCCGGTCCGGAAGCAAAAGCGGAAGCGAGGAAACGGGCGGCCATAATGGCAGTAAGCCAGAAATGTCTTCCGGGAAGACCGGCGTACAGGAAAGCCGTCACCGTGTGAATACTGATGGCCCAGGGGATAGAAATGTATACAAAAGGTTTTACCCAAGCCGGCGGGGCCAGGAATTTGCGCTCTGCTCCTAACACAGTCCAACCGATTAATATATTCAGGAGGAGATAGCCATTTAAAACAATCATATCCCAGAACAGGATCGATTTGGGTGTGGGGTACAAAAGTATATAAAAGAGCCGTTGGGGCTGACCGAGGTCGACAACAATGAACAACAAACACATCGACACGGCGGCAACGGCCAGAAACTCTCCCAAAATGGTTATCTGGCCGAATAGTTTGTAGTTATGCAAGTAGTAAGGCAGGACAATCATCACCGCCGAGGCCGCCACTCCGACAAGGAAGGTGAATTGGGCAATGTAAAAACCCCAGGAAACGTCCCTGCTCATACCTGTTATTTTCAGGCCCTGTTCTAACTGCCAGAGGTAGCAAGCAAAACCTATCCCTATAAGCGCAAGCAGAAATAAGATCCATTCCCAGTAGCTTCGACTTCCGCTTAGGGCTTTTTCAAACATCGCCATTCCCTTAGATCAAGTAATAAACCTGAGGTTGTGTCCCCAGGGTTGGCCTCCTCCTAATGCCATAGTTTAAACGGAGAATTTTCCTTACCCCCGAGTCAGGGTTAGCCAAGTCACCAAATATCAATGCCCCCCTGGAAACTTCCACGCAGGCTGGGAGAAGACCTCTGGCGACCCTCTCCTCACAAAAATTACATTTTTCCACAACCCCTTTGGTGCGGGTGGGGAACTCCAGATTCGTCTCCTGGATATACGGCCGGGGGTTCCCAAAATTGAAGCTTCTCGCCCCATAGGGACATGCGGCCATACAGTAGCGGCATCCAATACACCGGTGAAAATCCATCATGACGATTCCGTCTTCTTTTCTCCTGAAGGTGGCCTGGGTGGGGCATACCCTTACGCAGGGAGGGTTGTCACAGTGATTGCAGAGCAGAAGAAACGCTTTGTTTTTCATCTCGTCGGGAATGAATTGATTCTGCTCATCCGGAAATGCCTGGGCATACCTTTCTTTCCAGATCCATTTAACTTCTTGTTTTGTTCCAATATCCGGGACGTTGTGGGCCCGGTGGCAGGCCTGGATGCATCTTTGATAATCCTCTTCTGCTTTGAACTTCTTCATATCGACGACCATGGCCCACCTTTTCGCCACCAGAGCTTGCGGAGCCTTAATGACCTTCGGAAACTCACTTCTGGCGAATGCATCCAGAACTGGTTTGGCTGCCAAACCCAAAAGGGAGGCTCCCGCAATCTTCAAGAATGTTCTTCTGCTGCCCTCCATCAAACCTTCTCCTTCGGGATGACATGACAATTCCAGCAGGTCGGTTTAACCCCCGAATAATTGTGACACCGGTCACAAAATTGTTCTTTGTTAGAGTGGCAATTCAAGCATGTATGGGAAAGACTTCTATTATACTTCTTGCCGTCGGAGGCCAGATAAATTCGATCCCTTTCACGGACAACCGACTGTCTCCAGAAATCGATCAACTCCATATGCTTGGCTCTCATGTATGGCGTCGGCTCTACGCAACGTTTTTCCGGCAATCGTTGAATCGCCGGGGTATCGATTTTTATATCCGCTGGAGGGACCGCTTTGCCCTTGCTGTACCAGAAAGGGAAAGTCATCAATCCCAGGAAGATCATAAGGCCAGTGATGATTTTCCCGGCATCATACATCCTCATGTCCCTCCATTCCTTTCAGGGGTCGGCCGCGCAAATCGGTTATTCTCTCTTTTTCCCCCTTCATCACCAAGGCATTTGCCAGCATCTCATGAAGGCCGAGGACCTCCACCTCGGGAACCCAGTACTCCATCAGAGAGGTTAGGGTAGCCCGGTCAATCGCACAAATACAGGCCAAGCAGTTCACCCCATGTTTCTCCCGGACATACTTTACGGCGTTCGCCCTGGGGAAGCCTCCCCTCATCCTCATTTCCATGTTTTCGTCTGTGCCCAGGCCGGCCCCTCCACCGCAGCAGAAGGTCTGCTCTTTGATGGTCTCTTCCGGCATCTCGTAGAAATGATTACACACCTTCTGGATGACATACCGGGGTTCCTCAAAGAACCCCATTGCCCGGGAAGGATTACAGGAATCGTGGAAGGTGACCCTCAGGTGATCATTTCTACGCGGATTTAATTTTAATTTGTTATTCTTGATCAGATCGGCGGTAAATTCCACGATATGAACCATCTTTGTGGATCTGGCATTCTCAAACTTCGTGCCCGTAATCGGGGAGACCGGCTCTTCCAGGAAATCGGCGGGGCCATTCATGGTGTCCATGTACTGGTGTAAGACCCGCCACATATGGCCGCATTCTCCCCCGAGGATCCACCTTACCCCCAACCTCCGGGCTTCGGCGTAGATCTTGGCGTTGAGCCTCTTCATCATCTCATGGGAGGTGAATAGACCGAAGTTTCCCCCCTCGGAGGCATAGGTGCTCCAGGTATAATCAAGTCCGATCGCCTGGAAGAGCATCATATATCCTATGCAAGTGTAAGCGCCAGGATCAACGAAGAGGTCCCCAGAAGGGGCAACAAAGAGAATCTCGGCCCCCTTGCGGTTGATCGGGACCTCCACCCGGATGCCCGTTTTTTCCTCGATTTCCTCCGCGGCAAAATCGAGCAAATCCTTGAAGGTATGGGGTTGAAGGCCGAGGTGATTTCCCGTAAGGTAACAATTCGCTACCGGCTCGAGGATCCAGTTGATGTTGCACCCTACCAGATTGAGAAGTTCCCTGCCCATCATCGTGATCTCAGCCTGATCAATACCGTAAGGACAGAAAACCGAACAGCGGCGACATTCGGTGCATTGATAGAAATAGTAAAACCATTCTTTCAGCACCTCCACCGTAAGCTCTCTGGCTCCGGCAATTTTTCCCAGGAGCTTTCCGGATGTTGTGAAATATTTTCGATAGATCGAGCGGAGAAGCTCTGCCCGAAGAACGGGCATATTCTTGGGGTCTCCGGAGCCGATGAAGAAATGACACTTATCAGCGCAGGCCCCACATCGGACACAGATGTCCAGAAAGAGTTGGAAGGAACGGTACTTTTTCAGCCGATCCTTAAAGCCTTCTAAGATGGTCTCTTTCCAGTTTTCCGGTAGCTTCCAGTCTTCATCGGATGGCTGCCATTCCCTCGGATTTGAAAGGTCAAGAGTCTTGAGGTTTTTGGGTTTTGCACTATAGCACCAGGTGCCCGGCTTGAATTCAACGCGGGTTTCCATCCACCCCTTTCGGGGAGGTTTGTATTTTATTTTCAGCAGTTCATCTGGTTTGGGGACTTTGGCGAGCGACATTTTTATTCCCGATCAACGGGCAATCCAGCCTCTTTCATTTTGTCCCGGAAATCGTCCTCGTACTCCTCGTAGGTATGAACCTTGACGGGGTAATTCCAGGGGTTGCAATGCCTGAGCCTGCGGCTGTTGTTTGCCAGGTTTCTCGTGGGGCTGAGAAAGACCCCCCCCATGTGCATCAACTTGCTCATGGGAAAGTAGGCCAGCAAAACGCTGACTAAAAAAAGATGAACGTAAAAGGAAAGACCGATCCCCACCGGAACCACAGGATGGAAGCTGACCCACCCCATAGCCAACTCCTTCACTCCCAAAAGATCCACTTTGTAAACATGCCGCATGAGAACTCCGGAAAGGGCCACGCCCAGAATCAAAAAGAGAGGGAAATAATCTGAGGGAAGCGAGATGTAGCGCATCTGCGGGAGTAGAACTCTTCTGAGAAGGAGGTAGATCACGGCCAGCAAAATAGCGGCATCGGTTAAATAGAGCGTCGGCACCGCGACTTCGAAAAGTCCATCGATCCCCGCAAACAGGTTCACGAAAGACAGCACAGGCTCAGTGAAGAATCTCAGGTGCCGGAGGAGAATGAAGAGAAAGGACCAGTGAAATGCCAGCCCGGCAAGCCAGAGCCACTTGGCACTCCCGTATACGGGCTTCTCTCCTTTCAATTCAACCTTTGTGTTCCTGAACAGGGAACGGAAAAGAAGGACCTCCAGGGCCATCCTCCCGATTACGCCGGCCATATTATAAGGGCTCTCCAGGTTGTTTGCTTTGATCCAGGGGAGAGATTTCTGTTGCCCGCAGGTTGTGGGGATACGGAAGGGGACTGGAGATTTCGCCCATTTCACCACCCGATAAACAACTCCAGCGAGGAACGTGGCTATGGCTGCATAAGGGACGATAATCCCAAAGAGGCAATACAAGCCTGCCCCCCCCACTCCGGCGAGGGCAAGCAGAGCAAGGAGGATGACTGCCAGGAGGGGGAACCCGATGTTCATTTAGCCTTCCCTCGCTTCAGGGAAAGTTACCCATGTTGCTGTTTTATAGATCTTTTTTTCGCTCCCGTTTTTCATGAATTAAATTTATTCTTTCCAATAGCTTGCTGGACCGATTTCTCAACTCCTTGGCCTGGATTTCGTATACCTTTTCCCGGCATCTCATATATATATCAAAGGCCTGAAGGGCCAGTTGATCTATTCTGGATTCGAATTCCAACAACTCCTCGAGGAGGCGGTTTTCCCGAATTTCGCTTTCCAACTCCTCCCTTATGATCTTTTTTAAAAGGGGGATAAAAACGATGGCCTGCGAGGGAGAAAAATCCTGAACGGCTCTGATTCTGATAATATTGTCGAGAAAAGGTAAAAGCTTTTCGCAATCCATCCCCCGGAGGAGTTCCTCAAATAGACCCTCTATTCCATGGAAGATCGTGGACCCCACTGGATTGGCAAACCGATTTTTTTGCTCCTTTAAAAATCTTTGGGTATCGGCAGGATAAGTCTCCAGGATCAGATGGAACCACTTTTGCAAAATGGTTGATCTCTTCTGTAACAAGAGATTCGTAAGCTTTATACCCAATTTGTTTCCCTTCCAGTAACCTTTCACCTTTTACCTTTCACCTTATTCCCACACCAACGCCCTGCCCACCAAGTCATGCACCCCCATCACTTTCACGTCTAATTTATAATACTCCACGAGTTCGGCCAGTTGCTTCTTGCAATTGGCGCAGGGCGCGGCCACCACCCTTGCGCCCGTAGCCCGGATCTGTTCCACCTTTTTCTTCCCCGAGACCTCCATGCGAAAATCGTGGAGTTCCTCGATGAGCACCAGAGAGCCCCCGCCCCCACAGCAATAATTTTCCACCCCATGAGGATTCATTTCGCGGAAATCTTTACATACAGCCTGGAGGATGGATCGGGGTTCCTCCACGATTCCTCCCATCCGGGCAACGTTGCAGGGATCGTGAAGGGTCACCGGGTCGCGATTGGCCTCCGGGTTGACCTTAATCTTCCCCTGCTGGAGGTAGGATGCAGTCAGCTCCAGCACGCTCTGGATTTGGAAAGGAAAGGGTCCGGACAAAAGGTCGTAGAATTTATTTGCGGCTTTATAGGCATGGCCACATTCTCCAATCACGACCTTCTTCGGCTTCAGCTTCTTCGCCTCCTCGACGAAGAGTTGAGCGATCTTCACCAGAGAGTCATCGTCGAAGAAGACTCCAAAATTGGCGGAATCGATAAGGGCGGTGCTGAGGGTCCAGTCTGCACCCGCCGCGTACAAAGTCTCGGCGATACCCATCATTGTCTCCGCGTTCATGATGAAATCCACCACCGGGGGGATGAGTAAGATCTCCGGGCTGCATCGATCGCGGGGAAAGTGGATCTCCCGGCCGGTGGCCTCCTTCATCTCCCCCTCCAAAAACTCGACCATGTCGATAAAAGCTAAGGGAGGAATCTTAGAGACATTTCCCGTCTTCAGTTGGGCATCGACGCTCTCATCGAGAATCTTGGGGGTAATGCCCGCCCGGGTCAATAGGGTCCGGGCAGTGCGGGTGATGAGCATGTTGTCGATGCCCAGGGGGCACTCCAAGGCACATCGGCGGCACATGGTGCAACGGTAGAAGCTCTCGGCCATCAGGTTCAAGCGATCTTCGTCGAGGTCCTCGGCGCCCACGAGCTTGCCGAAGAGCTTTCCCGCCAGAGTAAAATGCTTTTTATATACCCGGCGCAGAAGGTCCGAGCGCAGCGCCGGCAAATAGGCTTCCTCCCGCGTCGCCTGATAGACACTGCATTGTTCCGCGCAGTTGTTGCAATTGGCACAAGTACCCAGGGCCAAGTCCAGGGGGAGTTTGATCAGGTCGTTGTCCTTGGCTTCCTTCATAGCCTGGATAAATTTCTTCACCCTCCCCTTTGGGTTTTGCGGAGCTGTGTACCAACGGTATTTATCCAAGGACTCTGAGCCCATGCGTCAATGACCCCACTTCACCCGGTGGTAGGAAAAATATTTGCTGATATAATGCACCATCTTGCTGAAGGGTAAATAGACCAGGAATCCCTCGGCGATGAACAGGAGGATCAAAAAAGAAGTCTCTTTCGGGGGAGTTTTCGGCGCGAACCGAAGGAGGCCCAGGAAGAAATCTCGAATCTCCACCAAATCCACCCTCTGCCCGTAGACCACGCAGATCCCTGTAAGCGTAAACAGAATGAAAATCCCCAAATTGAAAAATTCCACGAAAGAAGAAACCGTTCGCATGGACCGGGAAATCAGGCGGAGGATAAAAAGATAGGTCGCCCCCCCCAAGATGAGAATTCCGCCGATTTTGCCCAGAATATTCATGGGCCATCCAGCCAAAAATGTTAGGAACCAGGCCAAGAAGAAGGCCAACCCGATGTGGAAAAGATAGGACCCTACCCACACTTTTAAGTTGTAATGAAGAAGCGTGCGAAAGGTGAGGATCTCTGAGGCCATATACTGCAGCTGGCCCGGATAAGAAGGGATGGGATAGAGCACCCAGGGCAGATGGCGGGGGGCGCCAGACCACTTGAAGAACCGGTATGCCGTACCCATGATGAAAAGAAGAATTGAAAGATAGGGTAAAATTACCGTAAGCAAAAAAATCATAGTCCTATCGAGTGTTCAACGTTGGGATTTTTTCCACGCCTGTTTCCAGAGTAGTGTCCTCCCCCTGAAGGCAGGGATAAACCCCCCTCCAAAGCTCCCTTCTTCTTCGCTTTTCGATTTCAGACGCAACCAGTGGGTTTGGCTAAGCCGGCCAGCTTGCAGGCCCCTTTTGCAGGACCTGAGGGAAAGAGCTGATAGATCTTCTTTAAGTCGAATCCGGTCTCCTTGCAAAGTTTCCTGATCATCGGGGCAATGCCGAACTTCTGGTAATAATCCCTCAGATAGTTGATTACTTTCCAGTGTTCTTCGGTCAAAGTTCCTTCGATTCCTTCTTCTTTGGCATAAGCCCGGGCAAATTCTTCATTCCACTTGTCCAGTTCCTGGAGAAAACCATCCTCATCTACTTCATACGTTCTTCCTGATAACTCGATCACGGGCATCCCCTAAACCTCCTTCTGCGATTTTCCCTTGGCTATGAACCAAGCTGGCATAGCCAGAAACCAAAAAATTGATTAAACCGCCAACTCCTTATAAAGCTCGGGGCGGCGTCTGCTCAAGAAAAATCCCCGGCAGTTTTCTCTTACTTCTCTCAGGGCGGCAGCTTTGAGGTCTGCAAAGATCATCCCCTCCCCTTCTCCGCTGTTCGCCGCCATCACTTCTCCCCGGGGATTTAAAATGAGCGTCGCCCCCGAAAAAATCAACCCGGATTCACTCTCCCCTACCTGGTTGCAGGCCACGGCGAAGACGCTGTTGTCATAAGCCCGGGCCGCCAGATAGCGCAGCCACCGTTCTCGTTTCTCTTGGGAGGATTCCCGCGGCGAGGCATGGGGCATAAAAATGACTTCTGCCCCCTTTAACGCCAGGAGCGTGCTGAGCTCGGGAAAATGGGCATCGAAGCAAAGTTCGATCCCGAAGGTGGCTCCCCCGTCCTGGAAAACCGGCAATGACGACCCCGGTTGATAAATCCCCTCCTCAGGCGGGCCCAGATGAAGTTTTCGATAAACTCCCAGCAAACCCCTGGGGCTGGCAACGAAATGGCTGATGAAAACCTCGTTTGGCGATTTTCGTTCAGCTAACCCGGCCAGGATGAGAAGGTCATTTTCTTTGGCCATCTTCAAGACAGCCTCCGTGCTCGGCCCGGGTATGGTCTCAGCGAAGGAAGCCATGTTTGGCCGAAGACTGTAACCGCTAATATTCAATTCCGGAAAGCAGATAACCTTTATTCCCTGAGCTGCCGCCTGGCGCACAAAGGATTCCATTCGCGCCAGGTTCTCTGCCTTCTCCCCCACCAGGGATCGCATCCCCACCGCGGCCACTCTCAGGTCTTCCATTTCTCTCAAACCACCGCCAACGAGGCCCTTTCTCCCGCCCGGTAAAGCATGGCTTTCTTAACGAGGGCATCGGCCCATTCCTCCGCCCCCAGAGCATGGAGGTGGGAGTAAGTAGCCAGAATATTTTTACGGCAGAGACCGTCCCTTTTCCCATCAATGCCCGCCCCCCGTTTGACCCGGTAACAGAGATGCGCTTCGCCCTCCTTCAGCCAGAGCACTCGCGAGTAGTGAAATTCATGGCCTTTCAAAAGAGTCCCTACCGGGAAAAAGGGGTTCGCTTTTTCCACTTCCAATAGAGTGTACCCATGCCCCTGGGGCCGCTTCTCCATCCCGAAAGCAAGTGGCAAAGCTCCTACCATGGGATAATTCTGTTCCTCGATGGTCAAGCTTTCTCCCAGGTATATCAGGCCCCCGCATTCGGCGTAAATGGGTAGCCCATTTTCAGCAGCTTCCCGAAGCGAATTGCGAAAACGAATATTTTCAGCTAAAGGCTGGGGGTGGGTTTCCGGAAATCCACCGCCAATGTAAAGCGCATCTATCTGGGGAAGTTCCTTCTCCTGGACAGCGCTCACTTCCATCAACTTCGCCCCGCGGTCGGAAAGAGCCTGCAAATTCTCCGGGTAGTAAAACTGGAATGCGGAATCCTTGACCACCCCAATGATGGGTTGACCAAGGATCTTTCTATATCGGGGGGCCCAAGGCTTTTCTTCCGGGAGAAAGGGAGAGACGTTCTTAGAGATCTCCAAAAGTCGATCCAGGTCCAGGTATTTTTCAGCAACCTCGGCCGCCCGGCCCAAAGCCCTCTCTACCCAAAAATGTTCCTGGGGAGGGATTAACCCCAGGTGCCTCTCGGGAAAAGGGAAATCCTCCATCCTGGGCACAGCCCCCAACACCGGAAGGTTGCAGGATTGTTCGATGCTCATCCGTAAGATATCTTCATGGCGGCTGCCGGCAACCCGGTTCAAGATCACCCCGCGGATGTCTACCTCCGGGTCCAATTTCCGGCATCCCAAGACCATAGCTGCCGCCGTCCGGGTTACTTTATCGCTGTCGACAACCAGGATGACCGGCGCCCGCAAGAGCTTGGCCAGTTCAGCCGTGCTCTGGCTCCCTTCCAAATCCATTCCGTCATAGAGACCCCGATTCCCCTCGACTACCGAGATGCTCCCCAGCCCGGCATGCAGCCAAAAAGAGCGTAAGGCCCCGCTCCGGCCCATTAAAAAAGTATCCAGGTTGTGGCATGACCGGTCGGCGGCCAGGGAAAGCCAGGCGGCATCGATAAAATCCGGTCCTTTCTTGAAAGGAGTTACTTTCAGGCCGCGCTTCTTCCAGGCCATAATCAGGCCGAGGGAGAGCGTGGTCTTCCCCGCTCCCCCCCGCAATGCCGCAATGACTAACCGGGGCCAATAACCGGTCATTCTTTTCCCGGGATCTTTACAAAGGATGCTCCCCCGAAAGAGGCATACTCTAACTTTCCTTCGTTGACCAGCTCGGTGATCAGCTTTTTAATCGTCGCCGGATCGCCTTCTACTCCCCTCGACCGGGCAATGTCTCTGGGGCTGAGCATCCTTTTAGAGTTCGCCACCAGGTTGAGAATCTGATTTTTCAGCTCTTCGCTCATTTTTTACCCCCATTTGAATTGCGTGGTCGTTCTGAAAGTATCCGGAGCGAATGTAAAATCATCAATATGCTTATCCGTAAATTCAATCCCTGTTAGGCGAAAGAACCTTTCCCATCCGATGCGCTCGATCCACTCCCCTACGCGCTCGTGTCGCCGGGCATTTTTTGCGTAAACCTCCACGATATTCTTCACCGCGCTCACGACCTCTGGCCATCTCGGCGGGTTGTTCGGGAGGAAGGGGATGGCCAGCTTGGAAAACATGGGAGCGTGCCGGGCATTGGAAACTTTTCCCCCCACCCAGATGGAGATGCCGTCATTTTCTGGATCTGCCAGGGGGAGGGCCGGGCAGACCGTGTAGCAGTTGCCGCAGTACATGCATTTATCTTCGTTGATGATCACGCTTTTTGTCTTCGGGTCAGGTCGGATCGCTCCTGTGGGACAGGAGGCCACTGTCGTGGGGATCTCACAGATATTCGGCACCCGGGAATGGTCCGGCTTGGGCGCCGTTCGATGGATTCCCAGGATGGCGATGTCCGAGCAGTGGACCGCTCCACACATGTTTAAGCAGCAGGCCAGGGCAATCCTCACCTGGGCGGGCAATTTCATGGTGACGAAATAGCCATAGAGTTCATCCATCACCGCTTTCACGGGTCCGGAAGCATCTGTGGCCGGGGTATGGCAGTGAACCCAGCCCTGGGTGTGGACGATGTTGGTCACAGAATGCCCTGTGCCTCCCACAGGGTAGTTCTTACTCTTCAGCTCGGCGATCAGGGGCTTCACCTTATTTTTGTCCCCAAGAAGAAACTCGACGTTGTGCCGGCTGGTGAAGCGTAAATATCCGTCGCAATATTTGTCGGCGATTTCACAGATTTCCCGAATATGATCGGTGCTCAACAGTCTCCCCGACCCAACCCGAACCGTGTAGAGTTCATCGCCCGATTCGGCAACGTGTCTCAGCAGGCCCGGCTTGAGAATCTCATGGTATTTCCATTTCCCATAATTTTTCTGAATTACGGGGGGAAGAAATCTCTTGTAATCGGGAGGGCCGATATCTGTCTTTCCCATGCTACTTTACCTCCTTTTTGATTTCTTCGGGCCAGAAGAAAACATAAGGGTTGGTCCGCGGGGTCTTGACCATTTGGGGAACGGCGGGCAACCCCACGGCCCGCAAGAAGTTCCTCATGCTCAGTCGATTGATCAGCTCCCCGATTCTCTCCCTCATCTTCCCGTTCTCATCCCACCATTCCATAATCTTTCCGAGCAGATCCTTCAGTTCCGTGTAGGGGGGCTCCAGTTTCATGAAGGGAACGATCACCCAGGAAAGCAGGGCTCCTTCCACGATGGGAGCTTTGCCGCCGATCAGCAGGGTGGCTCCCTTTTCCTTTCCCTGGCGCAGGGCTTTGGGCATCATGTTGATGCAGTGCATGCACCGTGTGCAATCGGCATCGTTAATCTTTAAAACCTTTTTCTTCTCATCCCAGGTCATGCACTTCGTCGGGCAGAGGTTGGTTACTTCTCCTTTGATGTCCAGACCGGATGCGGCGTAAGCTTTCACTTCCTTCTGGTTGATCTGGATTTTCCCTTTCCAGGTTCCGATGATGGCCAGGTCCGACCGGGCGATGGAAGCCACGCAGTCATTGGCGCAGGCCGAGACTTTGATTTTGAACTTGTAAGGGAACATTGGGCGGTGAATTTGATCCTGGAGATGCATGGTCAGGTTGTAACAGACATCCAGGCTATCAATGCAGGCCCATTCGCAGCGCCCCGGCCCTACGCAGGCGCTCGGCGTCCTCAGAGCTGAGCCCGAACCTCCCAGGTCAAACCCGGCCTGCGAGAGATCGTCGAAACATGACTGGAGGTGATTCGTCGTCGTTCCTAAGAGGATGATGTCCCCGGTGGAGCCATGCAAGTTGGTCAGCCCGCTGCCGTGCTTATCCCAGATGTCGCAAAGGGTCCGCAGGGCTTTGGTTGTGTAAAACCAGCCCGTGGGCTGGTTGACCCGAAGGGTGTGAAACATCTCCACTCCCGGGAATAAGTCTGGCCGGTCTGAGTAGCGCCCGATTACGCCGCCCCCGTATCCTTTGACACCCACGATTCCCCCGTGCTTCCAGTGCCCGATCTTATCTTTGTAGGAAAGCTCGAGCTGGCGCAGGAGGTCTCCGGCCGCTGCCTTTTTTTCCGCGGCCTGCTTTATGTCTTTCACGAAGCTCGGCCACGGCCCTTTCTCCAGCTCATCCAAAAGAGGGGTTTCTGAATTAGACATCTCACTTTCCTCCGTTTCTTTTAAATAAAGCCATAAATTAACCGAAATGGGCCCTTTCTCAGCATCATGGGTTTTCAATAGCTGCGGCCACCTCCTCGGCAAAATTGTGATTGGGTTCTTGTTCCTAAGCAGTTATCTTTCTCCCTGCTGGCATCTTCTTCCTTAAAACTGCTTTGACCACCTCTAAAGAGATAAATACAACAACACCGAAACTCAATATAATCACAAGATCAGAGGTTGTCGGTTGAGTGATTTCGAAGGCATCGAGCATAGATGGAAACTGAAGTAACACTGCCGTCAATAATATTTGAGATGCAACGGCAATGATCAGCCATTTGTGGGGGGGTGCTTTAAAGATGCTGTACCTCATTGAGCGGAAGTTGAGAGCAATGATCAGCTCTATGATGATAAACAGAGAAAACATCTCGGTCCTGGCATGTTTTATGTCAGTGAGTTCGTGAAAGAAAAGGAAAAAGAAGAATGGAATCTCGAGGATTAACGCTATCAAAACAAATGCTTTCACATCCCACGAAAAAACGCTCTCCTTTGGGTCCCTCGGTGGTCTCTGCATGATATCAGGATCAGGAGGAGCTACCCCGAGAGCGAGTGCAGGAAGTCCATCGGTCACCAGGTTGATATACAATATCGCAGCCGGGAAGAGGGGTAAATATTCAGCCCCCATAATCAAAACCACTCCTCCAATCACTACGACCTCTGTAATATTACACCTGAGAAGATAAGTAAGATATTTCTTTATGTTGTCATAGATCCACCTTCCTCGCTCAATCGCGCTGACGATGGTTGCAAAGTTGTCATCACTCAAAACCATATCAGACGCCTCTTTTGACACCTCCGTGCCAGTTATGCCCATGGCGACTCCTATATCCGCCTGCTTGAGTGCCGGGGCGTCATTTACACCATCCCCAGTCATTGCAACCACTTCACCCTTTTTCTTCCAGGCCTTAACAATCTTTAATTTGTCCATTGGGGATACCCTGGCATATACGGTCACCTGGTCGACAATCTTATCAAACTCATCATCAGACATCTTCTCTAACTCTTCCCCTGTTAATACAAGATCCCCTTCATTATAAATACCAATCTCTTTTGCTACGGCTACGGCTGTAAGCTTATGGTCTCCAGTAATCATGATGGGCTTGATATGCACCTCTTTACATACTCTCGTAGCCTCAATTGCTTCCTCTCTGGGAGGGTCCATCATACCCGCAAGACCAATGAAGACCAGATCATGCTCGACGGCTTCTTCGACACATACCGTGTCCTCAGAAAGTCCCCGATAAGCGATTCCAAGAACCCTTAAGGCACCCTGAGCCATTTCCTCATTTACCTTTAAAACCTTACCTCTCTCTTCCTCGGTGAGGGGTCTGACTTCCTCTCCATCTTGGATAGAAGAACATCTTCCTAAAACCACCTCTGGAGCCCCCTTCATAAAGGCCATCCTTTTACCATCCTGCATTTGATGAATCGTGGTCATCCGTTTTCTCTCAGAGCTAAAAGGGATCTCCTCTATCCTTGGGTTTTTAAGCCGGCTCTCAGCCTGATGTAGGCCTTTCTTGGCTGCCGCCACAACAAGAGCACCCTCTGTAGGATCCCCTTTGATGAACCACTTCCCTTCCTTTTCCTCTAAGACTGCATCACTGCATAGAAGTCCTCCCTGCAGAAGCAATCGAAAGGATTTACTGTTGGCTAGCTTGAGTAGGTCAGAGCCTCGAAACTCACCCTCTGGCGCATAACCCACACCGGTGACCTCTATTAGACTGCCCCCTGTGAAAATTTTCCTCACAGTCATCTCCCCTTTTGTAAGGGTTCCTGTCTTGTCTGAACATATCACTGTGGTGCATCCAAGGGTCTCCACCGCGGGCATCTTCCTGATCAGGGCATTTCTCTTAGCCATCTGATGCATCCCTATGGCAAGGGCACCGGTAACGATCGCTGCTAATGCCTCGGGGACTGCTGCCACTGCCAGGGCTACTGCAAACATCACCATGGTTATGATGAAACGCAGATCAATCTTACCGCCACCATAAATCTCCATTACGATGCCAACTCCTGCAACAAGGAAACATATCGCCAGGGCTCCTATCCCGAGCCATTTGCCTATTTCTTCTGTCCTTTTCTCAAGAGGAGTCTGCTCTCTCTCAACGGCAGTCACCTCCTCGGCAATCCTGCCAAATTCTGTATTCATCCCCGTTGAGGTAACCGCCGCTTTTCCCCTCCCATATGTAATGGTGGTACCTGTTAAAACCATGTTCTTTCTATCACTTACTCGCACTTCCTCGGGCAATGACTTTATATCCTTACTCACAGGAGCGGACTCCCCTGTAAGAGGTGCCTCATCGCATTTTAGAGAATGACTCTCGAGCAACCTCGCATCTGCCGGGATTTTATCCCCTGCCTCAAGAAGCAAGATATCTCCGGGAACGAGCTCCTTTGAGGGAACTTCTTCTTCCCGACCCCCCCTCAAAGCGGTTATGGTAGGAGAAAGCATCTTCTTGAGTGCCTCAAGCGCCCTTTCTGCCTTATACTCCTGGATAAACCCCAGGAGAGCACAGAAGACGACGATCACTAATATTAGGATCGCATCCACCATCTCCCCGACAAGAGCTGAGAGGAGAGTGGCAATCAGAAGGATGATGATGAGAATATTTTTGAATTGATTTAGGAAAACGAGAAAGGGTGAAATTCTTTCTTCTTTTTTGAGCTCATTATAGCCATATTTTCCAAGTCGCCCTTTAACCTCATCTTCCATTAACCCCCGATGGACATCCGTATCAAGTTCCGTTAAAACCTGAGCTACTTCCATAGAGTGCCAGATTGCCTTCGCCATATTAATCCTCCCGAGATATAAATTCTTGGATATAAAGATACCTTTCAAGATTGATCAAATAATTTACCGTACTCTCGGGAAAAGTCAATGATTTTTCCCTGAGGGTCTTGGGCAGGCATACGCCGAAGTCTTTTTCGAATAAGGGGAGAGGCAAACCTCCCCCCTTCCATTTCACCTAAAGTAAAAACCCTCTACTTCGGATTTCAATCCTGGTGGGTTAAACCCACCAGGATGCGGTCCTCTGTGATTTTAGAGTTTTGCAGCCGGGAATAGAATCCCGCCAAAGAGTAAACAAGCAAGTAAAAGTGTCCAAAAAATATTGAAGACCTGGGCAAGAACAGACGACCAATCTATCCCTTTGTTGGCCATCTCTCCTCCCTCCTTCATTGAAATCTTCAGGAAACAGGATCATTCGACTCCACCAGGCAGACATTGCTCTTTTCCTTCAATTTCTTCTAAGCTTTGGGCATCACCTCCTCGACAGTTATGTGAGCAAACTTTCTTTAGGACTGAGAAAAACTGACTGCGGTAAATTTTATCACTTGGAGACAGAATGTCAAAAGAAAAAAGATAGTTCTTCTTTTCCCTTGAACATTGACGCATCCTGTGGTAAAAAAAATGAACCACCAAGATCATCAAGATGCTTATTTTTAGTACCTTTCCCTCGGTGATCGATGTGGTTATCTTTTTATCAGAGGATCCGATGGACTACAAAGCTACCCTGAACCTTCCGAAAACATCCTTTCCCATGAAGGCCAATCTTCCCCAGCGGGAGCCCGGGATTCTGAAAAAATGGGAAGAAGGGAAAATCTATCAAAAACTGAGAAAGATTGCCAAAGACAGGCCCAAATACATCCTCCACGATGGCCCGCCTTATGCCAATGGGCACATCCATATGGGCACAGCCCTGAATAAAATCCTCAAGGACTTCATCGTTAAATCGAAGAATATGGGCGGGTTTAATGGAGAATACGTCCCCGGATGGGACTGCCACGGCCTTCCCATCGAGCATCAGGTGGACAAAGAATTGGGAAGCCAGAAAGCCTCTTATTCCATCGGCGAGAAAAGGAAGCTCTGCCGGGCTTTCGCCGCCAAATTCCTGGACATCCAGCGCCAGGAATTTAAACGGCTGGGGGTCATGGGAGACTGGGAAAACCCCTACCTGACGATGAGTTATGACTACGAAGCTACCATCGCCCGAGAATTCGGTAAATTCGTCGGCAAGGGGTCCGTCTACCGGGGAAAGAAACCGGTCTACTGGTGCGCCTCCTGCGAGACCGCCCTGGCGGAAGCGGAAGTGGAATACGAAGACCACGAATCCCCCTCCATCACCGTCAAGTTCCCGGCCCTCTCCGGTTTCGGCGAACGCTTCCCGGCCTTGAAGGGAAAGAAGGTCTATGTCCTCATCTGGACGACCACGCCCTGGACGATCCCGGCAAACCTGGCCATCGCCTTTCACCCGGATCATCTTTACGTGGGCGCTGAAGTGAATGGGGAGGTCTGGATCCTGGCGGAAGCCCTCCTCGAACAGGTCATGGCCAAGGCGGGGAAAACGAGGTATGGAGTCCTGGAGAATTTCTCCGGCAAGCAAGTTGAGGGCCTCAAATGCCGCCACCCCTTCCTTGACCGGGAATCCGTTCTCATCCTGGCCAACTACATCACTCTGGATACAGGAACCGGGTGTGTACACACCGCCCCCGGCCACGGCCAGGAAGACTACGAGTCGGGTTTAGAGTATCACCTTCCCATTTACTCCCCGGTGGATGACCAGGGGCGCTTCACCCCCGACGTGAAATTTTTTGCCGGCCAGTTCGTCTTCGACGCCAATGAGGCCGTAAAGCAGAAGATTGCCGAGGTCGGCGCCCTCATCCATTTCGAGCCTTACCTTCACCAGTACCCGAACTGCTGGCGCTGTAAGAACCCCATCATCTTCCGGGCGACTGAACAATGGTTCATCTCCATGGAAAAAAATGACCTGCGGCAGAAGGCTCTGGAGGCGATCGACCGGGTGACCTGGATTCCCCGTTGGGGTCACGACCGCATCTACGGGATGATCCAGAACCGCCCGGACTGGTGTATCTCCCGCCAGCGGGCCTGGGGGGTTCCCATTGTGGCCTTCACCTGCCAGCACTGCCGGGAACTCTTGGTTGAACAACGCCTCGTGGAGCATGTGGCCCGGCTTTTCGAAAAAGAGGGGGCCGACATCTGGTTTGACCTGCCGGCCGAGGAGCTGCTCCCCCCGGGCACAAGATGTCCCAAATGCCAGGGAGAGGAATTTATTAAAGAGAGCGACATCCTTGACGTCTGGTTCGACTCCGGAGTGAGCTACGCTGCGGTCTGCGAGAAGCGGCCCAACCTGAAGTCTCCGGCAGACATGTATCTTGAGGGCAGCGATCAGCACCGGGGATGGTTCCATAGTTCCCTCCTAACTTCTGCGGGAACACGAGGCCAGCCCCCTTACGATTCCGTCCTTACCCATGGGTTTGTAGTTGACGGCGAAGGAAAGAAGATGTCCAAGTCTTTCGGAAACGTTATCTCCCCGGACGAAGTCATCAACCGCTACGGGGCGGAGATTCTCCGCCTCTGGGTGGCCGCCGAAGACTACCGCGATGACATCCGCATCTCCGCGGAAATCCTCTCCCGGCTTTCCGAAGCTTACCGCCGCATCCGAAACACCTGTCGATTCCTTCTGGGAAACCTTTATGACTTTGACCCCCTGAAAGACGCGGTCCCGGATCCGCAACTTTTGGAATTGGACCGCTGGATCCTCCACCGTCTCCAGAAATTGATCTCCCGGCTGAAGGAGGCCTATGCCAATTTTGAATTTCACGTGGTCTTTCATTCTCTGCACAATTTCTGCAGCCTGGACCTGGGCGCCCTCTACCTGGACATCTTAAAGGACCGGCTCTACACTTCGCCGCCATCTTCCCCGCAGCGCCGGGCAGCGCAGACAGCTCTCTTCAAGATTCTGGATGCCATTGTCCGCCTCATGGCCACAATTCTTTCCTACACCGCCGAAGAGGTCTGGGAGCACCTTCCGGGGAACGAGCTGCGCCCCGAGAGCGTGCACCTCACCCTCTTCCCGGAAGTCGAACCCCAGTATCTCAACGAGAAACTCGAGGAGCGCTGGGAGCTTCTCTTGAAAGTGCGCGGCGAAGTCTCCAGAGCCCTGGAAATGGCCCGCAGGAAAAAGCTCATCGGGAATTCCTTAGAGGCAGACGTGACCTTGCACGCCCCGGAAAAGCTTCTCTCCTTTTTGCGGCAGAATGAACCGCAGCTCAAAGACCTCTTCATCGTCTCTCAGGTGGAACTCGTCCATTCGCCCCTAACAGAGGCCTACGAGAGCCCGGAGGTTCAAGGATTGAGCGTCCTCATTACCAGGGCTGGAGGCCAGAAATGCGAGCGCTGTTGGGCTTACGACCCAA
>Ga0315280_10005193_pt1 | contig 18713 bp, 18 predicted proteins | sample YL17G06_40_MG_FD_203697 | JGI IMG/M metagenome (GOLD analysis project Ga0315280, IMG submission 203697) | Sediment microbial communities from Yellowstone Lake, YNP, Wyoming, USA - YL17G06_40 | ecosystem: Environmental > Aquatic > Freshwater > Lake > Sediment | place: USA: Wyoming | collected... | reverse complement strand
CCAACTTCTTGGCTGCCTCTTGAGTAATGTCCGAGCCACTATCAGTAACAATCTTAACTGTCATAGGTCACCATATCCTTGAGAAGATGGTACGGGCGTTGAGACTTAAAGTATACTGCTGGGGGCTAGTTTGCGCAAATTAGTTCGCGGAAACGCTCCCAGCTTTAGGGCTAATTGACTTTGTAGAATCCTGTCAGCCGTCCAATCTACACCGCAAAACGCCGACCTGAGATGATTTTGCGGCTTGTCTATTCTTTGACTTGTACCAGCTTCCCACTGCACATTTGTCCATTTTGTGCATGCAAACAGTCGTATCTCCATGAGCGGTGGGTTAAAATTGATTGGTCCTGGCGCCATGACTTAGCTAGGCACTTCCACTATTAAAGTTGTCCCTTTACCTGGCGTTGACTCCACTTCAAGGGTGCCACCCAGCAGCCGCGCCCGCTCCTGCATTCCGGCGAGACCGAGCTTCCCGCTGCGAGGGAAGTCACCTACCCCTCCTGATAGCTCAAAACCTCGCCCGTTGTCAGTGATAGTCAGTTTAACCCTATCTTCAGTGAAGTCTATTACTATTTGAGCCTCCGAAGCCTGAGCGTGCCTCCTGATGTTGCTGAGTGCCTCCTGAACTATGCGGAAGAGCAGCAGCTCAACCTCAGGCAGGAAGCGCCTTTCTTCGCCAAGCACCTTGAGGTCGGTAACTATCCCTTCGGACTCTTGCAGACTCTTTGATAGTGACCTTAAGGCCGGGATTAAACCTAAATCATCTAGTAGAGATGGGCGCAGGTCCTGAACAAGGCGATGCACACCCTGCACCCCACGATTGAGCTGAGCTTGCAGGTCTTTAAGAAACAAGACCTCATTTGAGGCAAAACCATGCTTCTTCCGAATGAAGTTATCCAGTTGCCGCGAAAGAGAAGCCAGGACCTGAGCCATATCATCATGGAGCTCACGGGCAATGCGCTTCCGTTCCTCCTCCTGAGCCTTGGTGATCTGGTGTAAATAGTAACGCAGATTTTCCCGCATTCGCTTCTCTTGGGTCACATCCCGGGCAATATTCTGGAAGCCCTTTGGCTCACCATCAGTGGTAATCAGGTTGGTGGTAACCATCCATGTTGCCTCCGAGCCATCCTTTCTAATAATCCTCAATTCGTAGGGGGCGTCTAGACGCTGGTGTTGGGTTAACCTATCCTTTACCTCTCTAGACAAGTTTAAACTCTCATCACTAAGAAACGACCTTACATTCACTCCCAGCAGCTCTTCCTTGGGGTAGCCGCTAAGTTCAGCCGCTGCCTTATTTGCTGTTTGAATGTTGCCTTCTAAATCGTGAACCCAGATAGCATCATTTGCATCCTCGAATAACGCCCTGTAGCTTTTCTCTGACTCATGTAGTGCGTCCTCGGCACTCTTGCGCTCGGTGATATCTTCTAAGGTCTCTATCGCCGCTATTACTTTTCCATTGCTCTCCCGGATAGGACTTGCCGTAAAATGAAGCCACTTTCCATTCCTACCGAGGTCGGGAAAGAAATCTTCGGCTTCATAGGCGCCATCAATCAGGTTAGATTTCTTACACTTACCTCGATAATATGTTTCAATTTCACTTGCCTGTGCCCCATCCACTATTAAATCAGCCATAACTGGTCTCTTTTCAGTGTAGAATGCTTTCCATTGCTCATCTGTCCCGATTATCTCCTCCCTTTTTATACCGGAAAGAGCTTCGGCCGCTGTGTTCCAGTAAACGACCTTATGTTGCCTATTGATGACAAATGATGGAATAGAAGAACCATCAATAATCTTGGCAAGTATTTCTGAAGCTAATAGACTTTGAGCCATAGGTAGTACCCCAATATCTCAAATAAGAAGGTCAGGGCAGTTCTTCCAGTTTGAACCAGCCTTTTCTTAAGCCGTAAAGCACTGCCTCAGTACGGGAGCCAACCCCCAGTTTATTGAAGATAGTTCTCAGATGACCCTCAACGGTACGGCTACTGAGGTGAAGCTTATCAGCGATATCCTTATTGGTCATGCCTTCAGCCGCCAGCCTGATGATGTCTGTCTCGCGCTTGCTGAGGTGATCAGAGAGTCTTTCCAGCCCCCGCACCTTGCCTGGTATTCTGAAGTAATTCATAACCTTCTGAGTAATTATAGAGTCAAGAACAGGTTCACCCTTATAGACAGCCCGGATGGCACGAATCAGCTCATCACCACTGACATTCTTCAATAGATAACCGGCGGCACCCACCCTGAGCAGGGCAAAGACATATTCATCGTCATCGTAGGCGCTGAGTATAAGCACCCCAGTGCGGGGATAAATCAGCTTGATTTGTCTGGTAGCCTCAATGCCATTCAGCTTGGGCATGGCGATGTCCATGACGACTACATCAGGCTTCATCTCGCTGACCATGTGTACCGCTTCTTCACCGTCGCTCGCCTCGCCTATTACCGTTAGGTCTTTTTCACCCTCTAGAAGTCGGCGGATACCCTGGCGTGTTATCACGTGATCCTCAGCAAGAAGGATACTAATAGTGCTCATAAACTCCTCTTCTTAAGCCATTATACCGAAGTGAGACGCATTCCTTCAAGCAGGGCGGTAGCTGGGACTATTGTAGTCCATAAGTCCTAGGTAGGATTACGCTCGGTGGTTCTACCTGCTAATTCACCACTAATCAGTACGATACGCGCTGGAGGATACCCGCTCAGCAGGGGTGATTCTTGTGCCGAGGACGGGCGTGATAACGGATGGCGCGGGGCTTGGCAAGTATTACCATGAAGTTAGGAAGTTGGTGAAGGGGGTTAGACCATGGATCTTGTCCTTGATTTTCCTAAGGTGAAAGCTATCGTAGAGACCTATGCGGAAAAGGTTGATTCTATTATAGATAGCTATGCCGATAAGAAAGAACAATTAATATCTCTGCTGCAGGACATCCAGGCTGAGTTCAATTACCTTCCCCAGGATGTGCTGATAAGGATTAGCCAGAGACTGGATATCCCCATAAGCCAGGTCTTTAGCGTAGCCACATTCTTCCGCGCCTTCACTTTAAAGCCAAGAGGACGTCACCTGCTAACTGTTTGCCTTGGTACTGCCTGTCATGTAAGGAAAGGGCAGAGACTGGTCGACAAGATAGAGAGGGATTACGAAATAAAACCTGGAGAAACAACAGAGGACATGAGATTTACTCTGGAGACGGTTAACTGCTTGGGTTGTTGTGCCCTCGGTCCGGTAGTGGTTGTCGATGGGAAATATGAGAGCCAGATGAACGCCGAAAAGCTCGACCGCGTCTTAAAGGGATACAAATAAATTGTGGGGGGCGTGACATGGTAGAGCAGGTACGAAAGCTGTTAGAAAAAAGATTGGGAAGTGCCGCTGAACTAGAAGACCTGCGGCAATCCATAATTAAAAAAAGAGACCCAAACCGAACCTGCATATCAGTATGCGGCGGTACTGGTTGTCGTGCCTCCGGGGCTGAGGCAGTAGTTGATGCTTTTATTGATGAAATCGAAAGACGGGAACTCCAGATAAGCGTGGAGCTAAAGGAAACAGGCTGCCACGGCTTCTGTGAACGGGGACCGGTGGTGGTCATCAGACCGAAGAGAATTTTTTATCAGAGGGTGAAGCCTGAGGATATTCCGGAGATTATCTCCGAAACCGTACTTGGCGGCAACATCATTGAGCGGTTGCTCTACGAGGACCCAGTAACAAAAGAGAAAATCACCTCTGAAGTTGATGTTCCATTCTACAAGAAGCAAACGCGCACCATTTTTGGCGCTAACGGAGAGATTGACCCGACAAATATTGAAGATTACATCGCTATCGGTGGTTATTCTGCCCTGAGCAAGGTCCTCTTTAAGATGTCTCCAGATAAAGTAGTTAAGGAGGTAAAAAACTCTGGTCTGCGAGGGAGGGGTGGTGGCGGCTTCCCCACAGGCAAGAAGTGGCAGTCCTGCCGTGATGCCAAAGGTGATGCCAAATACGTGATTTGTAATGCTGATGAAGGTGACCCTGGCTCCTATCAAGATAGAAGCCTTCTTGAAGGTAACCCCCACAGTGTTCTGGAGGGGATGATTATTGGTGCCTATGCTATTGGCTCTCACCACGGCTATATCTATGTCCGCAATGAGTATCCTTTAGCCGTAAGACATGTCAGGATAGCAATTGAGCAAGCGATGGATTATGGGCTGTTAGGAGAGGACATACTAGGCTCTGGCTTTGATTTCACGGTAACGATAAATAAGGGAGGCGGTGCCTTTGTCTGTGGAGAATCCAGCGCCCTGATGACCTCCCTCGAAGGGAAGATAGGAGAACCGAAAGCTAAATATGTTCACATGTCGGAGAAGGGTCTATGGGATAATCCCAGCCTGTTAAATAATGTCAAGACCTGGGCTAATGTGCCGCTGATAATCAACAAAGGAGCCAAGTGGTATTCCCAGATTGGAACTGCCGGCAGCAAGGGAACGATGATATTTTCTCTGGTGGGAAAGATAAATAATACCGGTTTGGTAGAGGTACCGATGGGGATAACCCTGAGAGAGATGATATATGACATCGGAGGGGGTATACCCAACGGCAAGAAATTTAAGGCAGTGCAGACCGGTGGCCCCTCAGGGGGTTGCATTCCCGAGAAATATCTAGATACGCCGGTGGATTTTGACGAACTCACCAAGCTCGGCTCCATGATGGGCTCCGGTGGCATGATAGTAATGGATGAAGATACCTGCATGGTTGATATTGCCAGGTACTTTATTGAATTTCTTAAAGGGGAGTCGTGTGGCAAATGTGTGCCCTGCCGGGAGGGTTTAAACAGGATGAGCGAAGTCCTGGGCAGAATCACGCGGGGAAAGGGCAAGCAAGAAGACCTTAAATTACTAGGGGATCTAGCCGAGGTTCTCAAGGATGGTGCCCTTTGTGCCCTGGGTCAAACCGCGGCCAATCCGACCCTGACCACCCTCCGCTACTTTGAGGATGAGTATATAGCTCACATTGATGAGAAAAGATGCCCGGCTGGTGTTTGCCGGGAGCTAATTCAATATTCTATTGACCCCGAGAAGTGTGAAGGCTGCCTCAGATGCTTTAGGGAATGCCCCACAGGCAGCATTAGCGGCGAGAAAAGACAACCCCACACCATTAACCAGGGTATGTGTATCAAGTGTGGCGCCTGCTATGACATTTGTAAGTTTGGCGCGGTAATAAAACGGTGATAGGAGGTAAGTAATGGCGAAATGTTGGATTAACGGTGAAAGATGGGTCGAGGTTAAGGATGCTGAAGGAGTAGATGTGGTTCACCTTACCGTCGACGATAAGGAGATCGCGGTATCGGGTGGTCAGACAATCTTGGAAGCCGTGGCGCGCATGTCTGGAATTGGAAACATTCCAGCTCTTTGCTATCATCCGGCAGTCAAACCCTACGGAGCCTGTCGGATATGTACCGTTGAGGCAAGCGAGGACGGCGCCAAGTTTAAATTTGTCGCTGCCTGCCTTTATCCGGTGAAAGAGGGTCTGGTGGTAAAGACAAGCACGGAAAGGGTGAGAAAGCTGCGTAAGGGGATAATTGAACTTCTGCTAGCCAGGTGCCCCAATGTAAAAAAGATACAGGAGTTAGCTGAGGAGTATGGGGTTGAGAAACCGCGGTTTATCCTAGGGGATCAAGATTGTATCCTCTGCGGCTTATGCGTCAGGGCCTGCCAGGAGATAATAGGCAAATCGGCAATAAGCATGGCCAACCGAGGTATCTATAGGGAGGTGGCTGCTCCTTTCTACGCTTACGAGCTAAGTGGGGATTGCATTGGCTGTGGGGACTGCGCCTATGTTTGCCCTACTGGTGCTATTAAGATGGGACCCGATGGAAAACCGGTACTGCCTAGGGTGAAGATACCCTATGCTGAGATTGAAGCGATGATGAAAAAGGAAACCGTGGCTACCTCCTAGAGCTAGGCTGTAGGATAACACTTGCCTAGTTTATTCAACCTGACGCCCAAACTTTAAGAGCCTCTCGCATGAGAGGCTCTCTCTTTTTGATAATCTTCCTGCCTGAAGAGGGGGAAGATTATCTAGCTAGGTTATCACATCTAACAAAAGAGGATTCTGTGCAGCCACAGGGGTTAAAAAGAGAAGCTGGTGGAGCCGAGGGGATTCGAACCCCTTACCTCCTGAATGCAAATCAGGCGTTCTCCCAACTGAACTACGGCCCCGTAATCAGAGACATTATATCAAATATAGTGGATGTGATAAAATAGTCCGATGACTATAGCTCATATCATTACCCTTCTGGCAACTGGTGTCGTTGCTGGTTTTGCTAGCGGTTTCCTTGGTATTGGTGGTGCTCTTATTATGACGCCAGTGCAGTACATAGTATTCATCGGAATGGGCATCCCCGCCGAGATAGCAATTAAACTGGCGTTTGGCACCAGTTTGCTGGTTATCTTACCCACTGCCGTCAGTGGAGCCTGGAGACATAGTAAAAAGGGGGCGGTGTGGTGGAAGGCAGCCGTTGTCATGGGCAGCTGTGCCGCCCTCGCTGCCTTTGGTGGTGCTACCCTGGCTGCCCACCTGCCTGGGGTGGGGCTAAGAATAGCCTTTGGCGTCATTGTCCTTGTCGGCGGTATCAGGATGCTCACTGCCCCATTACCTCAGGCTAAGGAGAAACCGAGGGACAATCCCTGGCTATGGGTAGCCTGGGCTATCCCTGTAGGTTTGCTAACTGGCATTCTCGGAGTTGGCGGCGGTATATTGATGGTTCCGGTGATGGTGCTGTCACTCAGGTTCAAGATGCATAATGCCGTAGCTACATCTTTAGGCGCAATGATATTTACCAGTATCGGTGGCATCATCGGTTATATAATAAACGGTCTTGGTGTTCCCAACCTGCTACCCTATTCCATAGGCTATATTAACCTGCCATCGTGGTTTCTTCTGGTGGTTCCCAGTGTTGGGATGGCGCAGGTTGGCACGGTAACTGCCCATAAGCTGCCCGCCAGACAACTGGAGTATGTCTTTGTTGCTTTAATGTTCTACATGGGGCTAAAAATGGTCGGCGTCTTTGACTGGTTGGGCTTGCCGCTATAAAGCTACTTTTGGGCTGGTTTTATCAGCACCGGTAAGCCAGAGACCATCAGGTAGACCTCATCAGCCGCCTCTGCCAGCATCTGGTTGACTCTAGCCAGCAGGTCACGGTATAACCTACCCAGCCTACTGGTTGGCACCAGGCCCAGCCCAACCTCATTGGTAACAATAATGAAGCTGGCATCAACCTGGTTAATGCACTCAATTAGCTCGTTTATTTCAGTAATAACCTTCTTCTCAATAAGGGGAGCGTCAATCGGCTCACCGGTTTGGTCGCTATATTGGCTAAAGATATTGTTAACCAGAAGCGTGATGCAATCAACAATCACTACCTTAGCACTTCCGAGCTTTTCCAGAATCCTTTTACCCACGCCGGTGGTAACCTCCAGGGTGCTCCACGGTGGTCTTTTTCTCCGATGCTCCGAAATGCGCTGGTGCATCTCCTCATCGCCAGCGACGGCTGTAGCCACAAAGAGCACTGGCTCCCCCAATTTGGGGGCAAGCTCTTGAGCAAAGTGGCTTTTGCCGCTACCGGCGCCGCCAATTAGTAGAATGATTATTTTCTCTTTTAACATTTTAGCCTAGCCACCCAATGCGGGCGAGCAGACAAACCAGAATAAGGACTAAGACCTCAGCTATTTCATTTATCGCTCCATAGGTGTCACCGGTGAGCCCACCAAACCTGTTCTTGAGATAGAAAGCCAGAGCCGTGACTATAATCCAGGTACCGAACATTATAATCAAGCCCGAGAGTTGTGCTGGAAGTATGGCTACAGCCAGGGCTACGACCGTCGCCACCAGAAATGCTGACAAGTCAGCCTCCCGCTTAAATACCTTTCCCAGCCCTGATGGTTTGGCGTAGGAGTAGGCGAAAACAGCATAGACCATTGCCCACCGACTTAATACCGGCATAAGCAGCAGGGTCGGCACAAGCCAGCTAGCCGGCACATTATTTAGTGAGACATACTTCACCAGCAGCAACAAGCAGACGCCGATTATACCAAAGGCACCAGCCCGGCTATCTTTCATCACCCGCCACCTCTCCGCCACTGTCTTGTGCCCAACCATGCCGTCGCAGGTATCAACGAAGCCATCAAGGTGCAGACCGCCGCTAATCGCTGCCAGGGAAACAACCAGCAGCACATTAACTAATGCCGGGGGCAAGACAAGACCAAGTAGCCAGTTCAAGAGAGCTAAGATAAGCCCGATAATAACGCCGACTAAGGGGAAGTAGGCAATTGAGCGTCCGACTTCCTTGGGGCTAGGCTGGCGCCCGGGCAAGGGTATGATGGTTAAAAACCTGAATGCCGCCAAAAAATCCATTTATTTCCCCCTTTCCGATACTCCGGCTTCAGTGAAGGTTGACATCTCAGCCAGAATCCTGGCGGCTGCCTCAGCCAGAAATATTCCTAATGCCGCACCGGTGCCCTCACCCAAACGCATATCCAGGTTAAGTAGCGGCTTAAGCCTTAGACGGCGGAGCAATATTTTATGCCCCGCCTCTGCCGAAACATGAGCCGGGATAAGAAAGTCCCGGAGTTTTGGTGCCAGCGCTACAGCAATAAGGGCGGCTGCCCCGGAGATAAAGCCGTCAATAACTACCGGAATGCGGTAAGCCGCCGTTGCCAGCATTACCCCCACCAGCCCACCAATCTCAAAGCCTCCCACCTTTGCCAGGACATCTAAAGGTTTTTGGGGGTCGGGGTGGTTAAGTGCTAGTGCTCTTTTTATTACCTCTATTTTATGTGCCAGCTGCTCATCGGTTAAGCCAGTGCCCCTCCCCGTAACCTTAGCCACCGGTTCCCCGGTCATAGCGGCACAGATAGCGCTGCTTGAGGTAGTATTACCGATGCCCATATCACCGGTGCCAACGATATCAAGACCCTTAGCCAGCTCACCCCTCACCACCCCAATCCCCGCCTCTATAGATGTCACTGCCTGTTCTGGGGTCATCGCCGGGCATAGGCACATATTCTGGGTGCCGGGGGCGACCTTTCTGGATATAAGATTGGGGTGGGGCTCAAGCTCAGCGGCTACCCCCATATCAACGACGATAACCCTTGCCCCAACCTGGCGAGCCAGCACATTTATTCCCGCCCCACCGTTAAGGAAGTTATAGACCATTTGCGCCGTAACCTCCTGGGGCCAGTTACCCACCCCTTCAGCCACAACCCCATGGTCGCCAGCCATGGTGAAGATGACCTTGTGCCTGATTTGGGGTATAGCCCTACCCTGGATGCCAGCTAGCTTGATAGACAGCTCTTCCAGCCTGCCCAGACTGCCCTGTGGCTTGGTCAGGGTGTCTTGCCTTGAGCGGGCGCTGTTCATCGCCCCTCTATCCAGGGGCTTTATCATTTTAATAGTATTGGACAGAAGTTCTGACATCTTGACACAATATCCTTCAAAGGAGTATAAGTTAAAAATATTATCAAGTAAAGGGGTGCAAGATGAGTAAGACGGGATGGGCGTGGACCTGGTTTGGGTTTCTACTGGCGCTGGATATTGCTATCCCCTGGTTTGTCCTCACCCATGTAGAGAAGATGAGCGGCGCCTTTTTGTTCTGGACGGTATGGGTGGTGGTGGCTATTATCAGTGCCTTTGTCATCTTCCTTAGGTGGAAGGAGGTTAGGCGATGAGCGCTACCTTCTGGGCATGGTTTGGCATTGCCATTTATATCGCGGTGGGGCTAGCCATCGCCGTAATGGCCAGGCGGCGGTTGGGGGTGGGGGTGAGTGAGTTCTTCCTGGCAAACCGCAAGCTTGGCGGCTTTGTTTCGTCTCTGACCTACAGTGCTACCACTTATAGTGCCTTTATGATGATTGGGCTGGCTGGTTTAACCTACTTCAGCGGGGTTGGTGCCCTGGGCTTTGAGTTAACCTATCTCTGCGGGATGTTTATGATGGTCTTCTTCCTGCCCCGCTTCTGGCTGGTGGGGAAGAAGTACGGCTATATCTCCCCTATGGAGCTTTTGAGCGACCGCTACCAGAGCAGATGGGTGGGGGCGACCGCCGCCATCTTAGCCCTGGTCTTTCTGGTTCCTTACTCAGCCGCCCAGTTAATGGGCGTTGGTTTCCTGATGAATGGGATTAGCGGGGGGGCGATACCGGTGGTAGTCGGGATTATAATTGCTGCTTTGTGTGCCATTGCCTGGTCAAACATTGCCGGTATGCGCTCTGTTGCCTGGACTGACGCCTTTCAGGCGTTAATCATGATTGCTACCTCGGCGGCTATTCTGGGGGTGGTCGTTGCTGGGCTGGGTGGGTTTGGCTCCTTCTTCAGCAAGCTGGAGCAAGCATCACCGGGGCTACTGACCGTGCCTACCGCCAAGGGGGCGTTTAAACTTAACATGTTTATCGGTCTTGCCCTCCCCTGGCTCTTCTTCCTAATCTCCAACCCTCAGGTAAGTCAGCGGCTCTTTATCCCCAAGTCGGTCACGGCGATGAAGCAGATGCTGGGCGGCTTCCTCATCTTTGGCTTCATCTATACTATGATATCGGTGTTATGGGGATTCAGTGCCACTCTGCTGGTGCCGGGGGTGGGAAACGCGGACAAGGTGACACCCGCCCTTCTCGCCTCGTCCACAATACCTACGGGTCTGGCTATAGTCGTCATGATTGGTATCACGGCGGCAGCCATTTCCACCATTGATTCCATCCTCCTCACCCTGTCCTCGGTGTGGGCTCGCGATATCCACAAGGGTCTTATCAACCCGAGGGTTTCGGAGAAGAGGGAGGTCAGGGTGGGGCAGTGGGTTATCCCCATTATGACTATTATTGCCTTTTTCTTTGCCTGGTGGGCGGCTGAGCAACCCGGGCATCTCTTCGAGTTCACGATTGCTCCCCTTTCCGCCGCAGCTTCAGCCGGTCTTTTGATGGCGGTGCCAGCTATCTTCGGCGCCTTTTTCTGGAAGCGGGCAACGGCCATGGGGGCTATTGTCAGCTGCATCGTTGGCGCCATAGTGGTCTTGCTTTTGCAGATACTCTCTTATCCCCAAGTGCTAGGCTGGAAGCCTTTAGGCTGGTGGCCGGGGACATGGGGATTTATTGTCTGTGTTATTCTCTTTATTGGCGTAAGTCTGGCAACTAAACCACCCAAGAAGAAGGCGGAGGAGTTTATCGGTTATCTTAAAGGGAAATTAGCCGAGGGGAATTTCATCTAGAATTTTGCGGAGGTTTGCTCTTGGAACAAGTTAAGACTGACTGCATACTCTGTGTCTGGGGTTGCGGCATAAACGCCTATGTTGAAGATGGCAGATTGCTCAGGGTGGAGGGTATGGCAGAGCATCCGCTGAACCAGGGGGTCCTGTGCCCTAAGGGCAGGCACCTGGTGGACTATATCTATTCCCCGGACAGGCTCAAATACCCACTCAAATACCCGATGAAAAGGGTGAATGGGGGTTGGGAGAGAATCTCATGGGATGAAGCTCTGGATACAATAGCCAAGAAACTAAGACAGATTAAGGATAATTACGGCGCTCACGCCCTGGCTATCTTTTGTGGCTCAATCGGTGTGGAGAATCACGAGCTGGCGACATTTGCCCGCCGTTTCCGCGGTGCCTACGGCACACCTAACTTCTTCTCAGTAGACAGTAACTGCTACCGTTCCCGCATTCTGGCTCACCAGCTAACCTTCGGCACCTTCCTTCTTGAGGAGCCGGAGAGGGCAGGGTGCGTTATCCTCTGGGGTCATAACCCGGATAACTCAAGGCTACCCCTGGCGGTTAAGCTGCGTAAAGCCCTGGATAAGGGGCTAGAGCTGATTGTTATTAACCCAAAGCGCATCTCGCTGGCAAAGAGGGGGACTCATATCCCGATAAGGCCGGGCACCGATTGCGCCCTGGCTCTGGGCATGCTGAATGTCATCATCGCTGAAGGGCTCTATGATAAGGAGTTTGTAAATAATTATACCGTTGGCTTTGATAGGCTGGTTGAGCACGTTAAGCAGTATCCGCCGGAGGGGGTGGAGAAGATAACGGGGGTGGCCGCCGAAAAAATAAAGAGGATTGCCCGGATATTTGCCAGAGCCAAGTCAGCCTCAATCGTCCCCGGCGTTTGCTCACTTGAGCAGCATATAAATGGTCTCCAGACAATACGCGCCCTGGCGATTCTGCAGACGGTTACCGGCAATATTGATGTCCCCGGTGGCTGGGTTAATGTCCCCTTCCCCCGCTTGGGCAGCATGGGCGTCAAGGTTGAGGAAGAGCCCATCGGTGCCGCCGAGCACCCTTTGTTCTACCGTCTCTGGGGCAGGCAGTCCCCCTATGGTCAGACGATGTACCTGGCAGATGCCATACTTGATGAGAAGCCATACCCGATTAAAGCCCTGATTGTTACTGGGGGAAATCCAGCCCTCACCCTGCCCGACTCCACTAAAATTAAAAAAGCCCTGGACAAGCTTGAGCTTTTGGTGGTAATGGACCTGTTTATGACCAAGACGGCGGAGATGGCGGATATTGTCCTCCCTGCCTGCTCTTTTACGGAACGAGCCGGCATTGGCTATGTTTACGCTGTAACCAGTGGTCTGCCCTATCTTTTACTTCGTAAAAGGGTGATAGCGCCGCTGGGGGAATGCCTGCCTGACTGGAAGTTCTGGTGTGAGCTGGGGAGGAGGATGGGTTATGGCGACCTCTTCCCCTGGCAGAGCGATGAGGAGGTTGTGGAATACTGGTTGAAACCAACGGGACTGACCATCAAGCAGCTGACCGAGGAAAATCCGGCGGGGGTCTTCTATACCGAAAAGAAATACGATATGGCGCAAAAGGGGGATTTCAGGACGCCGTCAAAGAAGATTGAGATTTACTCTCAGACCCTAGCTGAGCATGGCTATGACCCCCTGCCCAATCACATTGAACCCAGCCAGAGCCCAGTTAGCACCCCGGAGCTGGCAAGTAAGTACCCTCTAATCCTGACCACCGGTGCCCGGGTTCTGGAGTATACCCATAGCCAGTTCAGGGATGTGCCAGCACTCAGGCAAGCTGCCCCGGAACCAATGGCTGAGCTTCACCCTGATACTGCCGGTAAATATGGCATCGCCAATGGCGATATGATGGCTATCGAAACAAAAAAGGGGAGGATAAGAATGAAGGCCAGGCTAACCGAAGACCTATTACCTGGTGTTATCAGCATCCCCCACGGCTGGGCGGAGGCTAATGCCAATCTGCTCACCGGGCTTGAACCCCGTGACCCGGTTACTGGCTATACCGAGTTTAAAGCCCTTCTTTGCCGAATTAAAAAGGTTAGGAGGCAAGAATGATTAAAGCCTTTGCTGGTAAGATGCCCAAGATAGCCAAATCAGCCCTTGTCAGCGAGGCGGCATGTGTTATCGGTGATGTTGAAATCGGGGAAAACTCTAGTATCTGGCCGGGGGCAGTAATTCGTGGTGACTTTGGTAAGATAACTATTGGCAAAAACACCGCCGTAGAGGATAACTGCGTTATTCATGCTGGTTCGCCCCATCCTGATATGAAGAATATGACCATCGGGGATGAAGTACATATTGGTCATGGGGCGGTGGTCAACTGCCATAAGATTGGGAACAATGTTCTCATCGGCATGAACGCCACCATTCTCCACGATGCTGAAATTGGCAACTTCTGTATTATCGGGGCTGGCTGCTTGGTCAGCGAAGGGATGAAGATTCCAGACAACTCATTTGTTGTCGGCGTACCGGGGAAAATCAAGGGGCAGGTTTCGCCGGAGCAGTCATTCTGGGTGAAGGATGCCTCTAAAAGCTATGCCCGAATAGTCAGGCGGTATAAGGAGCAAGGGGGGCTATAGCGGGGGCTGGATTCGAACCAGCGACCTTTGGGTTATGAGCCCAACGAGCTTCCACTGCTCCACCCCGCGCCGACTTTTCAGTATAGTGTTTAAAGAATAATATGTCAAGGCGCAGTTGCTGAGCTGAAGCCGTCGGCAAAGAATTGGGTCACTTTCTGAGCTACCTCCCCCTCAAACCCTCCCCAGAAGTGGTCAGCCCCGGATATAATCTGGCATTGCTTGGGTTCGGGAATATCCTTGACCTGTTGCCAGAACTGTTGCTCGGAAATAACGAAATCGTTGTCACCTACAATGAAAAATTTCGGCTTGGTGTATCCCTTTAACTGTTCCCAGCCGGAGTCTGATAGCGCCGGTGATACCAGCGCCAGTAGCTTGACCCGCTCATCTTGAGTGGCAACCGGGACGATGACGCTGGTGCCGAAGGAGTAGCCGGCAAGCCCTATTCTCTTCTGGTCAATATTCGGTGTGGATGAAACGAGGGCTAGTGCCGCCCTAACGTCTTCTTGCTCGCCGATGCCCCCGCCGAATTCGCCACCACTTTTCCTTACCCCTCGGAAGTTAAAGCGGAGGGCGGCGATTGACTGTTGGGCTAGCGCCTGGCAAATGCCAAAGACCATATTATCTGACATACTCCCGCCATCGAGGGGGTGAGGGTGGCAGACGATAACTGCCGGGAAGGGGCCTGTAGCCTCGGGGAAATGCCACACCCCCTCCAGTGAAATATCACCGCAAGGGAAGGTAATATGGACTCGGCTCAAGCCTTCCCCTTTCTCTTTGGTCTGGCTGGTTTTTCCGGTTTCTCTGTTTTCTTCTGGGGCCGCCACCCTTGCATTCGCTGGGTAACCTCTTTTTCATATCCCTGGTCGCTGGGGGTGTAATAGCGTTTGCCTTTAATCGAATCGGGCAGGTGCTCCTGCGGAACGAAGTGCTGGCGGTAGTTGTGAGGGTACTTATAGCCCTTGCCATAGCCCATTTTTTTCATTAGCGCCGTCACCGGGTTGCGAAGGTGTAGCGGCACTGGCTCGTCAGGTTTTTGTTTAATCTCCTCCTGAACCTGGGAGTAAGCCTCGTACAGCGAGTTGCTTTTAGGGGCGGTTGCCAGGTAGACGGCTGCCTCGGCGAGAGCCAGATTGCCCTCGGGCATGCCGATGAAGTGGACGGCTTGCTGGGCGGCGATAGCTACTACCAGTGCATGGGGGTCAGCCATGCCTATATCCTCTGAGGCGAAGCGAACCAGCCGGCGGGCAATATATAATGGGTCTTCCCCTGCCTCCACCATCCGCCCTAGCCAGTAAAGGGAGGCATCCGGGTCTGAGCCTCGCATTGATTTGTGCAGGGCGGAGATAAGGTTGTAGTGTTCTTCTCCCGCTTTATCATAGCGTGGCGCCTTATGCTGGATGGCATCCTCAATGGTTGATAGTGAGATGTGGCGCTTTCCCTCAGCGTCAGGCAGTGTCGTCTGGGCGGCTATCTCCAGTGTATTGAGGGCAACCCGGGCGTCCCGGTTTGACATCATGATAAGGTGAATAAGAGCATCCTCATCAAGCTCTACTTTTAGTTTGCCAAGACCCTTAAGTTCGTCCTTGATTGCCCTCGCGATTATAGCCTGTATTTCGTCCTCGGCGAGTGGGTTGAGGGTAAGAACCTGACAGCGGGAGAGGAGGGGGGAGATGACCTCAAACGAGGGGTTTTCCGTGGTGGCTCCGATAAGGGTAACAGTTCCGTCTTCAACATAGGGTAGAATCGCGTCCTGCTGAGCCTTGTTGAAGCGGTGAATCTCGTCAATAAAAACGATAGTTCTCTCCAGGTATAGTTTATAGCGCTCCTTTGCTTCCTCAATGAGCTGCCGCAGGTCAGCCACAGTAGCGCTGACGGCGCTTATCGCGCTGAAGTGGGCTTTGGTAGCCTTGGCGATGACATAAGCCAGGGTAGTCTTGCCGCACCCCGGCGGACCCCAGAGGATAATAGATGGTATCTGCCCGGATTCAATCGCCTTTCTTAGTACCCGCCCCTGCCCCACCAGGTGCTCCTGCCCGACAAACTGGTGCAGGGCGCCCGGTCTCATCCTGGTTGCCAGTGGCGCTTCTTTTTGCTTCTGCTCCCCGGACTGGTAGTCAAATAAATCTGTTGTCATCCTCACCCCCTTAATCCCCCTGCCTTCGCCGAAGCGCCTGCCCGCCGCACGAGGCTTCGGCAGGCGGGGCTACGGCAGGCAGGCCTCTCCCTTTAATAAAGGGAGATTGAGAGGGATTTAAAATCCCCCTTAATCCCCCTTTTCCAAAGGGGGAAGAATTTATTTAATAGGGGGCTTCGCCCCTCTTAAACTGCCTATTATATTGTCCCAGATATATCATCTGTCATTCGCTACTTTCAGCTGCCTGACGGAGAGCCAGAAAGGCTTCCTTTAGCGGTTGACTTACAGAGCTTTCCGGTTCGTTAATAACTAGATTTTGGTATGCCTCTAAATATTGCATACGTAATCGGTGAAATAGATGGAGAAAGTGGCGTAAGAAACCGACACAATCTAGAATAACAAACTCTATCCCGCCTGTCTTTTCATATAAACTCTTAGCGTATTCCTGTAAATTTTCCTCAATAGTGTCGGTTGTAATGAAGATATAATTGTCTATTCTTTTTTTACTTCGTTCTATTTTATGCAGTGCATTATCTATATCATTCTTTATTACTCGTCTTGTCTTCATCTCGTAACTTGTTACCACATCATCATCGTCTATAAGTGTGATTTGTAGATCCCCTAAGGCTTTTGTTTGTAGGTCAGCTGCAGTATGTGCCTCCAGTGGCAATACCCTTTCTTTAAGATAATCTTGAGCAGCCTCATAAGCTGCGGCTACTATTAGCACAGGTAACCTACTTGAACCACGGCAATTAAGGTGTTGCTCTATTAGAGTTATTATTGCCTCCGCAGACAACGGAATTTTCTCTTCTGTTGACCTTAATGTCGCAAGTAGAGACTCCATTCGCTGTTGTCTTTCCTTTTTAACTACTAATAAGCACCTTATCACCTCAGCTAAAAGGTCTTTGGCTGGTACTTTATTTGTTTGTACATCAGTAAGTAATTCAAGCACGGCCTGGTACATTCTAGGTGGACGACCGACAAGGTTTACATCAGGAGTTAGAACAATATTCCTGTTTCTTAGCGCTGGTGTAAGAAAAGCAGTTGTCGGATTGCATGGGAGGTCTCTCTCAATAATAAAAGACTCTACGTATGCTTCGTCATATGTTCTACCCGAATAACAATCATTACTACCAATCTCAGTATAAGGTTTGCGGATATCTATACTTGGCTTATGAACCTTTGCCAGCAGACACGCCAATAGTAACCTTACACCAGCTCTGTTTTGTATATTACGGCAAACAAAATCCACTTTCCCGATAATTTCGGCATCACTCACTATCGTTTTATTTAAGTTATCCGAGGCCTTTTTGTAAGCTATATCAAGAATTTCTTTTGGGGAAGACATTCTACCTCCTTTTGGGCATCATAATTTACCCAAAGGGTCTCAATTCTTGGTGATTTTACTGAGTGGCAGTTTTTAGTTCGTTCTTCTATGCAATACCAATCTCCATATAGCTCTTCCATTAGACCACACCTGTAACTAGACAAAGCAACTTTTCCTTCTACCTCATGTAGAACTTTGGCAAGCTCTCTGTGTTCGTCGTCATTCATTTCATAACCATAGGCATTGCTATCTCCTCTAGAACTATGAGGGTATGGAGGGTCACAATAGAAAAGGGTTTCCTTACTATCATACCTTTGTATGACATCAATTGCTTGACAATTTTCTATCTGCACACGGAGAAGTCTTTGCGCGATCTCCGGAAGGCGGTCAACGCTACCTAGCCATCTTGAGACGGCTCCAGCCATACCTGCGCGGCTGGTTAAAACGCAATGTGCCCACCGGCCAGAGCTAGCCGTCTGTGCAAGGCCAGTTCTTACTTGCCTGGCGCGGACAAAGAATCTTCGAGCTCTTTCTAATTCTGATATTTCTTCTGTCTTAGAGCTAATAGCTATCTCGAACTCTTCACGTGAAAAAGGCGTTAGTGCAATAGCTTTGATTAGCTCATCCGGCTGGTCACGAAGTACCTTGAAAAAATTCACCACTTCACCATCTATATCATTGTAAGTCTCAATTGGTGACGGGTCTCTATTTAATAGCACTGCGGCTGAACCACCAAATGGCTCGCAATAGTGTCTAGTTTTAGGAAGTAGAGGTAATAACCAATCCAAATGACTGTATTTACCCCCATAATATCCAAAGGCTATTATTCTTTTTGCCCTTTTTTCGCTTACCACAGTCGAATCATTATACTTTATTTCCGCTTTCACTTAATACTCACCTCCTCACCTTTAGAGTTTAGGATTTAGTGCTTAGTGCTTCTCACTTATACCTCTTCACCTCAAACCTGTACAGTTTTACTGGCTCATTGGGGGCGATGCCTGCCTTCTGGCGGCTGATGTCAACCTGCTGGGCAACACTGTCCACCCCCTCAAGGTCGGGCAGTAGCAGACCCTTCCGCCATCCAGCCTCAACAATAACCCCGTAGCGCTTGGGGTCTAGCTGGTCTTTGCTCTTTATTGGCTCGGGGGTGGTGAGGACGTCCACGCTATAGTCAAGGTCTTTGAGCTCATCAGGGGTGATGGGGAGGAAGCGGGGGTCTCTGGTCGCCGAGCTTATGGCATTGAGAATAATCTCCTCAGCTACATTAGCCCTTTGCGGCTCAAGGGTGCCGATACAGCCCCTTAGTTCGCCGAGCTTGTGGATGGAGACGAAAACTCCGGCTTTTTCCTTCATCGGGAGGGTGAGCTTTTCTGGCGTGAAGACCTTGCCCTCCTTAATATACATCTCCACTGTGTTTTTGGCTAA
>Ga0315280_10005192_pt1 | contig 18724 bp, 23 predicted proteins | sample YL17G06_40_MG_FD_203697 | JGI IMG/M metagenome (GOLD analysis project Ga0315280, IMG submission 203697) | Sediment microbial communities from Yellowstone Lake, YNP, Wyoming, USA - YL17G06_40 | ecosystem: Environmental > Aquatic > Freshwater > Lake > Sediment | place: USA: Wyoming | collected... | reverse complement strand
CTCTCAATTCCCAAAACCTAATGTCATGACCATAGTATCTTCCAACTACCTTATCGCATTCTGGGCATCCGTCAGGTGCGGGGTAATCGATTCCATGTTCGTTGCAATGCGCCCAAGTTAGCATTAGACATCCCCATTTGCCTGAATTTTTTTATCCTCATACTCAGCGATTCGTTTTCGCCAGTACAATTTTTCTTTAGTGAAAAATGTTTTCAAATCTTTTCGTCCTGTGCTCCATCCTCTACGCTCGAACTCCGCTTCCATCAAAGAAAGCAATCCGTAAAGCCGTTCGTAACTGGAATAACTCTGGTGGCTACCCTCAAAAATATTTGTCAGTAAATCTCTCACAAAGAGAGCGGCTTCCTTGTCAAGTGAATTGTAGATTTTCTTTCCATCTTTCAAACAGTAAGTTTGCTGAGTATATTTCAATCTCCAAGTGCACAAGAAGTTGACATCTCCATCCATCTTGAGAGGCATTTCCTTATTTTTGGCTCTTACCCATTCAAAGAGCATACCCAAAAGAACATCATGTTTGTCCAAGTCTTCTGAACTTCTCCAAGTTGGATGTGCACGTATCTCGCGCAGAAACTCAACGTAGAAGTTCCGTTGATACTTATCTATGTAGGGCATTTTTATCAACAACTACTGTGTTGTTCGCCCTATTTAAATGTTGCGTAAGAAACTCCATGCTCAATTTCAACCCAAAAATTCCAATTAATCAATTGATTAAAAAATCGGTTTTGATAACCATCGCCGCCACTTTACCATCATTTCAACATGCTTTATAATACGGTTATCAACTTTTTTGTAGCGGTTTTTTCTTCTTGGCGTGAAACTTTTTGTGGCATTTTGTGTGAGCCAATACTAGATATTCAGGAGAATAAGAAACGTGGTGAATGTCAACTTTGTCTCTTCCATTAATCGGGAAATCGGACGCATCAAAAGGCAACCCACAGAAGTAGCATATTGTTGGATTCTCTCTTTGCATTATAGAAATTATGTTTATCATACGTTCTTTGAAAAGAAACGTACGATAGGACTTAGAGACCCGCTTCCTCGTCCTCTGGGGTTTGGTTCTCAAATTTCTTACCTTTAACCTTGTATTCTGTTTCTACTGGGTTTTCTCCAAACCGTGCTTTTTCTGATAGAATTTCTTCCATCGTTGGTTTAGGGGCATCTCCACATTCCCAATCTTTATCTGAAATACGCTCCCAGCATTTGGCACATACACCTATTTGACCCTTCTTTTTCCAAGTTATATAAATGATGGATGGGTCTTCGGGGGTTTTGCACCTAACGTGAAGTTTCATCTCATTTACTTGACACATAATAGCATTCTTCCTGTAGTTTAACTAAGATTTTATTCCAATTTGCGTGATTCTTCATGCTTCGTGTTGCACAATGAGTAAGTTCTTCAACCAAAACAGCACTCATAAACTGGCATATTCCAATCATATCCTCTGGGCAATCATGCATTCTCTTAGCCATACGAAGATTCATTGTCACTAAGTTAACAGGCTTTGCATAAAATGTGTTTCCAGATTGAAGTCTCTTATTCCAGAGCCAAATAATATATGGGTCTTCATCAATCTCAGGCTCTTTGAATATGTATTTGTCTTTTACTCGTATTATCTTTATCTGTGGTGCATTTGGAAAGTTCAATTCAAGAGGCATCTTCTTCTACCTTCTCTACATTCTTTGGTGGTCGTCCGCGCTTTCGTTTCTCAGGAATTGCTGGATAATCCATTTGAATGTCCATTTCGGTTTTCTTCTTATCGGACTTCCATTCAGTTTTTGGATGAATTTTAGCAAAGCATTCTCTGTTGAAAGTAGCCAAACAAACTCTGAATATACATCCACACTTAGGGCATTTGAGGAACCCACCAGTTCTTTCGTCTGGAACAAATTCGAGTTCGGCGTTGTCATGTGGGCATTTCAAAGTTATGGGCATTACGGTTCAACCTCTACAGATTTTGTATCCATTAGAATGTATTCCTTAAATGCTTCGTTTATTTCTCTAAGAGTTTGTTCCATTACCCAAAGATTATAGGCATAGCCAATTTTCTTTTCTGCCCACCTTCGCAAACTCTCATAGTTAGTTATGAGCAGAGTTTTCTTTGCACATTTATAGCATCTCCCGCCTTGCAACTCTTTCTTTAAGGTATTGCGACCACACTTAGAACAATTTGAGTATTGTGCACGTATTTTGGCTACTGTAGCTTCCTGTTCAGGAGTTAATTTCACCATTAATATTTCTCCAATTTCTTTTGAAGTTCTTCTTTGCCCTTATCGGCTCTCTCCTTCCGCATCGCTCCAACTATCTCCCAAGTTTCATCAGAGAATGAAACCCAATGAGTTGGAAGAGTCAACCTATTGAAGTATTTCTGTAACCTTTCGATTTCTTTGAATGGAAGTCTTCCGAAATCTAAAAGTCCTTCTTCCTTCAACTTTTTCAGATTGTCAAAGTCTTCTTCGTTCATTTTTATGTTACTCATTCTTCCTAAGTTGTCAACAAGACAAGATTCAGCGTAAAGCAAAATGCTTTTCTCGGCTCTCGTGTAGAGCGCAATGTTTTTACGCATTTTCTATCACACCCTACTAATATCGCTCGTCCTATTTAAAGTTTGCGTAGGAAACCCCATGCTCAAAATTCGAATTCTTTATCATAAACAGCCCACGGACGATTTTTGATGGACTCGTTAGACAGAGCACCTAAATGAGCAAACTTTATTCTAAAGTCAAAGTGAATAGAAAAACCTAAAGTATTTGCTAAAAGACAAAACCCAAAGTCTTCGCTAACTTCCTTTGTTTCAGACAAATCGTGTCGTATAGGTACAAAATTTAACTCTCTGTTATCGAGAACTTTTCTACTTAATGCCAAAGCACCAGCACTTGTCATGTTCACCTTATATATTTTTCCTTCCTCAAAATCTTTATAATCAAATCCGAGAGCATTAAAGTTTTTCTTTCTACCTTCTTCTATTGATTTTTCAATGCCCTGTTTTATGATTGGAATCGTTCCTCGTGGCATTTCATCGATAGGAGCGGTCATCAACCATTTACAACATACTAAAGTTCCTTCTGGAAAATCTCTTGTGTATGAACCGCCAACAATATCGAGATTATTGTCATAGTACATATCGTCTAGGAATTTTTCGATGAAATTCTTATCTTGGGGAATACAATCATCATCAAGAAATATGGCGAATTTTACGTCTGGTCGTCTTGCCCGTGTCAGAAGCAATTGACGAACATTAGCAATGCCCTCATAAGGTTGTCCTTTAGTGGCATCAGGTTTAAACCAAACGCGAATAATCTCGTGAGGTAACTGAAAGTTTTCAATCAGTTCCAGAGTATTATCTGTACTATTGTTTTCACAAAAGATAACTTTTTCAGGCTGTGGGTCTAAACGATAGAGTGCTCGTTCGAAAACTTTCCAACAACGTCTTGTAGTGTTGTAAACTGGAACAAGAAGAACTACACCTTTAGCTACTTTCCCTAAAAATGGAGTGTCATCTCTAACCCAAAGAAGGGTAAAAGATACTTTGAAGTTCTCAATTTCTATCAGCGGTAACATCGACTACCTTTCTTCCCCATTGAATTTTGTTCCATCCTCGTTCGTTGATATAGTTTAGCGCGTAGCATAGAGCTTCAAGTCCTATAGCCGCCCCCAGAGATTCCGCTGGACATTGGAAGAGTAGGTCGAGAACTATGAAGTCAAATATTATTTCCAACGTCTTTGCGGTTATGCCTTTAAGAGCAGTACGCAAATGGCTTTCGAAGACTTTATGCTCGTGGGCGCATTTGGACATAGGGATTCCTTTGTTTGTTCTTTGCTTGGAATGGTTTCTTTGCACCAGCATCTCTAGTTAGTTCTTCTGCCGTCTTTGGCTTAGTTTTGCACGAAATGACTTCTGCACCAACTTGGAACTTCTGCCACGGATGGTCTTGGCATATGAAAAATTTGCTAAGTCCTTCTCGGCGTTCAGGCGTGAAATCTTGGCGACATTGCATACACTTTCGCATACCTTTCTTTTTCTCGGTCAAAATGTATGGTTTGGATTCGCTATGCTTACATTTAGGACATCCAGAAAGTCCTAAATTTGTTTTGAGTTTTCTTGTTCGCAATAGCCTACCACATTTTGGTTCTGGGCATCTAGGATTCATCCAATCACTTCCTCATTTTTTCTTTTCTATCTTTGGCTTCTTCAGCCTTTTCCTTTTGGATTTTTTCGAGCGCGATTATCATCTCGTCAACAGTTTCACGAAGACGATACAACTCTGAGAGATTACTATACATGTGGAAAGTAGCCCTTCCAACTGTTATAGCCCAGAGTGCTTGCATTTCTTCTCTGCAAACATCACAGATTTCGAAGGTTTTCCCCACGACTATCACTTCGTTTCTCTGTTGGAAGATGTCAAAGTTCCGTGTTGTTTGCCATTCCCGTTTCTAATTGTGCAATAAAGACATTCCTCAATGACAAATAACTTGCCATCAATGTGTTGCGTGTATTTCAGGCGTTTATGTCGTCCGCAAGTGAGGCATGGTTCCTCTACATTGACTACTATGATTCGCCCATCCATTTCTTTGATTTTCTGCTTTTCGGTATCGCTTATGTTTTCTAAGGGAATCCGCATACAACTTCGGATTTGCTTTATCATCCTTTTTTCTTCACCTTTAATTATAGCTACGCATTACTCCTATATAAACTTTGCCCCAGAAAGACCATGCTCAATTACCACTTAGGGCGATTTCGATGAGTTGATGGTTCTAGGCAAGTCCCATTATTTGCTCCATAAGGACTTAGGACGTGAACAAGATATGTGCTTTTTAAACCCTCTTTTTTGAATTCAACAAAACTATGCCAGTTTTTTCTGAAACTTCTAAGAACTTGAATAATTGAGGCTTCGGTAAATTCGTGAACATAAGTTCCTAAATCATAGGCATGTCTTGGAGAAATTTCAATCATCTCTGTCGGATAGTAGATTCCTTCTTCAGACGGATAAACTGGTCTAATTCCATCTTGGCAGACTAATCTTGAGCGACAATGAGGACAAACCCCCCACTTATTCTCATGGCATTCATGAAAACATGAATATTTGAAAGAGAGAATATCATATTTGGTCCGTGGTCGCCTACTCAATAAGAATTCCTTCGGACCTTAAAGCATCTACAACATCTTTTCTGAAATATGGAAGAAAGATACGATGATAGTAAAACGCCCAATCGAACATTATGTGAAGAGTTGCTACTCTGATTAACTTTAGACGAAGTTCTTCATCTGGATAATCTATTGGGTTAAAATGTTCTCTAACTGCTCCCATATAATGCCGATTTACCCAATGAGTTCTACCATTGGTTCCGTCAAATGTTCCATCTATCCACTTATGAACTTCTGGGTAAACTCCGCCAAAAATAGGCAAGTCAATATCTTCATGAATTTTTGGTGCTGGCATATTTTTCACTAAGAAATAATATAAAGTAGAACAAGTATTTAAACTTTGCGGAAAAAAAATGGGGGGTAGTTTTATTCCGAATGCAAACTACTTTTTGGCGAAGGGAACGACATCTTACGTTCCTCTTCTTCCATCTTTGCCTTACGAAGTTCTGCACATTTCTTGCTATCGGTTGTTTTATCATAAACGAACATAAAGTAGTTCTCTTCTAAGAATTGGTAGATGCTATCAATAGGTATGAAAAATCCCATCCAAGTGATTATGTCCACACCGAAGCCAAGTTGCACAGTTGCTACTCTAGCGGTGTTTCCTACATATTCATAGGTATCTTCCAGAAAAACTGGACCGCCTGAGTTGCCGAAAATTATGTTTGCTGATGTCATCCAGTATTCTTTTGCATCTATTTGGTCGCCTTTAGAAGTTAAACTTCCAAAAGTGAAAAATGGATTGTGAGCCATCGAACAACCACAGCTTATCATTGATGTGCCGAGCTTTATATCATCTCCTTTCTCTCTTGCATAGAGTTTCGCAACATGCTCTACTTTATCGGAGCATTTTACTTTGAGTAAAGCTACATCAAGTGGTTTGTCATAAGCAACTATTTCTGCATCCAAAGTTGTGCCACCTATGCATCGGCTCAATTTTTCATACTTAAAAAGTTCTACACGCACAAGTTCGTTAGCTTCAACTGTGATGTCTTTCTTGGCAATGCTAGACCACTTTTTGACGAACTTGATTGCGTCTTCAACAACGTGGTGGCAAGTCACAACATATGACTCATATTCTTTATCATCGTCTGGCTTATCTATAGTGTCTGGTGTCACGGCTGAATAAATCACTACACCAGTTCCAGCGGCATGTTCTGTCAAAACTCTAACAATCGGATAAAGGACGTTCTTATGGATTTCTTTTAGTTTTTCAGCGGATATTCCCATCACAGTCACCTAATACATCATACGCACTACAAGTATTTAAGTGTTATGGTTAATCAGAAGCCTAGATAAGAACCAAGAGCATTGTGAATGTAGATTTGTCCTACAATTTTTTTCATAAGATTTCGATTAAGAAAAATCTCAAGTTGTTCGGGAGTTCTAAGATAAATGATTTTGTGGCTGATTGGAGATGATGTGTTACTACTTTCTACCTTCCAATCTCCAACAATTGATTCATCCCAGTAAATAATAACCCACCGAATTTGCCCTATACCCCAACCCCAAGTATGTTCTTTCGCAAGTTTTAGAAGTTCTTCTCGTGTTTCAAATATCTTAGCTGGCACTATCCCCAACTCTGTCCTTCAGGGTCACGCGACCAGCCATCGCCATCTTCGCCCTCATTATCTGGATTGAGTTCTCTTAACATATCATCGATACTTTCTTTCTCATCTTCTTCGGGGGGTGGTGGTATTGCATCCTCTTCCATTCTCTCGACATAATGAAAGGCACAAAGATAAATCTGAACCATTTCATACATTCCTCTTCGTTCACGCCTTACAAGAACGGGATACAAACTATCGGTAGATTGTCCACAAACATCACATTTCGGACCAATAGCCTTTTCTTCTTCCTCTGGGCAATAATCATCTTCTGCCATAGTGACACCAAGAAAGATAGAGATAAACGACTATTTAAGTGTTATGGATTCTTATTCCGATTTTATGAAGAATGGCTATTTCTGATGATACACCATTACGTTCATCAAAATTCCACTCGCTATCAACCTCTTTGCTTGGAAATGATTTATAGTAGTAAACCACGGCGTTAAGCAAAAGTTGGTCTGCTCCAAATGAAGCGTCAAAATGAAAATTTTCTGAGATGAATTTGACAAGTTCAAAGATTATCTGAGATGGACCTACAATTACGCCAGCGTTTATCACTTTTTCATTTTTTATTGTTTCCCAGATACTAGAGATATTGGGAAAAGGCTGGTCGAGAACTCTGTATATATGTTTCCACAATGTCACTTCTTTAACGTAGCAAAGTTTGTTTCTAGCCATTTCAAAAAGAGGATTAAGTGACTTAAAGAATTCCATATCTGAATCGACTATCATAATGACATCGTAATTTTGCCAACTATATTTAAGATATTCATAGAAAGCCCGCATACGGTCCGATGCAATTTCGGGATAAACTCTCTCAACTTTTATCACCGAAATACTTTTGTCTTCCAAAACAGTTTCCATATCGTAATCGAGAAGAAGAATGTCTTCACTATATTTTGCTCGTTGCCGCAAAGAAGGAAGCCAAATCTCTTTTATTTCTTTGTCTCGTCCAGTTGACATTATCAAAGTTTTCATAGCATCGCCTATGGATGTGGTCTTTGTGCAGTTTCGGAAGCGCGTTTCTCTCGTTTTCTTTTTTCATAATCATGGCGCACATGAATATCAATTGAGCCGAGATTATTCAATGTTTCGCCATTTGGAGAAAGAATTCTACATGTAAAATACTTCATGCCTTTTTCCTTTCTAAAGAGGCGACAAACAGGAAAAAGATGACCGTCCATAAACCAATAAAATCCCTTCTCAGATGTTCTTTCAAGAGTTAAACGAATTAAAGTGTCCCATTTAGTAACGACTTCATCAGAATCAATAGCAAAAACCCAATCACCATCTGCTATATTTTCAATAGATATATCTCGACATTTTTGTTCGTTCATTGGGGATGGCAATACAATGTAATCCGCTTTTGTCTTGGATGTTTCAGAAAATTTCTCGATAATTTCTTTCGTGTTATCTGAAGAGTGAAATGTTTTAGGATTGATTAACCAACAAGTATCATAACAATGAATTTCATCCACTTTTCCATCGACACTTTTAAGCGTTTCGAGTAACGTATCTCCACAATTGAAAACTGGTATCACACAAATTATTCGCATTTATATCGCTCTCTTGGACAAGGTGTTGCATGAGGACCATAATCCAAAATTTTACATTCGACTTCCTTCCAACCAAGCATTTTTATAGCTCTAAATCTATGAACCCCTTCCACAATTTCATAACAATTCTTTATTCTGTGAATCTCTATTGGACACTTCAAACCGTTCTTTGATATATCTTCTGCTAGTTCTTCTACGCGCATTTTTGCCGCTTCAAACTTACTATAATACAAATCAAAATCATCACGGATTTCCTCAACTTTAATTTTTACCATTTTGTCACCTATGGATGTGGACGAGCTTGCTGTTTGTCTGGGTTGTATCTTGAGTTTTTTTCGCCCAAAACATCTGAAAGTGAAACTTGAGATGTTGAAGGGCTAATTGACTTGAAAATATCTAATAGTCTTGTGCAAAGTTTTTCATCATCAAACAATTCTAAAACTCTTCTATGTCCAAGTTCTGCCATTTTATGATAGAACTTTTTGTCAGTTCTAAGTCTCTCTATAAGCTCAATTTGTTTTACATAATCCTGTGGTTTAGTGTAAAGCTCTGGGAATATATCTTGAGTAGCTTCAGAAGAACCTATACATGGTATAAAAGCTAATGCACATTCCATTACAAACCGAGACCAGCCATAATATCCAACATTGTCATCTAAACCTATCGAGCAATTTAGCCAAAGAAGGTCCATATAAGATTCATAGTCTAGTCGCGCATACATTTCGCTATTTACTGGAAGTTCTTCTGCCATATGAAACTTAACTACAGCATCTCGGTCAAGAGTTCCAGAAAATATTCTTACTGAATAATTCATAGGTTTCACAACATTTTCAAGAATACCATGAATTGATGATTGCTTTATGGAATGAAGCATCATCGCTATACTTTGTCCTTCATGTTTCTCGGAATATTTCTGAATAAATCTATATCTAAAAAGTTGAGGGAGAAGTAACTTGAATACTGGTTTTGTAGTATATTTTTTAAATGGAGAATCATTCATTACGGTGAGATGTGCATCTGGAACTTCGAGTATTTTTGTATCTTTGAAGAACTGTTCTGGTCCACCATGATTGTCTGGATTTGGAAATCTCCACCAAATATGTTTAGAATCAAACAACCACATAAACTCATCATCATATTGAGCAATCATTTTGGCTTCGGGTTTCATTAGTAGTTTCACAAATTGTGGCAAAGTCCACCAAGTAATACCTGTTGGTTCCTGTCTTGATGCTATTCTTGTTGCATAAACGAAAACCAAATCCGCTTCTCTCAAAGGTTGCCAATATTGGTCATTCATAAAATCATTGTGAACTTTCACATGTAACGGAGAAGCATTCAATGAGGACACCGTTATTCCAAATTTTTCTGAGTGTTTTTTAAGCGCAACAAACCATTGAAAATAATTCGCAGAATCGAACCATGCTACAATACAAACTTTCATAACCATCTTTGTCACCTATGGATGTGGACGAGCTTGATGCTCATCTGGCTTATATCTTTTCCGCATACTTTCTGTGTAAACATGTTCTGCTTGCCATTTTCTCAATGCTATTGATTCCTGTATTTCCTTTTCCTTTTTCTGTATTGTTTCTAATGAGGGAGAACCAGACGAAACACTTATATTTAGGAATAGAATTTTCAAAAACTGAACACAAAGACGTTCAGCATCTAACTTATAAAGCGCACGTTTGTAACCACGTAATCCCATTTCCTTACAAAATATAGTGTCAGCAAACAATCTTTCTATTAGTTTGTTTTGTTTATCATAATCTTGTGGAGCGGTGTAAAGGTCTGGGAAAAATTCTTTCACGGCGGGGGTTGAGCCGACACATGGTACACAAGAGAGAGCACATTCTAAAGCAAATCTGGACCAACCATCATAGAATTTATTGTCATCAAGACCAACAGCACATTTTGAAAGACAATACATATAATCATTCAGAGGCAAACTTGGTCTGCATGTAAAAATTGTTATTGGTCTTTTGAGATGAGAAAGAGAATGCTCATAATCTGATTTTATGAAACTATGATGAATTATCGCCACACAAGAACGACCAAGAAAAGAAGGATGATGAACATGGTATTTCCAAAATGCCCAATAATCATCTTTCAAAGAATATGCAGATAAATGTGGAAGCTGAAGGTGAAAAATTGGTTTTTTACAGTATTGTTCCCACGGAAGATTTTCTCCTACTGTAAAATAAATATCCGCTATGTCGAATGTTTCTGAATAAAACTTCGATGGGTCCTTCGTTTTTTCTTTCAAATATTTCATGTAACCTCGGTTTTTTTCCCAACCTAAATTCCATGAGCGTATTTCAATATCTTTAACCCATCGAAGGTCATCATCATATTGAACGATGAGTTTTGCGTTCAAATGCATAAATTCTCTGCATTTTTTAGGAATATCATTCCACCACTCTCGAAAATTCCCACTCAAATCTACAATATCTCTGCATGTAACATAACAAAAAACAGCGTCAGCTTCTCTTATTGGATTCCAGTATTCTGTTGGCTTATTTCTCAAATTTTCTTGGCTCATTTGAACGTGAGAAACAAAAAGCCAATCATTCTTCTCTGAAAATCTTCTTAGCGCATCATACCACGGAAACAAATCTTGAGAAACTTCTGTAACGAGACAAATTTGTAAAGAAGTATCATGTTTTCCATTTTGAAGATTGTAGATTAACATCGGAATTTTTAAATCTTCTTCAGAGAGAATTTTTACTGGGTTCTCTTTTGGAATTGAAACTGTTGCTGGAATGAATTTTGTAGATTTATGTAAAATGTCGCCGCTAAACACATTTTTAACTTGGTAATACGGATTTATTATTGGCTCTTCATGATGACGATGCCACATAAAAGTTCTCAAGTCTGCATATTGTGGAATTTTTGCTTCCCAACAATCAAACGAAAATTTCAGGTCGGACATACATTCACTTTTATTATTTTGCCAAGTTTTCAAACCAATCAATTCTAAAACACGTCTTGTCATCATTGTGAATGCAAATCCTTGATACCAAACTCTAATCAATCCTTCAGAAACAAATTCATAAGGAATACGTTTGTAAGCGGTGTAAGAAAGATTCATTGTATTTTCTTCCTTTACTACTGGTTCTATTGTCAATGAAAGATTGTTGTCATCGGCAAAATAATCTAAACCTATTGTTGCAGAGATAATTTCGATTTCTGGGTGAGCATTGAAATCTGCTATGAGTTGAGCAACCACATTATAGTTTGGAACTGTATCATCACCAGTTAGAACTAAATGGGTGTATTCAGTATGTTCTTTAAAAAATCTTTCGACTTCTCCTAATGCTTCCCTTTCTGTGTGATTTTTTATCCAGTATTTGTCAATGTAATCTATTTTATCATAGGCTTCTATGACCTCTGGTATGCATCTTGGGGACATAATACACATTAATACTTTCATTGGGGTAAGAACCTAGCCTTTTCATATAGAAGAAATTTGATAAAAGCAATTTCAATCTCTGTTAGTTGTTTGTTATAGCGTTTAGTTGTTAGGTCAAAAACCGTCAAATCTGGACGCGGTTCATCAGATGCCAAATTGTTTTTCGCAATGACTATATGCACATCCTTAGATACATCTGTATCGAAGTCAACTTCTGGAATAAATGCAACTTGCCCTCTATATTGTGGATATATCTCATAGAATTCCTCTACAAATTTGCCCATCATTTCATACTTTTCTTGAATAGTTATTGGTCTATATGGTTTGTTCTTTAGCTTTGCGGTTATGTCAACTGCTGGGTCGCCGCCCCAAACTGTTTCGGGCGGAACGTTTTTTGTTACCTGAGAACCTGATAGAATTATACATCTTTTCCCAATTGTCAAACCAGTAGCGATAACGTTAAAAGAACCAACTATCCACGCATCCTCTTCTATAACTGTCGGGGCTACTTTGTAAACTGTGCATCCTTCGAGTAATTCGCCGTGCATTCCGTGGGTCCAGACACATGAATATGTCCCTATGCCTACACCATTTCCAATCGTTAAAGGTGCTCGTGCATTGAGAATACAGTTTTGCCCTATCCAGATATTATAACCAAGTTTACATGGGTGTTCCCCATTACAGAAAAGATGATTGTGAAGTTCTACATAATCACCGCATTCGAAAGTTGGAACAAGGATTTTTGTATCATGACCGATAAAGCAGTTGTCTCCAATATCGAATTTCTCTTTACAAAATATCTTGCAGTTTTCTTCGATTACTGTGCCATAGCCGATATGTAAATCTTTTGTTCTAATTATTGTGTTGTCCCCGATAGTAACATTGTCTTCTAGTGGAAGATAACCTATTTCTTTTTCATCGTCAAAATCGGATACATATGGTGCATATCCTTCGATTTCGATTCTTACGTTTTGTCCAATTTTTATCATTCAAAGCACTCTCGCATATAGTCTGCTATTGTTTTGCATCCAACTACTTTTATTGTGTAATCTGATTGGTTTACGTTTTTCTCAAAGTTTCTCTGTGGAACACAAACTTTCTTGAATCCCATTCTCTGAGCCGCTAAGATTTTCTCATGCGCCCCGCCTATCGGAGTAACAATTATTCCAGATTCACCACCCATTTTGATGTCGCCATTTGCTATGTTTATTTCACCAGTAACAGCCACATCTTGTCGTATCTTTTTCTGTAGTAAAACCGAAACTAAAGCCAGAGTCATTGTTATCCCCGCGCTCGGACCTTCAACCCCGTGGTCCTGAGCAAAGTCTATGTGGGTATAGCATTCTTGTTCTACATCTACACCGTAGAGTTGAAGTATGACATGACGAACTTTGGCGATTGAATGCTGAACATAAGATGAGTCTTTAGTTGCAACACCTGTGACAGTAAAGTATCCGAGTTTCTTTGGTCCATCTTTTTGCAAGCATGAGGCACGAATTGTCAGAACTGACCCCACCATATCTGTTCCTTGAGCATTTATTGTGCTTACTGCAAGTCCATGAATCTGTCCTACCTTTGGTACTTCTGTTGGGTCAATCATAACGCTGTAAACATTTTGATTATCAATGCTCTTTTCCATAACCTGTAAAGCAATTGATTTACAATGCTCGCATAAGGCTTCATTGACATGTTTTCTCTCAACTATCTTTAGTCCCTCATTTTGAGCTAAGACACTTGCCGTCTTTATAGTGCCAATCATAGGTCTGAACTTGCAAGTTATAGTATCATTTTTCCCGCTTTTTCTGATTGCTTCTTCGATAATAGCTATACATGAATCTCTACTGAAAGGCAAAAGATGAAATCTTTTTATCTCCTGAGAAATGAATTGAACGTATTTTCGGCGGTTCTCTACTGAATTTGGCATATCGTTCGCCATGTAAACCATCTTGCCGTAGCCATGAATACGGTCTAACAGCGCATAGTGAATCATTGGCAAACTATCTAAGTTTCCAGCGGCTATCAGAAAATTCATACATGGAATTGGCTCTGTTGCTACAGCCATTGCCGCTGTGTCACCACCATTTACTGAGCCTCTCATAGCAACTGGTAGTTGACCATCTTCCAGAACGGTTAATAGAGTTATAGCTTCATCACCAGTTAAGTTCTTGATTTCGTCTATGTAAAGAATTCCTAAGTGTGCTCTGTGAACATCGCCAGCAGTTACTCTTTGGTGTTCAGGTGTTCCTAAATCTCCTGTCTGATATGGGTCCCAAGCTATTGAGCCGAAGAGTTGTGCACTTTTGTGTCCTGTTGCGTCTATGAAAGGTGCTATCCCGCTTGAGTTATCAATCAGTAATTTTGGAGCTTGAGTAGCTTCTGCTCCACCTACTCCTTTTTTATTTCCACCTAGCATATTGCCCATAAATCTGCTGAATATGTAGAGCATTCCACCCATTGACAAAGCCATAATTCCAGAAATTACGAGTTGGATATTCGACATTATGCAACCTTGAACCATATATTGTAAGAAATTGCCGTGGAAAAATTCTTGAACTGTCTCTCCCCACATAGTCCAAATTACGTTGTAATACCAATCGGTAAGTCCAGTAATTCCTATGTAACCCAGAATGAATATCCCTATGCTCATCATAAGTAATATTATAGCTTTAAATCCCAACTTTACAAATCTACCTTTCTTAGCTTCCATCTTAGCGGCTTTCTTGATTATTTTTGTTCCTTCTGGTGAAGGATGAATTGAAATTCGTGGTTGACAGGGAAGAGTTTTGTTATACCATGAGCATGTATCGTATAGTTTTATCCCTTTCTTTTGATAGAGGTCTGTCATGTAACTCTGCATGGCACGTCCTAAAAGACTTTTGCCAGTTCCAGCATCCCCCAACATAAGTAGAAAAGGTCCAGAGGGTAACATTTCTTTTGGCACAGGTTTAGGGTTGAAGATGAGTTCTTTCTTTCCATAATTAAACAGATGAATTTTGTGACCATGAAACTTTATAGCCAATTCTTTCTTTGGCTTCTCAATTATCTCGAATGGCTTCCACCATTTCTTCTCATTTAACCAGCCTAGTTTGTTTACCCATTCATCAATACAGAGTTTGCATTCTTCGATGGCATGTTCCTGTCCTATAATCCAATCAATGAGATTTGGTGAAACAGGATAATTCTCTGTTGATTGGAAATTCTCCCAATCCCATTTCTCATCTGATTTCCCAAAGAACTTCTTTAGACGATTAACTATCGTTTTAGGCATTGAATACACCCAAAAGAATAGATGCATCGGACTATTTAAAGGTTACGGAATACCATAGACTTCTTGGTTGTTAAGAGCCATACCCTTCATTATAACGTAGTTTTCCCCAAGAAGTTTTGCCCACGATTTTTCGAATTTTTCATTATCATCACAATGAATCATATTTTTGAGGTCTTTTTTAGTCATATCGTGTTCCTTGAATGCTTGCATCATAATCTTTAAGATGTCCATTTGAGATGTAGATTCGCCAGTTTCAAGCTGAGTTACATCCCCGCCTACGGTGTCCTTCAAAAATACATCAAATAATCGTTTAACGCATTCTACATCGGACGTATCGGCTTCAGTCTTGAGAAGCGACCTTGCCCGCGCAAGCGTTAATCGTCTTAATGCTTCAAATTGTCTGTATGAAAACGGAAAAGTCTTCTGGTCACTCGTGTAACCCTTTCTAACGGCAATAAAATAGTTCTTCAGAGATTCAGCCCCTTCATTAGAAAGTTTAGGCTTTATTCTCTTAGAATAAGCAATGAATTTTTTCAGAAGTTTCCTGTCTATCGGAGACTTTCTTTCCGCGCTGTCTATAATGTGGTCCACAACTTCACGGTCTGCTTGTTCGTTTGGAATATCGAGCACTTTGAAAATAAGGTCAAATCTACTGAATAAACTCGGTGGAAACTTTGGAAGATTTTCGAATACTGATTTATATTGGTCATATCTTCCAAGACTTGGATTTGCCGCCGCTATTACTGCCGTTCTTGCTTTTAGCTGAACGTGATAACCAGCCTTATCTATTGAAACTGTTTGCTGTTCCATCGCTTCGTGAATTAGAACTCTGTCTTCCTCACGCATTTTTTCGATTTCATCAATAGCGGCTACTCCGCCGTCTGCCAAAACCAAAACACCAGCAGAAATTTCCCACTCGCCAGTTTCATTATCTTTGTGAAGTGCCGCAGTTAATCCAGCCGCCGTTGCACCACGACCCATAGCATACATTCCTCTAGGCGACAATTCTACTGCCGCACGAAGCAATTGACTCTTTGCTGTTGCGGGGTCGCCAACCATAAGAATGTGAATATTACCACGAATCACAATATCTTCTCTAACTTCTTCTGGACTTCCAAAGATTGCTAAAAGAACAGCTTCTTTCTCATTCTCGTGACCATAAAGTGAGGGAGCAAGAGAATTCATCATTTTCATATAGAAGTCTGGGTCTTTGACTAACTCTTTAAATACTAACTCTTCTTCTGGCGTAAAAACCATTGCCTCTGGGTCTTTGCGTCTTTTGTTAACAGCAAGAACTTCCAGATAGATTATATTGAATTTTGTTTTAGTAAACTTTTGTGAAGCGGACATCGTGTTTACCATACATATAGCTTCCACATCATCTCCACAATTCACAAAGTTTAGAAGGTGATTCTTGAAAGTAATACATCGAATTGGTCTGGGGATTTTGCTACTTGGAATGTCGTCATAACTTTCTTGAATTGTAAACTCTTGACTGTCTTTTAATATGCTCAACTGAGGTATTGGTTCCCATTGTGTTCGCTCGTTGCAATGGTCACACTTTGGAAATGGTTTAGTCAATATCCACGGATTTTCTTGAACAATGGATTGAGATTCTTCTTGACACAACATACATTTGAAAACTGCCTGTATATACATCGGGTGAATAGGAGCGGTCTTATTTACAAGACCATGAATTTTGACAATATGACCAATATCGTCCGCACCAATTTTATGAATCAAACTCTGAGAAAAAGTTCCAGTTATACTTATTTGAGAATTGCCAATAGAAACACCACTACCACTATTAAGACAAAAAGTGATGGCATTTTCCAAAGCCGCCATTCCATATGATAAAGCATTTTTAATTAGATTGTTAGAGATGTCTGTATCGAACGAAGCTACTTCATCCAAGTCAAGAATGATTTCTTTTATCTTTCCAGAAGCAAAATCTGAAATGTAATGTTGACCCTTCGGGTCGTTAAAGAATGATGTAAGTTGCGATTTCAAGTTTTCTCTTTCTTGGTCAAACGATGGCATACTATAGTCACTTACAGAGAATATTGTAATACTACCTTATAAACCTTATGGTGCGCTTAATCAGTTGATTAAAAAATCGTCCGCCGCAACAAAACCACTTCTGCTATCAACTCTGGCTCTCGTGGGGTGGGTAAGGAAGTTCTCCTATATAAATGTTGCGGATTACGTGTCCATCTTGTCTAATTCATTGAGAAGTTCCAGAAGTTCGCGTTTAGTCATTTTCTTCTTTCTGGTCGATAGAGGCTCTGTTGAGAATGAATGAGCAATCTCAGAGATTACGTTCAAACCAGCGGAAGCAACTGTCCTTGTTTCTTCTTTCAAAATTTCTAATTCCAAAGTACGGAATTGGGCAAGCTCTTCTTTAGAAAGTTGTAACTCAGATAAGTAAGTTATTGAGAGAACTTCTTTTGCTACTTCTAATTCTCTCATGAAGATGGATTGTGAATATTCCTTTGCCACATCCAATTTTGAGATTGCTTTAGAAGATGTTTCTTCCTTTACTACATCAAGTTTACTCACAGTATTAGATTGATGAGTTGCTTTTGCTACATTTAATTCTGAAACCAATTTCTTGGATTTGGTCTTTCTGGCTATTTGAAGTTCTTTAGTTGACATAACTTTTTCTCGGCGTGAAACAACTCTAAGAGATTTAACACGTATAACAAAATCGCGGTCCACATACTCTATTCTAACTTTTTGCTCTGGGTATCTCCTGTCTATTTCCTCTGGATAACCACCACCAATTTTTGCTTTTTCTAATTTTTCAAGTATAACATCTATTCCTACATTCTGGGTTAAACCTAATTTTTCAATCAAAGAATCTACTAAATATTCTCTGGTTGTTTTAAGTATTTGGAAGAAAGCATCAATGAGATAACCATTCTCAATTTCGTTTTTCTTGAATAGAATGTCCAAATCATATGGAACCATTATGCCTAATTTTTTCATTATCAAATCTGCAAGATATGTTTTGGTCACACCTAATTTCTTGAATACAACATCAATATCATATGGAACTATTATTCCCAATTTTTTAAGGAGAACGTCTGTTGAATCGGTTTTTGTAATTGCTAACTTTTTAAGCAAAACATCTATATTATAAGATGGAACTTCTTCTGCACCCCAAGTGCTATGTGACGGTTCTATTGCAACATATTTACGAAGAATTAGCGCATCGAAATAGCCATAATCGCGGTTTGTTCCCAATATTGCGCCAATAAGTAGTCTGCTTGCTATTATAGAAGATGTGGTGTGAACTTTTTTGCCGTCAACAAAAATATCTGTTCCACTAGAATGTCCTATCCAGAATTGATGCCAATCATTTGTTCTACTAATTGTTGATACCACCCAACCGCTACCCAAATTGTAAACGTATTTTGTGGTACTTGAACTATCAAACACTCCTACGTACCTAGCACTACTATTGTCATCATAAACAAGCCAATGTTCTTCGGCAAGAGCAGACATCAAATCACGATAAAATATTATAGCACAAATATTAGCTGATGCTGGAAGCGCACTTTTACGTTGAAGATAACCGTTTCCATTACCAGTTAATTTTCCACATCGAAGACCGTTACTACCTTCATAGGGATAATTTGTAGAAATTTGAACATCTGTTGAGCTATCATAAACAAGCCATCTATCCAAATCAATTGTATCAAATGTATTGAATT
>Ga0315280_10005191_pt1 | contig 18725 bp, 16 predicted proteins | sample YL17G06_40_MG_FD_203697 | JGI IMG/M metagenome (GOLD analysis project Ga0315280, IMG submission 203697) | Sediment microbial communities from Yellowstone Lake, YNP, Wyoming, USA - YL17G06_40 | ecosystem: Environmental > Aquatic > Freshwater > Lake > Sediment | place: USA: Wyoming | collected... | reverse complement strand
TTGTACCCCGCGATGCTGGCCATGGACGAGAGCGTGTCCATGGACTGGGCGCGGGTGATCCGAGGGATGCTGTCGGTCGAAAAGGTGGTGATCTTCCGCTCAGCCAGCCGCCGCACGACCTCCAGGTGCCGGCTCGGCAAGAGGGTGCTGAGCAACATGGCCCCCTCGCGCAGTCGGGACACCTCCGCCTCGGTCGGCGGCTGCACCTTCAGGACGAGGTCGGCCGCGGAGAGCAGCGCGCCGACGTCGCTCCCGATCTCGGCCCCAACCTGCCGGTAGGCGTCGTCGGAGAAAAAGGACCGCTCGCCTGCGCCGCTTTCGACGGCGACCTCGATCCCCTTGCCGATCAGCTTCTTGCACGACTCGGGCACGAGCGCGACGCGCCGCTCACCCGGCCGCACCTCTTTTGGAACTGCGATCTTCATGGCGTTCCCTCTAGGCACTCAGGATGACGAGTTCGGACCTGGCTGGCCGGTTCAATCTTCGCTGGCAGCGCATGGCAGGCCGAGCACCGGTTCGCTCCCGGATGCGAGATGGTGGCATGCCACCCACCCCCCATCCGGAGGACAGGTGAGAATGTCTCAATTTGAAGGCCGAGTCAAGCACAGTTACAGGGATTTTCCCGACAGGGCCACGGTCTGCTCGGCGGCCTTCTTGCTCTCCGTCAGGATCGCCTCGGCCAGATCCGGGTTGTAAAGGCCCCTGGTCTTGACGACGAAGTCGAATCCTCCTCCGGTTGACCGAACGATCAGAGTTCCCCCTGCTCCTCCAATCGCTCGTACTCACGGGGATGTTCGTGTCGGAGGGTCTCCTCGGACACCTTCCCCGTCAGCCAGGTCCAGTTCATGGGGTACACGTCCGGATTGAAGATCACCATGTAAAAATGCCAGACGATGATAGCCAGGGTGGCCAGCCAGGCCTCGTAGTAGTGGACAAGCGTGGCCACGTCCAGCACCCATTTGGCCAGGAACCTGAGCGCGAAGTTCTCGAACCAGAGTACGGCCCCCGTCGCCGCCATGACCACGGAGCCCCAGATCAGCGCCCAGTACTCGGCCTTCTCGATATAACTGAAGCGGTCGAAGCGCGGCGGCTCAGCCCGCAGGCCCAGGAGGTATCCCAGGTTCTGAAGCGTCTCGATGACATCTTGGAAGCGCGGCAGCATCTGGAGCAGCAGGGATCGGCCCCGGCGCGTCGGCAGGTACGCGAGGTGCCAGAGGCAAGCGAGGACCATGACGACGGCCGCGCCGCGATGGACCCAGCTTCGGATGGCATGCCCTTTCTCCAAGGCCACGAACCAGGTGAAGAGCCAGGTGTCGGGGAACTTCAGGGCGAACCCGGTGTACACCAGAACGAGGAAGCTGACGGCGAGCATCCCGTGCTGCCAGCGCTCCGTGATGCTCATGCGCAGGACCCACCGCTGCGGGCCGCGCCCCTCGCTATTGAATTCGCCAGCGCTCTGCGTCCCAGCCCCGCCGCCCCGGCGACGATACTCCCTCCGGAGCTTCTTGACGAAATCCAGACCGTTGTGCAGGCCCATCCCGGCGATCGTGACCGCGATCAGGAGGAGATAGAAGTTTCGAACGTAATACAGGAACGGTTCTTCTCCAGCGGTCAGCGCCACGTGCACCTTGCCCTTGGCGAAATTTTCGCCCGCCCCCGGATGGCATTTTCCGCACGTCACCGGGAGATTCTCTTTGGCGATACTTGACTTTGGATCGCTCGAGGGACGGACATCGTGGAACTCGTGGCAGCTGGCGCAGTTCGCAGCCACGGTGGAGCCTCCCCTGACGGCCAGCCCGTGGAAGCTATCAGCGTAGGTCTCTACACGGCCGCCCGGGATGCCGTACTTCTCATTGATCCGCGCCACATCGTGGCAATTAGCGATGAATATCACAACACTTACCTCCCGAGCGTTGAGACCCTTCGGCGCGAGGGGTTCTCTGACCTTCAAGAAGGTCCTGCGGAGATGTGTCATCCCATTTCGGGGCTGTGTCTTTTCCTACTTCTCAAGTCACCGCACCCGAATGAGGCAGAGAGAGCCGCTGTCCAAGAAGCCCGAAGGGAACCGAGGGGATGAGGGCCGTCAGAAAGAGCCAAAGCCCACCCCGCTGTTGGCGGGGTGGGCTCCGGGAGTTGGACGGTTTTGAGATAGAAACAGGGGTCAGCTCTTCCGATGGCACTTGCTGCAGTTGGCCGCATCCTTCACGCTGAACGCCTTGCTGCCATTATGGCACGCCCCACACGCCTGGCCATTGTTCATGTCCGCCATCTTGAAAGCGGACCGCTGTCCCTTCGCCATCTTGAAGATCTTCGTGTGGCAGTCGGTACACTTCAGATTCTGGGCCATGTGCTTCTCATGGCTGTAGACGACCTTGCCCTGGTTACCGTCCGCGAACTCGAAGTCTGCGGGACCCTTGGCCTGGGCCCAGGCCTTCTGTACCACGATCACGCCGAAGAAGGCGATCAGTCCGACCACAACCGCAAGGGCCAAGGTTGACCTCCACGTCAGCCTCACGCAACTCACCTCCTCTCATTCCTTGAAATTCTCACCCACCGGCCGACCTTCGCATCGGCTCTTTGACGGCCGGCCTTGTCCGCCTATTCACGGCGACGGCCGGAATCCGAACCGCCCCCGTCAAATCTGGCTCCGGCTCCCTACCCCTCCCCTTGTCGCCGGTCGATCTCTTTGATCTTCAGCACTAGGCCCACGATGGTCACCAGGATGATGGCGACGGAGATCCAGAGGCCCCGGTGCCGGAAACGGAGGTCTTCCATGGCCTGGGTGCCCTTGGCAAACATCTTGTTGGCGATCTGGACTCCGTCGTCCGTCAGCTTCTTGACGGCGACAGGGTCAACCAGGTGAACGGCCGCCTGTGCCTTGAGTAAGATATCCATGGCGCCCCGGAGTTCGAACTTGGCCTGGCTCACCTCCATCCCGGCGTTCTCCGCCTGGTCCAGGATCTCCGTGGTGCGCTGCACGTTCCCGCGCAGCTCGTCCAGTGATGCCCGGATCGCCGCCGCCTTCTGGTAGCCCGCCGTCTTCGGGGTATGGCAGTTCAGGCACACCGCACTGTCGGTGGTCCCCACCATGGCATCGCTCGTCTTCATCACGTCGTGATTGCTGTGGCAGGTCACGCACGGGGGCAGGCCCATGGCTGCGAAGGCCTTCTGGTGGGGGCCCTTGCTGAAGAACTCCTCGGGGACGCTGTGACAGGTCCCGCACACATGGGCCACTGAATCCAGGCCCGGTGGCGTGGCTCCATGATTGCCGTGACAGACGTTGCAGGTTGGGGCGGAAAGATCCCCCTTCTTCGTCAGCGCCTCGTAGTGGACGCTCTGCTTGTACTTCTCCACGACATCGGTGGGGATCTTGTAGCCCTGCATATATTTTGGATCGCCGTGACACCGGCCACAGGTGTCCACGACCCTCACCGGGTACGTCCAGGCCTGCTGGTCCTTGATCGCCCGGATGTTGTGGACGCTGTGGCAACTGATGCACGTGGCCACCTTCTGGTCGCCCTCACGAAGCCGCTTCCCGTGAACGCTGGTGTAATACTCTTCCACCTGGTCCACGCGAATGGTCGGGTTGAACCTCTTCATGTAGACGGGGTTGCTGTGGCACTTGCCGCAGAGCTGGGGGATGGCCTGATGCGTTGGCTTGCCGATGAAGCCCTTGGCCCGGCTCATGGCTGCCCCGGCATCGAATTTGGTGGGATCGCCCCCGTGGCAGTCCTGGCAGAGGATCCCCTTGGCCAGGTGGATGTCCCGGGCGAACTCCTCCGCCGGCGGCGTCACCCGGGGATCACCCAGTGCCTGGTGGCACTCGATGCAGGCGTTGCCCTCCGGAAGCTTCTGCGCCGACGCGTCACCCGGCATGAAGAGGGCCCAGGCCGGGATGAGCACGAGGGGCACGAGCCACGCCTGTCGCATCCTATTTTCCCCCCGACGCCGCGTATCCCAGCACGCTCAGCACCACGATGTAGGTCACGACGCCTACACCGATCCAGAAGAACAACGGGCTCTTTTCGCCTCGTGCCGTCTTCCGATCCAGGAAGGGCACCAGGAACAGGAACAGGCCCCCCAGGCCGAAGCCCAAGACGCCGATCATCTCGCCATCGATCGGACCGATCTTGGCGGGAAGGTACTTCAGTGTCTGGAACATGTACATGAAGTACCACTCGGGTCGAATTCCTGCCGGCGCGGGTGCGAAGGGGTCCGCCTTGACCCCCAACTCCCACGGAAAATAGGCGGCCAGCGCTCCCAGAACGGCCAGGGCCGAGAGCCACCCCACCAGGTCCCGAAGGAGGAAGTTGGGCACGAAGGGCATGATCCTGGGCGGGCGACCGCTGTGCTCGATCTCGGGCGGGACGCTCATTCCCTGTTTCTGCACGAGGAAGAGGTGCAGGCCGAGGATCCCGGTCGTAAGTAGCGGCAGGACCGCCACGTGGATCCCGTAGAACCGGGAGAGCGTGGCCCCGGTCACGTCCTCGCCCCCGCGCAGGAGGCGGGTCATGAAATGCCCGACCAGGGGCACTTGGCCGGCCACGTCGGTCCCCACCTTGGTGGCGAAGTAGGCCAGCGTGTTCCAGGGGAGCAGGTACCCGCTGAAGCCGAAGGTGAGTGCGATCCCGAAGAGGAACATCCCGCTGATCCAGGTCAGCTCCCGCGGCTTCCGGTAGGCCCGGGTGAAGTACACGCTGAACAGGTGGATCATCAGCGTGGCGATCATCAGGTTGGCCGACCAGCTATGAATCGAGCGGATCAGCCAGCCGAACTGGACCTCGGTCATGATGAACTGGACGCTCTCGAAGGCTCCCTCCGCGCTGGGCCGGTAGTACAAGACCAGCAGGATCCCGGTGCAGACCTGGATGATGAACAGGAACAGCGTCATGCCGCCGAAGTAATACCAGAGAGTGTGGCGGTGGACCGGCACCACCTTGTGGCGGATCAGCTCCCGTGCGCCGCTGAGGTCGATGCGCTCCTCCACCCAGGCGGTCGCATGCCGGTACACCCTGGTCAGGAAGGCCAGCGCCTGCTCCATGCTCAGGCCCCTTTGCTCACCACGATCTGGTCGCCCTTCACGTTGACCTTATAGGGCTCCAGCGGACGCGGCGGCGGCCCGCTCACGTTCTTGCCGTTCAGATCGTAGATGCCGTTATGGCAGGCGCACCAGATGTCCTGCTTCTCTTCGCGGTACTGCACGGTGCAGTTCAGGTGGGTGCAGGTGGCGGTGAAGGCCCGCAGCTCCCCGGCCGGGGTCTTGATCAGGATGCCGGGCTGGCTTCCGAACTTGAAGATTCTGCCCGTGTTCGTCTTGACCTCGGCGGGCTTCCACGGGATCGTGACGCTGGCGATGGTCGGCTCGCCGCTCTTGGGCGGGATCAGATAACGGATGACCGGATAAAGCATCCAGACGGCCATGGCGCCGAACCCGGTCCCCAGCAGGAAGTTGACGAACCCTCGTCGCGAGCTCGCCAGCGTCTCCATGCCCCCTCCCTCCCCGGCGCGCGATCCTGCGCCTCAGGCCCCCGCGAGAGCGGCCAGCGCCTCCCGCGCCGCCGCCACCGTGGCGTCCAGGTCCTCGCTGGAGTGTGCCGCGGAGATGAACGCGGCCTCAAATTGGGATGGCGCCAGGCTGACCCCGCGTTCCAGCATCGCGCGGAAAAAAACACCGTAGCGCTTCGTGTCGGCGGTCTTGGCCGTGGCGTCATCCGTGACAGGGATGCCCGTGAAGAAGCTGGTCAGTATGGAGCCCACGCGATTCGTCCGCACGGGGATCCGGGCCGCGGCCGCCGCCTGTGAGAATCCCTCGGCCAGCCGCTGCCCCTTGGCCTCGAGGTCGGCGTAGAATTTCGGCGCCTGGAGGAGGGTCAGCGTCTCGATGCCGGCCGCCATGGCCAGCGGGTTTCCCGACAGGGTCCCCGCCTGGTAAATCCCTCCCAGCGGCGCCACCTGCTCCATGATGTCGGCGCGCCCGCCGTACACGCCGACCGGCAGGCCTCCGCCCACGATCTTTCCCAGACACGTCAGGTCCGGGCGTACGCCGTAGCGCTCCTGCGCGCCGCCCCAGGCGATCCGGAACCCGGTAATGACCTCGTCGAAGATCAGGAGCGCCCCGTGTTGCCGGGTGATCTCACGCAACCCCTCCAGGAATCCGGGCTGCGGCAGGATGACTCCCATGTTGCCCGCCACCGGCTCCACGATGACGGCCGCGATCTCGGTCCCGCGCGCTGCGAAGACCGACCGGACCGACTCGAGGTCGTTGTAGGGAAGGGTCAGGGTGTGCCGGGCCAGGTCCGCGGGCACCCCCAGGCTATCGGGCACGCCGAAGGTCAGCGCCCCCGAGCCGGCCTTCACCAGAAGGCTGTCGGCGTGGCCGTGGTAGCACCCCTCGAACTTCAGGATGGCATCGCGCCGCGTGAATCCCCGCGCGACCCGCAGCGCGCTCATGCAGGCCTCGGTCCCCGAGCTGACGAAGCGCATCCGCTCCAGGCTGGGGAAGGCCGCCTGGACGAGCCGGGCCAAGCGCGTCTCCAGCTCCGTGGGCGCGCCGTAGCTGGTGCCGGCCTCGGCCGCCTTCTGGATGGCGGCCACGACCCGCGGGTGTGCGTGGCCCAGGATCATGGGCCCCCAGGAACCGACGTAGTCGATGTAGCTCCGGCCGTCCACGTCGGTGATTCGGCTCCCGCTGGCGTGCGACACAAAGAACGGGTCACCCCCCACGGCGCGGAACGCGCGCACCGGGCTGTTCACTCCGCCCGGAAAATAGCGGCACGCGTCCTGGAACAGTTGTCTCGAACGATCGCCCATGGAAGATCCCCTCCCCGAAGCCCAGGCGGGCCGGCGGTGAGCGCGGTTATTTAACGCGAGACCCCCGAGCCTGTCAAGACCGGGGACACAATGTTTCGGAGACCGAACAAAACGGAAGGCGCATCCCACGCCCGGCTCAACAGGGCGCCGGCAACGGGGGCGGCCAGGGATGAGGCCTGCACGGTGCGGAACCGGACCGGGACCGCGAGGGCTCTGGCATCACCGATCCTGCTGCCGGAGGAGCCGGGCTGCATCGCGCGCGAAGTACGTGAGGATCAGGTCCGCGCCGGCTCGCTTGATCGCCGTCAGCATCTCCAGCATGACCTGCTCTTCGTCCAGCCAGCCCCGCTGCGCCGCCGCCTTCACCATGGCGAATTCGCCGCTCACGTTGTAGGCGGCGACGGGCACGCCGAACTCCGCCTTCACGCGCCAGAGGACATCCAGGTAGGGAAGGGCCGGCTTGACCATGATCATGTCCGCCCCCTCCTCCAGGTCCAGGCCGACCTCGCGCAGGGCCTCCTCGGCGTTCGCGGGGTCCATCTGGTAGGCGCGGCGGTCGCCGAACTGGGGGGTCGAGTCCGCCGCCTCGCGGAAGGGGCCGTAAAAGCCGCTGGCGTACTTGGCGGAGTAGGCCAGGATCGGCGTCTCCTCGTAGCCGGCGTCGTCCAGCGCCTCGCGGATGGCCCCCACCCGCCCGTCCATCATGTCGGAGGGCGCGACCATGTCCGCGCCCGCCTCGGCGTGCGAGAGGGCTGTCTTCGCCAGCAGCTCCAGCGTCGGATCGTTCTTGACGCGGCCCCGCTCCACCACGCCGCAATGGCCGTGGCTCGTGTACTCGCAGAGGCACACGTCGGTGATGACCACCAAGTCGGACACCGAATCCTTGATGGCCCGGATGGCCTGCTGGACGATGCCGTCCTTGGCGTAGGCCTCGGAGCCCGCGGCGTCCTTGCTGGCGGGCAGCCCGAACAGGATGATCCCGGGGATGCCCAGCGCCGCTGTTTCCTTGACCTCTTTCACCAGCTCGTCCACCGAGAGCTGGAAGTTGCCCGGCATGGAGCCGATCTCGCGGCGAATCCCTCGCCCGTGAGTCGCAAAGAAGGGCATGATCAAGTCGTCCACCCGGAGGTGTGTCTCGCGCACCATCCGTCGAAGCGTCTCCGTCTCCCGCAATCGCCGCGGGCGGAAAACCGGGTAATACATGGTCCACTCCCCTGCAATGAGAAATCGAGGTCCAACCACCGACAACCGGGAACCGGCAGAAGGGATCGGTTGTCAGAACGCCGGCGGGATGAGGCCCGGGTGAGGCGCCGCCTCCTCCCGGCTTTCGTGGGGCGCCACCTGGGCGAGCAGCCCTTCCACGTTCGCCAGTTCCCGTGCCATCCGGGGATTGGGCTGGTACGTGCAGAAGGGCTCCTCCTCCAGGTAGTTCCCCGTGGCGCCCAGCGCCCGAGCCCGGCAGCCCCCGCACAGGACGCGGTACTCGCAGGTCCCGCACCGCCCCTGGAGCAGGCTTACGTCCCGGATGCTCTTGAACAGGGGCGACTCGCGGTACACCTCCACCAGCGAAGCCTGCCGGACGCTCCCGGCCAGCAAGGGCAGGTAGCCGCAGCCGCCCACTTCCCCGATGTGAGAGACGAAGCAGAAACCGAATCCCGCCATGCACCCCCGGCTGAACCCATGGGCCGGATGCGCCCGCGGCGCTGCGCCAGGCCCGGGTCCGGCGCCCGCAGAGCGGCCCCGCCTCCACTCCTGGACCTGGACGCGCTTGTAGTGGGGAGCGCACGTCATCTTCACCTGGATGGGCGCCGTCTGGGAGACCTCGTACACGAAGTGCAGGGTCTCCTCGTACTCCTCCGGCGTGATCTCCATCTGGACCTTGCCCCGGCCGGTCGGCACCAGCATGAAGACGTCCCAGGTCACCGCGTGGAGATCCACCGCCAGCCGCAGCATGCTGGCTAGGTCGTGGCGGTTGTGCCGGGTGACCGTGGTGTTGATCTGGAACGGCAGTCCGCCTTCGCGGGCATAGGCCAGGGACTGCGTGGCTTCGGCGAAGGCCCCCGGCACCTGCCGGAAAGAGTCGTGGAGTTCTGCGGCGCTCCCGTCGAGGCTCACCGAGATGCGCTGGATCCCCACCTCCTTCAACCGTCGGACGGTGGCCGGGGTGACCTGCGTCCCGCTGGGCGACATCACCACGCGCAGGCCGGCCCGCGACGCCCGGGCCGCCACATCGAAGATGTCTTGCCGCTTCAACGGGTCCCCACCCGTGAGGATCAGAATCACTGGCTCCTGAAAGGCGGCGATGTCATCCACCAGGCGAAACGCCTCTTCGGTGGATAGCTGCCGGGGGTCGGGACGTGGCTGCGCCACGGCGCGGCAGTGGACGCAGGCGAGGTCGCAGGCTCGGGTGGTCTCCCACGCAACCAGGCGCGGCGCCTGGGTCGGATCGGATCGCATCAACCGATTCCTTTCAAACGAGGAAATCGGGCAATTCTTAACAGGGTTGGGTCGGTCGGTCAACTCCTATCTGTTTTCGATGATCTGCCCCATTCGTGGACCCGGGTTCACGCGGGAGGGCCGAGCGCTCGCGATCGCCCACATCAGTCGCGATCGCCCTTCATACGACCATGGGATGCCGCGACGCCGGGGAGTCAGGAAACGCTTGCGGGTTTCCCTAGCGCCCTCCGGGCATCGTGTCTCCGCCGAGGTTCCAGCCCGCCGACCTCCCCAGCGTCGGCGCGCCGATCCTGAGGTCGAAGCTCACGTGGACGCTGTCTTCCGTCCTCTGGTTCGGTCCCCGGCTCCGGTGGGTATACCTGATGCCAACCTCCCAGCAACAACTGCTGTAGCGAATGCCCACGCCGTTCTCCAGGAAGCTCGAAGAGTGCACGTCATATCTGGTCAGGAAATCCAGCAGGATCGTCTTGGTCGCGTGCAACTCGATTCGGCCCACCACCCCGTTCGCTTGCTGGTCGCGGGCATAGGTGGACCCGATCTCCAGCGTCATAAGATCCGGCCGTCGCAGCTCGATCCCGGCATTGATGGCGTCGGTCCGCCGATCCTTAGTGTTGAAGGCCAACGTCCCTCGCACGGCCGCGCCGGGAATCGGGCTCAGGCTGGCGTTGAAGACGAGATCGGACAGGTCCCGCTCGCGTGCCTGGGAGAATCCATTGCCCAGGGACCGAACGACAGTGACCGCCTGGTCCACCCGCTCGGGCGTGAGCCCCGCCAGATAGACGTCCGAGAATTCCCGCGTCCGCGGCGCCAGATTCCAGCTCTGCAGGATGTCCAGCGTCGCCACCTCGTGGCTCCGGACCTCCCCGCTTGCCTCGCGCCAGCGCGCGACCAGCCGATTGGTGAGTTGATAGACCACCCGGTTCTGGGCACTGATGAAGTCGGTCGGATCGAACTGCGGCAGCGACTGCTGGTTCGTCCAGGGGACGTACTGATAGGCCAGGCTCGGCTCCACGATGTGGGTCAGCCGGAGGAGACCCAGGCCCGGCTCATCGAAATGCCGGCCGAACCGCGAGGTCAGTCGCTCACCCAACTCCACCAGGATCCGGTTACTTCCGCCACCGGACCGCTCGCTCCCCGTGTAGGCCGTTTCGCGCGCCGCCGCCAGGCTGGTCGCGGTCAGCCAGGGACCCAGCGCCACCGGCAGGCGCAGCCCGGGATGAAGGTCGAAGCGTCCCGCATCCTCGCCCTGGCTTCGCGTGAGGTACACCGCGGAACTCTCCCATTCCGCAAGCAGTGGTGTCCCCAGCACTTGGCCGGGCAACCATTGGAAGCGCACATCCGGTAACCGGCCGGTTCGGGTCTCCGTGACATCGGAGACATCCCGGGTGTAGTTGAGCAGGCCCAGGAGCATGTACTGCGGGGTCGTCTGGGTCACGAACATGTTGGAGGGCAGCATCCGCTGGGTGCGGTCCAGCACCGTGGAATCTACGAAATCCCGGGCCAGGGTCCGATCGCTCTGGATCCGGACGTCCGCCTTGCCGTTCCAGGTGGGCGCCAGAACCTGGTCGTGCTGCCATTTGAACTCCGCCCGGTTTCTCTGGGGTGCCCCGGGCGTGATGTCGTAGAGGTACCGGGCATTCATTTGCCCGCCGGAGCCCCCTGGCAGCAGGTACCGGTATTCCGCCAGGGAATCGAATCCCCGCTTGACGCGATAGATAGGGGTGAAGGTGGCATCCTGGGAGGGGGAGATCGCCCAGAAAAAGGGCTGCTTCACCACGAACCCATCTGTGTTGCCGTAGCCGAATCGCGGGATGAGGAAGCCAGTCCGCCGCGGGCCAACGGGAAGGGCGAGAATTGGAGAATACAGCGCCGGGATCCCCCGAATCCAGAAAGACGTGTTGCGGGAGACGACCCATTCGTCCTGGTAGACGGTGGCCGCTTGGGCCCGCATTTCCCAGTCGACGGTCTGGCCCTCGGGTTGGCACGCGCGACACGTGGTGAACCGGCCGTCCCTGAGGCGGTACGTCCGCTCCCCCTCGCGCCGGATCTCCGTCCCGCTGAAACTCACCCCGGGCGAGAGGAGCGCTTGCCCGTTGGTGACCACCCCCAGGTTGGTGCGGTAGTTGTACTCGATCCGGTCCCCCTCCAGCCGGTTCAACCCCTCCATGAGGATCACGTGACCCGTGGCGACCAGCGTCTGGTCATCCAGGTCCACGGAGACCTCGTCGGCAAACAGCGAGCGACCCTCCAGCACGATGTGGACGTTTCCCTTAGCCGCCACCTTCCGCTCGGCCTCGGAGTATTCGACGCTGTCGGCATCCACCTCCACGGCGTCCCGCAGTCGCTGCAGCCGGTCCAGGTCCTGCCGAAGGTCGTCGGCGGCGTGGCCTAAAGGTGTCAGGAGGAGGCAGCAGAGGAAAGTGGCTGCGCCAGCGAGGTGTCGTCGCATGCGGGCTCCGCGCGAGGAGTCGGGACACCGCCTTATATCAGAGGCGGGAGCGCCAGGCAAGGGTGAACTCGCCCGCTGCGGCGGGCGGGAACTGCCCCGGAGAGCACGGAGGCGACGGCGGCAATGGTGTCCCGGGTCCGCGCCGCACGGTCAGCCGAGGGGGGCGGGCCATCCCGTCGCCGGGGTTCGAAACAAGGTGAATAAAGTTGCAACGTCCCGTATCACACGATTCGGCTAGATGAGGGCGGATTCGAGGACGATGCCCCGGTCCAGCATCCGCACCGCCTGGACGAGCGAGGCGTGCAGGGCGGCGGGAAGCTCCGGACTGTCGATCAACTGGCGGCACAGGTCGATCAGTCGGCGGAACGCCCGGATGAGGTCCCCCTCGTGTCCGCCGAAGCAATTGCGGATGAGCCGGAGCCAGTCCTCCTCGCCGGTCGTCCACTCGTAGGTCGCCGCCAGGTAGGTCGTGTGCATCGAGATCGGCAGGTTGACCCGCCGGCCCTGCTGCACCCGCTCGACCTCCCCGGCCAGCGACTCCAGGGCCTGCACGCGACGCCGGAGATGGGGCAGCCGCCTCAGCAGGTCCCGGGCATAGAGGGTCTCGATCTCGCGCGGCTCTTCCACCAGGCAGGACAGCAGCGCCGCCGCCTCGGCCGGCGTCAGCCCCTCCAGCAGGCCCGAGAAGGCCATCCGGGCCACCAGCAGCTCGTTGTCGTGGCGCAGCGAGGCGATCAGGCGGCCTTCGGGGGAGAGCGTTGTGTCGGTGAGATATTCGAAGTGCTGCAGCACCTCCACGACCCGCAAGAACTGCTCCCAGTAGGATTGCTCCAGGTCCCGCAGGTTCCGTCCGCGACCCTCCAGGGCCTGCCGGATCCGGTCGGATCGCTTGAGCACCCGTTCGTGATTCCCCCGGTGCGGGCAGCGGTGGCACGGTATCTGCGAAAGCAGGAGCCCCATGGCCTCGAGACGCTGCCGCGCCTCGTGCAGGCTCTCCGACCACCCCGCCATGGCGCGGCCGCCGCGAGCGCGGCGGCCCCCTCCCCGTTTCCCGCCAATGCCCAGGCGCCGGACCCGCTCCCGTTCCGCCTCCAGCGCCGCCCGCTTCTCCCGGTACGCCAGAAGGTCCGTGATGGAACAGCAGGGCGAGCTGATCCCCTCTGCACTGGCCAGCCGCGTGAGGAGCTCCGCCCGTTCCTTTTCCAGGACCTGGATCCGCTGACGATTCTGGTACTGGCCGAAGCTGGACTCGATGACCCGGCGGATCGCCGCCGGGTCGCGATACAGGTCCACCAAGAGCGCGGCCGAGCTGTAGCCCACCCGGAAGCGGCTCTGGATCGGCTCCGGCGCGCCCGCCAGCAGTTGCCGCACCTCCTCCTCGGCCTCCGGCGCGTCCAGGCCGATGAGGCACTTGCCCTCAGGGTCGATCCCCCGCCGGCCGGCCCGGCCCGCCATCTGGGTCAGCTCATTCTGCGTGAGCTGGCGGAAGCCGATGTCGGTCCGCTTCCGGATGCCCTGGATCACCACGCTCTTGGCCGGCATGTGAATGCCCAGGCTCATGGTCTCGGTGGCGAAGACCACCTTGACCAGGCCCCGCTCGAACAGGACCTCGGTCAATCGTTTGAGGGCCGGCAGGACGCCGGCGTGGTGCAGGCCCGCGCCCCGCCGCAGTCCGTCCAGCAGGAGGCCGTTCACCTCGGTCTCGGGCATGATGCAGGGGTAGTCGCGCAGCGTGTTCGCGATGGCCTCTTCCACTTCGGCGCGGCGATCGGGTTCCAGCAGGGAGCCGCCGTCCTCCAGGAACCGGCGCAGCGCCCGCTCGCACCCCGACCGGCTGAAGATGAAGTAGATCGCCGGCAGCCAGCGCTGCTCCTGCAGCTGGGGGATCACCCGGCCCGGGCTGGCGGGACGCCGGCGCCCGTGCGCGTGCATGGCGGCCCTGCGCTCCCACCGCCGCTCGCCCCGGACGCGGACCTCGGGCGTGGACGCGCGGGCGCGCCGGGGTCCTTCCAGCGGGACGACCTCGCCGTCCTGGTGGCAGAGCAAGTACTGGAGCGGGACAGGTCGCACCGGCTGATAGATGGCGTGGATGGGCCCGTGCACATCGCTGATCCACGCCGCGATGTCCTGGATGTTGCTGACCGTCGCCGACAGCGCCACGAGCTGGATCGTGGCCGGACAGTTGATAACAATCTCCTCCCAGACCGTGCCGCGGCCCTCGTCGCCCAGGTAGTGGCACTCGTCCAGGACGGCCGAGGCGATATCCTCCGGCTTCTCGGTGAAGAGTAGGTTCCGCAGGATCTCGGTGGTCATGACCAGGATGGGGGCCCGGGGATTCACCTTGACGTCGCCGGTCAGGATGCCGACTAGCTCGCTGCCGTACTGGCGGGAGAAGTCCGCGAACTTCTGGTTGCTCAGCGCCTTCAGCGGGGTGGTGTAGATCGCCCGCCGCTGGGCCGCCAGGGCGCGGTAGATCGCGAACTCCGCGATGAGGGTCTTGCCGGCGCCCGTGGGGGCCGAGACGATCACCGACTCCCCGCGGAGGACGTGGCGGATGGCCTGCTCTTGGAACGGGTCCAGGGGGAAGGGATAGCGCTCTCGGAAGGCCTCGAGAAAGCGCTGGTCCTCCTCGCTGAGCCGCGCGGGCGTTGCCGCGTCGGGGGTCGGTCGAGTCACCGTCGTGATGTTCCTGTGCCGGCAGGCATCATGTCATCCTGTGGAGGCGCATCCCCGTCCACGGTCCACGAGCGGCGGGGAGGTCACTGCGATCGCGGGCAGCCCGAGAGTCGGATCGGAGACGGGAGTGCGGGACAAGGGGGCGTTCACTCGGCCGGCAAGCGGTGGCGTTTCCGGAACTCCCACGGGGGCTCCGGATTGGGCAGGACCCACAGTCCGTACTTGCCCACCTGCGCCTGTCGTTCCGCCACCTCGAGCGCCACTCGGACCTTCGTGACGGGGACGTTGGGGCTCACCCAGGCAAGTCCCTCTTTCACCAGGATGAGATTCACGCTGAGGTCTCCCAGCCATACCACCGCCAGAGTGCGCCCTAAGTGGTCCTTGCCATACGTGTCGAGTTGCACCTGCTTGTCCACCACGAGGTCGCGGAGGTACGTGGCAGCCTCCGGGCCGAAGGGTTGCCCCTCGGTCGGCTGCACCCCAGATCGCCCCGGACGGGGAGGCTCGGGCGGCTCGACGCCCAGGAGTCGCACGTCGTAGCGCGTGAGTTCCGGCGTGACCACCACCAGGCTGGTTGCATCGCGCACGGTGCGCACCGTGCCCCAGAGGTGCGCCTCCGCAGATTCACTCGGGGCGGGCGGGCGGCTGGCCTCACGAGATGCGGGCGGGGCTGGGGACGCAGGCTTGGTCCCCGCCTGGGCCCACGCCGCCGCCAGGAGCAGACAGAGCGTCGGAACGACCCAACCGGCGCTCAAGGTTCTCCGGATCTGCCCGGGGGAACGTGGACGAGAAGGAATCAGGAGGACGCGATTCATGGTGAACGGTGTCCCGATGGAAAACGCTGAGACGACCAAAGTGAATCAGGGGCCCGCCGACCCTCTCGGCTCACCTGAAGACACGGCTATGCTCTCACTGCCGGCGAACCGTCGGGCAAGCGCGTCCGCGTGAGATGCCTCTCCGTCCCCGGATCCGTCCGCGAGGGCGGGGATTACTCCTCGAGGACCGGCTGCGGTCGGATCGCTATGACCTGTTCGGTGTTGACGGCCAGAAAGGCCCGGCGGGTGCCCGACGGCTCCACCGCGTGGGTCAGCGCGATCATCGGAGGCTTGGTATTCAGAAAGTCGAGCAGCCGGCCGCCGACCGGCAGGGTGATGTAGCCGCGATACCACCCCTGCGGTGTGAGCAGCTCCACCCCCATCTCCTCCCGTTGCGCCATTGCTCTGTCCTCTCTTCTTCCTCGAGAATCGTGTGGGGATCATCCGATCGCATGTCGCCCATGCGTCAGGCGGTCTAAACGACCTGAAGGCTATCCAATGCCACACCCCGTGTCAACGAAGAACGCGAACCCCCCCGGGCGCCCCCGCGGCGAGGTCCCGCGCGACCGGCTGGGTGCAGGCCGAAATGAGCAGCGCCCTCGGACGTCTGCAGACGGGCCATATCATCTTCCCTGTACAGGCCCCGCAGTCCACCACCCCAAGCTGAGCCCCTCCAGTTCCTGGACATGCGCTCATGCGCCTTCGAGGGCGGAATGCACCAGCAGTCGGTAGGCTCCCCCCGCACGTTCCAAGCTGCTCAGCCGACCGATCCAACCGTGGCCTGCTCGATCACATGCTGGAGGGCGTCGTGGAGGCTTCAAGGTGTGCGTGGCGGGGAAACCGCAAAGGGGAGCGTAACTATCGAGTCGAGCTGGGAGCGATAGCGAATCGGCTGCAGAGGCTTGTCAGGCGCCTTCAGTTCCATGCGGCTCTTGTGGAAGTTGGGCTCCGTGCCAGACAGCCACAATCCACACAGTCTTATCCTTCACCCGGTAGAAGAAACGATAGGAGGCAACGATGACCTCCCGGAACGGGAGGTCGGGGAACTCTGGCAGCACCCTGCCGGAGCGAGGGAATTTGCGGAGCCGGGATAGAGTTTTCTCTGCCTTATCTCGAAACGCAAACGCCGCTGTTGGGTTCTCGCGGCAGATGTAAGCAATGGCGGCCAGGAACTGCGAACGCCCAGATGGCGTGAAACGAACCTTCAAGACCGCATCCCTTTCAACAGGGAGTCCGCCTCGGCAAGAACGGCATCCAGATCATAGCCTTTGCCCGCCTCAATTTCTTGCTCGCCACGAGCGAGCAACCGCAGCATCTCAAGCTCATGCTGGGTGTGTTCATAGGCTTCCATGCTTACCATGACTGCAGTCGCCCTACCCCGTTGGGTTATGAACACCGGCTCGCGCGAGGTTGCTGTGCGCTTGACGATGGCGGTCGCGTCCTGGCGAAGGTCGGTAATGGGAACGATACGCGGTATCTTTAGCATTGGCAATACCTCCTATACTAGCATTGAAACTACTACCAACTGCGGTGGAAGGCAAGAAGGTTTTTCTTTCCCCCCTTCCTCTTCTGCAGGATCTTCGGGATCGCCGGCGTGGACACGCCGAGGTGCCGGGCCGTTTCGGCGAGCGAGAGGCCGCACTCGGTCGCGAGCCGCCGCGCCAGCTTCACCCCAGCCCAGTCAATAAGTCCACTTCGTCAACGACGTCGCTCATTACGCTGGAACGCGATATTAGGTTCCGATGATCTCATTCAAGCCCTCAACAACTTGGTCCACTTCCTCGGGCGTCGCGCTGCCCAGCCTCTTACCGATCCTCTCGGCAGAAAGAGTCCTGATCTGGCTGATCTTCACCCATGACCGTTTGGGAAGCCCGGCCGCCCGCAGCTCCAGAGTGAGAGGAAAACCCGCCTTCTGGGGTTGGCTCGTGAGCGCGACCGCGATGACGGTACCGGACCGTTCGTTAAAGACGTTGTGACTGAGGATGAGGACTGGTCGCTGACCCGCCTGCTCACGACCACGAACTGGATTCAGATCAGCCCAGCGGATTTCGCCCCTCAGTATTCGGGCCATTCGTCCAGTTCCTGCGAGAGGCCTTCATCTGCAAGTGCCTTCTCGAATCGGGGGTCTAGCTTTGCGCATTCGCGTGCGAGGCGACTTCTTTCGAGCCGCTGGAGCTTTTCGGAGACGGCCTCCTGGATTGCCTGGCTTCGATTGTCGAAGACACGCCGTCTGACAAGACTGTCGAGTCGGTCGAGGGTCGTCTCGTCAAGGGTGATAGCCACCTTGGACCTAGCCATCGCTCACCTCCGGGTATGATGATACGTCATACCCCAAGAGATGTCAACGCCTTCGACGTGAACCGAACGGGACGGCGAGGGGCCTCCCTGGGCCCGTTCGCCGCCGAGAACTCGCACCCGCCCTCTGGCAAATCCGCTACTTAGCCTCCAAGCGGTGTCCGGTAACCATCTGGGTGGGGCGGCTCAGGGGCGGCGCGTCTGGCCGTGCGCCCTCCGCTACGCGCGCTCGTCAGCCAGTCCTCCCTCATCTGAAGGGAATAGTGCTGGCTGATCTCCGTCCCCACTGAGGAAGTGGGAGAGGCGCCGACGATCGGCGGACCGGCATCGAGCGAGGAGGGCCTTGATCTCACCTGGCGTTCGGACCGTCATGCATTCGCGGTCTGGCGCAAAGTAGATCACCACCGGCTTTCTAGCTTCGACGAGCCTTTGGACATTGAGAAGGGTGCCTCTGCTCTTTCCGTCCCAGAGCATGAAGCCGCAATCAGCATTGCGGGCCATCTGCGCATCTTTGAGCGCGTAGTAGTCGAAGCCGCGCTCGCCGGAGGCTTCGACCTCCCGTACGTTCCAACCGCCAAGGTTGTTGCGACAGTCCCCGGCCATGCAGTAGACGACGACGTCCCGGTGGCCTTTATCCGCAAGATAGGCCTGGACAGCGCGATCGCTGCCGTTCGCGTCACCGATCACCACTCGGAGGCCCCGATCGACGATATTGTCCAGTCTTGCCCGAATGACTTCGTTCAGACGGCCGATACGCCGCGAACCGCCGATAAAAACGGTGCTCATGATGCACTCCTCGTGCGGGTCGGAGCGAACGCGTAGACGGCTGACGCCTTGCCCTTCGTGCGGAGGGCCTCAGTTACAGCGTTGAGGGTCGCGCCGGGGTTAGGCTAGCGCAGTCAATAAGTCAACTTGGTCAATGATATCCCCTCCCGCTTAAGATACCTGCTGTGCCCAGCATATCGGTCGGAACCTGCTGTACCAGGGATCAGTGGAGCCCAGCAGTCCGAACGCCGCGAAAGCTTCTTGATCCAGCTCAAGCTCCAGCCTTCGCCGGTGTCAAAGTAAGTATAACGGTCATCACCGTCAGCCCTGACGGCAAAGAGGATGCGAGCGGACGTAGAGGTATCGTAGACGGCCCAATATTCTACGCCGGGCACGGTGGTCGTAGCACGGTGTTTTCGAATGGCTTCTCTCGTCGCCCTTGGGTCCGAGGAAGGCTT
>Ga0315280_10005189_pt1 | contig 18732 bp, 19 predicted proteins | sample YL17G06_40_MG_FD_203697 | JGI IMG/M metagenome (GOLD analysis project Ga0315280, IMG submission 203697) | Sediment microbial communities from Yellowstone Lake, YNP, Wyoming, USA - YL17G06_40 | ecosystem: Environmental > Aquatic > Freshwater > Lake > Sediment | place: USA: Wyoming | collected... | reverse complement strand
GGCTGTGGACGCCCTGGACGAGCCTCTTCGCCTACGCTGTCTTCGGCTGGATGATCATGCAAGGAATAGCCTCAATCTCAGGCATGATCTTCCCGTGGAGACGCAAGGACATCTTCGAGGCTTCACCGAAGGTCGTCAAGATGAAGGTCGGACCCGTTCCAGTGATCACTATACTCGGATTCATCACGCTGCTGATATCGATCTGGATCGGCTACGCAAGCGTCTCGCCAGCAATGGTGGGAACAATAAACCCCTCCACGATGGAGTTCACGATAGGCCTCTTCATCTTGGGCGCTATCCTCTACTACGTCTCATCGCTCTACCACCGCAAGGGAATACCACTCGAACTCTCGTTCAAGCAACTCCCGCCAGAGTAGGCGCAAGATTTCGCCTACTCCGGCCTCCCATCTTTCTGCAACCATAGAACAAAGGAGGCCTGCTGAAGATGACTCGCACCAGAATATTCTATGCGACCGACATACACGGGTCCGAGGACTGCTTCAGAAAGTTCCTAGCCGCCGCGAAAGAGTACAAGCCCAACGTGCTGATCTTGGGCGGAGACATAACCGGCAAGATGATAATCCCCATCGTAGCTGAGACGGAATCAGAGTGGACGACTACATTCCTGGGCGAACGCTTGTCTATGCGGAACGAGACGGAAGTTCAGGCTGTGGAGAAGAAGATACGGGCTATCGGATACTACACATATCGCGCGCCACGCAAAGAAGCGGAGGAGATACAGACCGACCAACAGAGAGTGGACGCCCTATTCTCTCGACTGATGGGCGAGTCGGTAGCCAGCTGGATCAAGTTGGCTGAAGAACGACTCAAGGGCTCTGGCGTTAAGTGCTACATCTCCCCCGGCAACGATGACACATTCGCAATCGACCCGATCATTCAATCATCCAACTATGTCGTATGTCCAGAGGGAAAGGTCATCATGATAGACGATCAACACGAGATGATCAGTTGCGGCTACAGCAACATGACACCATGGAAATGCCCGAGAGACATAATTGAAGACGAGCTTAGCGAGAAAGTCGCAAGCATGACCTATCAAGTCCAAGAGATGGAGCGATGCATCTTCAATCTGCATTGTCCGCCATACAACAGCGGACTTGACCAAGCCCCCAAACTAGACAAGGACCTTAATCCTTCTGTTCAGCCTGGAGGGGGATTTGAGATGGCTCCCGCAGGAAGCACCGCCGTCAGAGACGCCATTCAGAAACATCAGCCTCTCTTGGCGCTACACGGTCACATTCATGAGTCAAAGGGCACATTCAAGATTGGTCGGACACTCTGCCTGAATCCAGGCTCGGAATACGCCGAACGTATCCTCCGAGGCGTGCTCTTGGATATCGACAGGAACCGGGTCAAAGACTTCATGTTCACCTCAGGCTGAAATCGAGAAGGATGCTTCCACATGGCACATTATCACCTTCGCCGCTCCGAGAAAGCATTGGACGATCCAAAAGAGATCGAGCAAGTGCTTGCATCCGTTAGGATCATGACGGTCGCTTGCTGTTCGGGAAACGAGCCGTACCTTTTCACAGTGGACTTTGCTTGGGATCCACAAGCACGTGAGCTATGGTTCCATTGTGCAACCGAAGGTCGCAAGATCAAGATTCTCCAAGCTAACCCTCGCGTCTGCGTAACAGTGGTCGAAGACCGGGACTACATAGATGGCGAATGCGATCACGCCTATCGCTCACTGGTCTTGGAAGGAAAGGCAAGCGTGGTCACGGATCTCTCTGAGAAGCGACGAGCGCTCGAGCTTCTCGCTCGTAAGCACGAACGCCAACCAGAGGCTATCCTCGCTCGCTTCGCAGGCAACGACGAAGCCGTGCGAAAGGTAGGAATAGTGCGGATCTCTGTTGAGTCGACTAGCGGAAAGCAAGGTCCAGCGCCGCAAAAATGAGATCCGTATCCAGTTCTACCCGCAGCTTTCCGTAGCATCACAGTTGAGTGGTTTCACTGGGCATGCACAGAGCGGGTGTGGAATGCTCATCGAAGGCACGGGCAGATGCAAACCATAAATGAACTGGCCCTGATAGGTAGATTGGCAGTGGTCGCAACATGAGTGATGATGTCCGGGTTGAGGATGCCACGGCGGCGGAGTTTGCGGCTAGACGCTATCTAGAGTCGCAATACCCGGGCAAGCCCATCGAGGTCAAGTTCAGCAAGATCTGGTTCATCGGCGGAAAAGGAAAGGATGTCTGGGAAGTGGAAGGCATCCTATCGATGAGGAAAGCAGGGCTTCTAAAGGATCGCAAGTCGTTTCGCTTCCAGATTGACGCAGAGACAGGCGACGTAATAGGCTACGAGAACGTGCCAAAGCGGTAGCATCGATTCCGTCGCAGTCTCCGTCGTCACGAAGTTGAACTCACGAGCCAATGCGGCCGAGTATCGGGGATCGTAGAAATAGCTTGGCTCTGCCGCGTCCACAAGAAACCCCCTAGCGTTCCCCCTTTGCGACCCTTTCTCGGCGCACGACGACGGATCCTGTGCGACGAGGATGCGTGACAAAAAGGATAGAGGGTGGCTAGGCATAGGATTCGATGGCACGGGGCCCCCTTGGAAGAGCAAGAGCAGATGGTTTGCCCGTCCTGCGGACTGCGGGAACTTCACGAAGACGCCCCAGGCCTGAGGCGGTGCCACGCGTGTGGTCATATTGAGACCGACGGTTCATTGCCTGGGGATTATTTGGGACGCAACCCACTCGCCTGAAGAAGAGGTCAGCCCATTTCCTTGTGCGGCTTGCAAGCCTCTAGCCATTGAATTGAACTGTGCAAGCCATATGCAAAGAGTCTCTGGGGAGCAAGCTCCTAAGCCAGCCTACTATGCCTTCCAACACTTACGAAAAAGTAGACGACTACTTCGACCTAGCGACGGAGTCGAGAGTATAATGAGGCCTTTTCACGGTTGTGTCCACCTAGTGGCTCCGCCACAAGAATTGCTCAAGCTACTTCCGGTTGAAGGCTCCGATTCTATCGATGACAGTGACCGAGCTCCTTCAAGTTGTCCCCGCCTGCGGTCTTCACATAGCGCGGTAATTGGGTCGTTATCGAAACCAAACTTCGGGAAATTGGTGAAGGCGCAAGTAGCCTTCTAGCTGCGCATCTTCCTGCGCGTAAGCAGGGATACCACCAACGCGATCGCTGTGACTATTGCAGCCAAGAGAATCAACCAGCTTGACTCGGGTCCGCTTCCTAGGAATATCGGAATCGGTCCGATCAGAATCACCGCGCCACCGCTGGTGGTGATATGACCTTGTGTGGAAGAAGCGATCATCATCACGAGCATGCCAATGAATATCAGTGCGAAACTGGCAAGAAATATCCAAGAGAGCCCCACGGGAAAGGTGCTCCTGGATTCCGGTGCCTCCGTCTGCGCGCTCGTTTCGCATGTTGCGCAGAGCCACTGTTTCTGTCGGAAGTCTTGCAGGCACACTCGCCTGCCACATCTACTGCACACGAAACGTGCTTCTTGATTTCCACAGATCTCACAGCGTTGAGACAAACCTCTACCTCCACGCAACCGGCAGCAATGAAAAGAGTAGCAACACAATCATCAAGGCGATGCCGAGCAGTATCAGTATCCGAGCGGACTCTTTGTCAGTCCCGAAGACTATTGGTACCGGGCCTATCATCACAACTCCCCCGCCGCGGACTTTCCCGGTTCCTCTCGCTGATCTCATAATCGCGATGAAGATCGCAACTATTGCCACCGCGACCCCAGCGAGGCCTAGAAGTAGTCCGATGTTGAAGAGGAAGCTATCCGCCAATTCCGCTCCGGGCTTGACAGCTCCAAGACCTGATATAGGCTTTCCTCGACCAGTTCAGCGTGCTATTCGATGATCTCCCAAGATGGCTGATACTTGTCCAGCTCCGACAGGCTGTAGTCGTCGAGAGGATGCTCGCGTTCCGGTATGTCAACAGATTTGGCTTCGCCGCACAGCTCCGTAGAGAAGTATCTCTGGCCTGTATCGTTGATCATCGTTACGATAGCGCGAAGCTTGGGGTGCTTCCGAGCGATCTTCACCGCCGCTGCAACGTTGCATCCCGATGAGATTCCGCAGAAGATGCCTTCGGTTGTTGAGAGCCGACGTGCCATGTCGAGGGCTTCCTCTGAACTCGTTCTCACAACGCCGGTCAGCAGCTTGAGGTGCAAGTTTCGTGGAACAAATCCGTCGCCTATCCCTTCGATCTTGTGGGTTCCCCACCTTCGCTTTGCAAGGATAGGTGCCTCGGCAGGCTCTACCGCGTACAGCAGCACTTTCCGGTTCTTCTTTCGTAGGAATTTTCCTACGCCAGTAATCGTTCCGCCGGTTCCCTGAGAGGCCACGAAGCAGTCCACTTTGCCTTTCGTCTGTTCCCAGATTTCGGGTCCAGTCGTCTTGTAGTGAGCGCTGATGTTGTCGGGGTTTGCGAACTGAGCAGGTTCCCAATACTTGCCAGGGTTGTCTCGCTTCAGTTCCTCGATCTTCTTGATGCACAGGTCAACGTCGCTCTCCGCGCCGGGCGTGTTGACTATAGTTGCGCCGTAAGCTCGAATCAGTTTCATCCGCTCTTGGCTCATACCTGAGGGAAGGACTATCGTTGCCGGATAGCCGAGCAATTTCGCAACGAACGCGCAGGAAATACCGGCGTTCCCTGTTGATGCCTCAAGTATTTCCATGCTAGGCTTGAGCTCGCGTCGCGCGATGGCGCGTTTGATCATCTCATAATAGATTCTGTCCTTGAGGCTCCCAGTTGGACTCATGTACTCCAGTTTGGCGAGGATCTTGGTCGCGATCCTCTCCGCCTTGCAGATTCTTCTGAGTTCAACGAGTGGCGTTCTTCCGATGCAGCCGAACACATTCTCCTGTACGGACCCTGTGCTATTCCACTGGACGGGCATCTTTTGAAACCTAAGGAAGGGTGCTTCAGCTCGATTGATTAGGTTTCTGATTGCTGAGCAAGATAGCGGGAGATCGCCGATCCGTGTGCACTCGCATCAGCGGGGCGGGAGAGATCTGCAACGGACAGTCGTCGTTCTGTGCTGTGGGACTAACCCGTTGGTGCCTTGGCTCTAAGGCTGGTCGAGTTCGTCAAGTCCCTTGAGCAGCCTTTCAACTTCTTCCGGCGTATTGTAGTGTACGAGGCTGATCCGTATCATCGTCGGGACATCGTAGACTTCAGGAACTCTCGAATAGAAGTTGTCGGCACGTAGAGCAATGCCGTGCTTGGTCCATAGGTGTTCGACAACAGCTTGATCCGACATGTTCTGAAGCTTGAATGAGAAGGTCGGATCTCGCTCCTCCAGACGCTTCGGCTCTGCAGGTCCGTAGAGCTTCACGTGCCGCATTTGGAGCAGCCCCGGGGCATTCCCTTGTCCCTCCAGTACTGCTTTGGACAGGTCTCGGCCATATTCCTCGATAGCGTGCATCGCGACCTTCAGGAGTCGTGCGATGTCTGAGTGAACCCTGACATCTCTCTTCTGTTCCGTGCCGATTTCGTCGGCAAGCCAGACCAAATGCTCTGTCACGCCTCTTATGGCAGCAAACTTCGCTTGGTCGCGAGTGCCCCACTCCCAATTGTGAGGTGGCTCATTTGGTGCTGGGGCAACTTTGTATGGCTTCAGCGCCTTGAGAAGATGTTCCTTTCCGTAGAGAAAACTTCCATGTGAACTGAAGATCTTGTATCCGGAGAAGACCAGAAAGTCACAGTCGATGGCTTGTACGTCCATCGGACCATGAGCGATGTGATGTACTGCATCCACCAAGAAGTAAGCATTCGTTGCTCTTGCAATCTTCCTCACCTCGTCCAGTTTGGTCTTGGTGCCAAGCGCGTTCGATGCGGCGGTGACCGTTACCACTTTCGTTTTGTCGTCTACTAGGCTCTTGAGGTGATCGAGGTCGAGTGTCCCATCTGCCTTGTTGAGGCGAGCAAACCTCACCTCACTGATGGCCCCTCTCCTCTGCAGTTCGATCCAGGGGCTGAGGTTTGCGTAGTGCTCATAATCCGTTGTCACAACATTCTCCTTTCCCGTGAAGTCCCTTGCCATGGCGTAGCTCAGGCTGAAGAACAGGCTCGTAGCGGACTCGCCTGAGACGATCGTATCTTGGGATGGTGCGTTCAATAGTTCCGCGACAGCCTTCCTGCCTTCAAGTATCGTCGCTTCCGCATCCTTCGATTCATGAAAAATCGCCTCAACATTGGCGCTACAATCGACGCGTGCAGCGGCCTCAGCTCTGGCGGCTCTTCCCACAACAAGCGTCCCGGTACCGTTGTCCATGAACGCTCTTCTTCGGCCTCGTGCGTCAGAGGCGGCCCTCGGGAACTCAGCCCGGATCTTTCTTAGCAAGGGCTTGTCAAATGCCATTGGTTCACCGACGTTGTCATTTCCGCGTCTTCTTTGCATTTAAGCCTCATCCATCTGGGAACATGATAATCTCAAATCTCAAGAGAACCGTTAGGCAGAACTTTGAAGTACCTCTGGACAATGATTCGTTGAGCGATCATTATGACTGCCGAGAAACTGAAGGCTAGGAAAGTGGCTCGTAGGCCCTCTCAGAGACAGCTTAGAAGTGACGCGGAGAAGTATCGGAAGAGAGCCCTTGAGCTAGGTGCGGCCGACGCGAAGGTCATTCCCGCTTCCTACGCTGTCGTAGACGAAAGGGTGAGGCTGAAATGTGCAGTTCCGAGATGCCATCTCTACGGAGAGTGCGTTAACTGTCCTCCCTACACTCCGCCGCCGAGTCAAATGCGAAGGATCCTCAAGAAGTACAAGTACGCCGTTCTCTTCAAAACCCATGTCTCCCCGATAACCGACTTTGTTGACGATGAGAAATGGCACATCGGGCACATGGCACATCAGCGAAAGATCCATGACATCGCAAGCGCAATCGAAGGCCTTGCTTTCAATGATAGCCACTATCTTGCGGCGGGTTTTGCAGCAGGCGGATGCAAGACCGCGCTTTGCTCCGGCCAAGTCTGCCAGTTTCTGGATAGCGGAAGATGCCGTTTTCCTCTCAAAGCTCGTCCTTCGATGGAGGGTGTCGGCATCGATGTGTTTGACCTCGTCACCAAAGTAGGCTGGGACGTATACCCAATCGCAGTACGAGAAGTGGATCCAGAATCCGTTGGATGCGCAATCTCAGTTGGCATCGTGTTCATACATTGAAGTCAAGTCATGAGGGAAAGGATATGGAAAAGGGCTCGATCAAAGAAGAGAAGGACATTCTAGAGGTTCTCGAAGGCTATATTCCTGGCAACGATCCGCGTAAGTGGGCTAAGCTGACCAGCACGATTAGCTACCGAAGACTGGTGCTCTCACTTCTGAAAGAGATACTAGTCGAACTACGGAAACTGAACCAGAAATGAGGGTCTCACTGAACCCTAAGCTTGCCTGATCTCCTAATGGTCCTGAGGCTTCAGCGGCCCTATTTTCTACGTCGGGATGCGCGGTCCCCCATTACCAGAGCCATTACGGCTTTCTGAACGTGCAGTCGATTTTCAGCCTCTTCAAAGTACAATGAGTAGTCCTTGTTGTCGATGACATCGTCGGTGACCTCTTGGCCACGGTCTGCGGGCCCACAGTGCATGTACTTGCCCTTCTTTGTGAGGTCCATGAGCTCCTGCGTGCAGATCCAATCCTTGAACTTGTCCTGATACGTGGTAGCACCCGACTTGTCCATGGAGTTGCTGTGTGGAGGGAAGAAGTTCTTGGGCGACCACGCCTTGGGATACACGACATCAGCGCCTTCAAAGGCGCTCTTCATGTCGTTGACGACGGTGAACTTTCCTCCGTATCTGTCGGAGTTTGACTTGGCTGCATCGAGCACTACGTCTTCCAATTCGAAGCCTTTCGGATGCGCAAGGACAACGTCCATTCCCAGTTGTGTTCCGACGAGTACCTCGCTCTGAGGAACAGCTAGGGGCTTCAGTCCACCAGAATAGGCGTAGGAGACCACGAGCTTCTTTCCTTTCAGCTTCGGGATGGCTTGCCTCATCGCTTGGGCATCCGCCAGCGCTTGGAAGGGGTGATAGATGTCATCTTCCATATTGAGGACAGGGATGGTTGCATGCTTGGCGAACTCAAGCACAACTTTGTGGCCTCTCCCGATCGTCCATTTCGCCGCGTCACCATAGATTCGGATCGCGATTGCGTCCCCGTATCTGCTAAGAACTCGGCCAACATCAGAAATTGCCTCAGTCTGGTATGCAACCATATCCTCGGGGAGCGCCGGCGTGTAGACATCCTGCGGGCTTAGAAAATGCGCATGTCCGCCAAGTTGATACATTCCAGCTTCAAACGAGTTTCTCGTTCTCAGCGAGCGATTGTAGAACAGCATGAACAGCGTTTTGCCAGGCAGATATTGATGCTTCTTGTGCGCCCAATACATGCGTCTTAACGTGTCCGCTGTGTCGAGTACGAGTTTGATCTCTTCTTGAGAGAAATCGTTTGTGTCGAGGAAATCCTTCCCTTTCCATAAGCCTACGAAGGAAACCAACTTTCACGTCACTCGGAAAAGATGCTTGAGTTTGACATGTACTTATGGATAACCCTCAGAGGCTTCGAAGCAGCAGTCCGCAGCTGAAACCGTTTTGCCGCTGGGTCCACGAAGGCATAATGCGTCTAAGTTTGCTTGATCAAGCCTCGATTGAGTAGGCGCTCGCGTCCCCATGTCGCAAAGTCAGCCGGAGGGTGAACAGCCTCTGACTCCGGTTTCCTCTCCAGTCTCGCCACATTGTTTGGGCATCCTGTGGCGCACAAGCCGCAGCCTATGCATCGCTTGCGATCTACGACGCTTACTCCATCCTTGTCGGAGATTGCGTGTACTTGGCATCTCTCGATGCATGTCCCACATCCTAGGCATTCGTCAGGGTCGATGACTGCAAAGTAATTGGCTTGGGCTACCGAGTTCTCGATGCCATAATCGTTGATTCCTCGAAGAATTGCGCAGCAACAGCCGCAGCAGTTACAGACGTAGCCTACTCCCTTCATCACGTTGCTGACCGTGTGGACAAGACCGATCTCCTCAGCCTTGTCGAGGAACTCAAGGGCCTCTTCCCGAGAAACATCAACCTCAGATGGTGGACGTTCAAACGGTGAGAAGGAGAGGCACGTCCTCACTGGAAAGTCACACCGACGGCGACCTATGTGATCCTGCTGCACCCGGCAAATGCAGTCACGGAGAACGAAGCCTTTGGCGGACAGCAGAATCTGCCGGACATCGTCATAGGGGAGGATCCATTCGGACTTCACCGCTTTCTGCGCGGGAATGACGCGATGCAGGGCAGGTTGTGGCTTCATGATGCCGGCCGCTCCGCCGTTCGCCAGGTAGTCTTCGACGAGATGGGCAAGCTCGTGATCCATTGTGTCGAGCTGTGCTTCATAGATCCCCACAACGAACGGGGCTAGCCTGAACAGTAGTTTGCCTTCTTTCTGAGCAAACAGTACCAGGCCACTCTGAGCCATCCTCCCAAGCTTTGTTCCTGCCTCTTCGATAGGAAGTCCGAGGCGTTCAGCTATCGCGTCCAAAGGTTCCCTGTGGCCACTCAGTTGGCAAGCCAGAGACGCCTCCTCGGGCGAGAAGATCTTCCTCAGAATTGCGATCTCAACTCTGGATTCTGTTCGGGGAAAACCGTTCGGAAGCTTATCTAAAGCATCCGCAAGTTGCTCGTACACGTCACCAACCATCTTGTCTCGATTCTCCTTCCTCGCACGCTCATAGCGTCTGCTGCATGAGCTCGTATGGCAAGAATGGACTCGTCTAGTCGCAGAAAAGACCTCCGTAGCGTTTGAAGGGTAACCGGCTGATGCTTCTTGGATCTGCTCGCCACAGAAGACCGAACTCAGATCACGATGCGCGCACCGAGGGAGCAGCGCTCCAAGGACTAATCTTTGCGCCCGACTCAACCCTTCGATAGTCTAAAATCCTCGCGACTGATTTCGAGCGACATGTCCAATGTAGCTGTTTCATGGACCGGTGGAAAGGATTCTTCTCTTGCTCTCTATGAAACAGAAGTGTCAGGCTGCGAGATCAACTGCCTTGTCACCTTCGCCCCGAGTCAAGAGAGTTTCCTCGCCCATCCTATCGCTTTCATGAGACTACAGGCCCAGGCTCTGGGCCTTCCACATCACGTGATCAATATTGAGGAGCCATTCGAGCGAGGCTACGAAAATGCGATCTCTTCCCTCAAAGAGGAACGCGGAATCAATGTGCTAGTGACGGGCGATATTGGTGAGGTTGCCGGCCACGATCCGAATTGGATGGTGAATCGCGGCGAGCGTTGCGGTGTCGATGTGCTCAGGCCCTTGTGGCACCGAGACAGACTTGAACTTCTAAATAAGCTGCTGTCGCTCGGATTCAAGGTGATTTTCTCGTGTGTCAAGAGGCCTTGGTTCACGGGAGAATGGCTTGGATTGGAACTCTCCCACAGTTCGCTGGAACGTCTCCGTGAATTGAGCGAACAAACTGGGCTTGATATCTGCGGAGAACAAGGAGAATATCATACATTGGTCTCGGATGGGCCAAGATTCAGGAAGAGCATCAAGATAGTTACATATTCGAAACATGTGAAGGATTCGACAATGTACATTTCCTTGGAGAACCTTCAGCTAGTAGACAAAGACACATGACTCGTCATGTCAAAGTTCACCGCGCGTCATTTCTAGGCAATGGGAGGAATTGCGACGATGCCCACGTAATCCAAGACCCGGGAATGCACAAGGGCAGTGTCTCTGCTAAGTGACTCGGTCTTGTGAGGCCAGAGCAGTTGGTCTGGTGGATGGTTTACTTCTTTGGCCTGTGCTTCGCTGAAGCTCTTGACTCGTGTTCTTCGGCGCGTGCTTCAATGAATTCCTTGACTTTCTCTTCACTGTATTTCCTAGCTTCGTGTTGCTTCTGTAGCTGTTCCTTGATTTTCCGTAGCAGGTCTTCCATCGTGTATGGTTTCACGATGTAGCCGTCAGCGCCCCGGTTTACGGCTTCGATGGCGTTCTCCTGTGAAGGGTAGCCTGTTATGATGATCTTAACCGTCTTTGGTACGGTTTCTCTCATCGCCGTTAACAGTTCTATGCCGTCCATGTCTGGTAGGCGGAGGTCGACTAGCGCGAGGTCGTAGAGTTTGGCTTTGGATTTCTTGATGGCTTCCTGTCCGTTCTCGGCAACGTCGACGTCGTATCCGTTCGCCTTCAACACAGCCTCATGCGACCTGCGTACGGTCGCGTCATCGTCTATGATGAGAATTCTTGCCTGTTCCTGTTCTTTCATTTCTTCTTCACCTCTTTTCCTTCCAATTCGCGTTTGATTGGAAGCGTCACTGTGAAGGTTGATCCCTTACCAAGCTTGCTTTCGACATTGATCGAGCCTCCATGTGCTTCGACAAGGCGTTTGGCGATGGCCATGCCAAAACCCATCCCCTTCGCTTTCGTCGTGAATAGTGGGCTCCAAAGCTTCGCCAGGGTTTCTGTTGTCATTCCTTCTCCTGTGTCCTTGAAGGTTATGTGAACGTTGTCGCGGGATTGGGTGCTTGCAATTGTGAGTGTGCCTCCTTTGGGCATGGCGTCGACGGCGTTCAGTGTGAGGTTCAGGAAGACTCGTCTCATCTTCTCCAAGTCCAGCTGCATCGGTGGTTCGTTCTTGGTCGAATTGACCACGCGTACTCCTTTCGGAATTTTCACTGTTGCCAAGGCGTTTTCTGTGATTGATTTCGCGTTGGTCTCGGAGAGTTCGAGGCGCAACTCCCTCGAGTATTCCAGGAGGTCGTTTATGATCTTGTCAGAACGTCCTATGCCTTCCTCGATCAGCTGAAGCATCTTTCTCCCCTCTCTGCTGAGCTTCGGGCGCTCCTTCGTTGCGAGATAGTACACGGCGCCTGCGATCCCTTGCAATGGGTTTCTGAGATCGTGACCCACCATCGCCGCTGTTTCTCCGATTGCGGCAAACCGTTGAGATTTCGCAAGCTCCGCCTCCATCCGTTTTCGCTCGGTGACATCACTCCAGTAACCCATGACCTCCGCCGGGTTACCGGCGGCATCACGAATCACCTTCGCCTCTTCACGTATCCACCGATACGATCCGTCCTTGTGCAGAAACCGGTACTCGAAGGTGCACCGTCCTTTCTTCCACAGCTCCGGAACTTCCATCGGATAACGGCGCAGGTCATCAGGATGGACACGACCATCCCAGAACTCCGGATGACCAACGAATTGCCGCGGCTCAAAGCCAAGCATCTCAACGACTCTATCGCTCATGTACGCTATGTTGTAATCGGAGTAGTCCGCGCGAGGCTTAGCTGTGAAGACGACAGCTGGGTTAGAGGTGACCACGTACTCCAGTCGCTCTCTGGCAGCGCGAAGTTCATCCTCCGTCCGCTTGCGTTCCGTGATATCTATCACGATCCCCCTCACACCTACAGGTTTGCCTGCACGCATGATGGGAGCGGTATACACAAGCACTGGGAAAGTGGTGCCGTCTCTTCGCCGTACGGTGTATTCCCGCCCGCCCATCGTTTCGCCGGCCATTGTTCTCTGGATACCTTCCTTCGCTCTGTCGTGTTCCTCTGGAGCAAACATTTGAAACCCGTTCAAACCTCTGCGGAAGTCTTCCTCGCTGAGGCCGGTGGCTGCAAATGCAGCGCGGTTCATGAATTGGATCTTGCCGTTTTGGTCGATTTCAAACACGATCTGCGGTAGCAGGTCGGCTAGTTCTCTGAATCTTCTCTCGCTTTCTGCTAGCTTCCCTGTCCTCTCAAGGACGAGCTGTTCCAAGTTTGTCGAGTAACGTGTAAGCTCCTCGGCATGACGCTTCTCCTGCTCCAGCAGCCGCGTGTTCTCAACTGCGATGGCTGCATGGTTGGCGAAGAGCGTCAGCAGCTCCTGATCTGCCTGTGTGAAGCGTCGGGACTTCGCGTCGTCGAGGACGTCGATCGCGCCTGTCACCCGGCCCTGCCAGATCATGGGCACAGCGAGGATGGCAGTGAAAGGCCGCTCCTCCTCGAAGACAGCGGCTCGGCCTTGCCAGGTGCGATAATCATCAACGACGAGTGGTTCTCCAGTTTGGGCTACGATGCCAGCAGCGCCTTCACCGTACTTGAGTACTGTCCCCGTGTAGTCGTGTGGCGTGTTGTAGCTGACCACGCAGCGAGCTTCCTGCTTCTCGGGATCGCATAGGTATATCCCTCCAGCGGGGGCGCCGAGTAGTCGTGCCGCTCGTTCAACGATGGTCTGGAGCAGTGTGGGCAAATCGTGTGGACCGGTAATGTCGAGCACGGTTTCTTGAAGCGCAGCCAACTCTTCAGCTCGGCGACGCTGGGCGTCTTCTGCACGCTTGCGCATCAATGCTTCCGCGACAGCGGCGGATAGAGCTTCCATGGCTTCCTGATCAGCGAGGTCGTAGCCTAGTTCCTTGTTGGCTAAGGCGACGATACCGAAGGTTCTCCCCGCCTGCTTCAATGGAACCCCCAAGAAGGAGGTTAACGGCGGATGCCCTTCTGGTAATCCAACTCGATCAGGATGAGAGGCAGGCTCGTTCACTATTAGGGATCGTTCATCTTTGAGTACTCTTGCCCAGATTCCACGCAACTCCATGTTCTTGATTAGCCGGGCAGCTTCCCCATCTGGCATCTTACAGGCATCCCAGCCAGGGTCACTAATTGCGATTGTGTCCAGACGCCCGGCTTGATTCACTTCGCCTATGAAACCGGCTCTGCTGCCCGTCAACTCTTCGGCGACATTGAGACAAGTGCGGGCGAGCTCCTCTTCAGTCTCGCAAGTCAGCGCTACTCTGAACACTTTAATGATGGCATTCAAGACCGCACTTTGCCTAATCACTCGAGCCTCCATCTGTTTGCGTTCGGTGATGTCTGTGACCGTCCCGTCGTAATACAAGACCGCGCCATGTCCGTCACGTACAACGTGAACATTATCCAACACAGTCAACTCTCGACCGTCCTTGCGCTTCAGAACAAGCTCTGCGTCCCGGAGTTCGCCTTCTCGCCTTAATCTGCGCGTCCAAGCAATTCTATCCTCAGGGTTCGCATAGAGGTCACGTGCAATGTCCGTGGCGAGAAGTTCTGCTTCCGAGTCGTAGCCAAGCATCCGCAGGAGCGCCGGATTAGCGGACAGGAGCCTACCCTGAGGGGTACTCCGATAGATACCCTCAGTTATATTCTCGAAGAGTGCCCGATATTTCGCTTCGGAAGCTCGCAGCGCCTCCTCCGTCCTCTTGTGTTCTGTGACATCGCGTCCAAGTGCAACGGAACCGATGGGGCGGCCATTCTCGTCGAGCAGGTTTCGTGAATGCCAAGAGATAACCCGCGTCTCACCGTCTTTGCGTCGAATTCTCGTCTCGAAATCCTCTACAATTTCCGCCCTATCCATGATGGCCCTAACCTTCGCGGTGACCTCCTTGCGGTACTGCTCGTCTGGGTACAGCCGCTCCCATATCTTGCCGCGCCCGACTACCTCTTCTCGGGAATAACCGCTAATCGCCTCGGCAGCCTTGTTCCAAACGACGACGTTTGCTTTCTCGTCGAGCACGTCCAGCCAAACATTCGCATTATCGATTATGCTTTCCCGGAACTGGCTGAGTTTCCGAATCTCTCCCTCCGCCAGCTTGCGGTCGGTCTCATCACGGAAGATCGCTAACGCGCCGACTATTCGTCCGTCTTTGTCCAGCCACGGAGTTGCCGTCGTGAGCAGCTGCCGCTTCTCACCATTCGGGCGGGTGATCTCAATCTCGTAACTGCTACTTTCCCCGGAACGTCGTTTCTCGGTCTGTTTCCTGATGAATTCGAAGGTTTCTGGGATTGTAAAGTCACGCAGGTTTCTGCCAACGAGTCCTCCTCGCGGCACACCAAAGATCTCTTCTCCAGCCGGGTTACAGAAAACGAACCGCTCTTCGAGATCAACAATGGTGAGTCCTACCTTTTGTCTTTCGATCAGGAGTCGATATTGTTCCTCACTTTCCCTCAGCGCCTCCTGCATCCGATCACGGTCAGAGATGCCTTCAGACTGGATCGATCCTTCTTGCTCGTGCATCTCTCTATTCACTCATCCGAGCCTTCATTATGTCGTTCGCGTAGTCCACTAGTGTCCAGTTCTCGTGATTCGCAAAGTTCAATCCGAGTCTCTTGTAGAGGTTCCTGGCGATCAGTTTTTCCATAACCTTGGCGCTCTCGCCCAGCAAGTCTTCCAGCGCTCTGTGGAAGGCTTCAAGCTTCTCGGGGATATCTTCACGCTTGAGCCCGTAGCTCTTCTCAACACGGCCGTAGATTGCTGTCCTCACAATCTCACCAGGAACCGACAGCCCGTCGTCAACAGCCTGCAGCAGAACCCTGCTTACCTCAGTAGGGCCTGCCACCAGAGACACCTCGCTAAGAACAATCAGTAGGGAGACCGTCAGTCTCGCTTAAACCTAGCCAAGCCTATGCAGACGAGTGTGTCTATCTTCACCAAGTCAGATGTTGCGCCTTGAGCAGAACAGTACACTCTCGAAAGTCTGAAAGAATGGAGGCGAAAGAACCGAGGAGAATAGTAAGGAGAAGGCATGATTACCGCTGCGAGCCTTCGGAGACAAGCTTGAACTGATACGGGTCTGTCAAATTCAACGTGCGAATTGAATAGTAGACAGTTGATGATCTGCATTGCCTGTGTATCCATAACCCGAGCATGTCGTCCAATCATGCTGGCATCCTTAAAGTGCGCTGGGGGTTAGGTACAAACCCACGTTTAGAACTGTCACCTATGAAAAAGGTCTGGGTTGGGTTCTCCTTTGTTCTGCCTTCTCGCCAACGTTACGATGCTATGGCGTGTATCTTCTTAAGTTTTGACTGGTAGAGCTCATGCTTCATCTGATGGTAGGGTTGCCGTTTCGTTAGCATGTGCCATATTATGGTGGCCATCTTGTTCGCAACCCTCACGATCGCCTTGTTCTCACCGCTCCTTGAGGCAGCTCTCTCGTATAGTTGCTTCATTCTCGGATCGGTCTTCGACGCTACCCTTGCTGCCTCGGTGAGTATCCATCTGACTTTCTTGTTGGAATCCTTCTTCATTCTGCCCATGTAGAGTGAGTTCCCTGACTGGTGTAGGGATGGGCAGAGTCCTATCCAGGAGACAAGTTGTTTGGGTGAGGGGAACCTGCGTATGTCGTTGATCTCTTTCGCGATTAGGAGTGCGCTGTGGTAGTTTATGCCCGTCAGCGTCATGAGCAGTTTCGCGTCTTCACTCCGTATCGTATGTGAGGCGATCTTGGAGTCGAGGAAGGATGCTTCACTCTTCAAGCATTCCAGATGCCTGATGTGAGTGTCGAGTATGCACCTGTCCACCTGATCGAGCTGCATGTTTCGCAAAGATTCCATACCATGCATGCCGAACAGGTCGCTCCACTCGGACTTGAATCCATATTTGTCCAATAATGCGTGGACTTGATTCTTCACCATCGTTTGGATTCTGATGAGGGATTCTCTCTGCCTGAGAAGGGCTCGCACGAGCCTAACGTCTCTGGGTGGTACGTAGCATTCGGCTACGAGGTTGGCTCTCAGCAGATGAGCCAAGATTCTCGCGCTCAGCTTATCCGTCTTTATTGTCGCTGATGCTATAGCCTTCGTTTTGCATGGATTCGCAAGCTTAACCTCGATTCCTCGATCCTCCAACACCTCGTATAGACGGATCCAGAGATTGCCTGTAGATTCGAGGACAGCCTTGCATCCAGTGGAGGATGCTCTGTCCAGGAGGGTTTGTATTCCATCTGACGCATTGTTGAAGTTGAATTCGTCTCTCACGGAGCCTTCATCATCGATGATGCAGGCTTGGCAGCGCCTCTTGCCTACGTCAATGCCTATGTATCTCGTTTCATTCACTTTCCTGCGGGTTTTGGTTGGCGTGGAGGCTGCAGTCACCTATCAAGGCTCGAAGCCTACTTGGATAGCAGCTCGAGGAGAAACGACCCATTCAACCAATAGGTCTCCGTGGACCATGACAGTTGAGGGTTCGCCAACCAGAACCCAGCATCAATAGCTAGGCAAGAGCCCTTTTCATATCTTCAACCAAGCTGACTTTCAGCTGAATGGGAGTCGAGAATGAGCAGTAGTGGGGGCTCTATATCACCTGGATCAGGCGGTCTGTGCATGTACTTGGCAGAGAGCGCTGTGTTGAAGGTTCAAGCACCGTCGCTCCGCTCATTCGATGAAGGTCACACTCTCTAGGTCCTTCAGATGTTGATCGCTTGTGATAAGCTCGGCTTTGTGAGTTTTCGCTGCCGAGTAGATAATCGCATCTGCCATGGCCAAATCTTTGTTGAGGCTGATGTCGGCTGCGCTCAGTGCTGCCCCCTCATCTAGGGGAAGGATACTTGTTCGAGTCATCTGAGCGAAGGCTTCCAGAGCCACTTGTTGTCCCCTTTCCTTCTTCAGTCTCTTGTAGACTTCGTAGACGACGATGGTTGGTGTCACAGTGTTGCTCGCGTTGGCGCCTTCAATGTGGGGAGCGTATTTGTCGGCCAGTGGGCCATCCCTGAAATACTCGATCCAACCGTAGGAGTCGATGAGTTTCAAAGTCTGTCAAGCTCTTCTCGAACGTTTTGGACGGTAGTGCCTCTCGCGATCCCACGTGTCTCTTTAACAGGCTTCAGGGGAATCATGTGGACGACCCCATCCTTCTCGATGACGATCACCTTCTGGCCCGGCTGAAGCTTCAATCGTGACCGGACATCCTCCGGTATTACTACTTGGAACTTCGAGGAAACGGTCACTGTCGTCATCGTTTGCACTAGCGTTGAACGATGTGGAGAACGACATATAAACTCTCTTACGAAACCCGTCCTCATACGTTTTGTACAGTCAGCGGAGAGACGAGGGCTCTTGACTAGCAGTCGCGAAGTGCCATGCATCATGGACAAACCCGCGTTTAAGACGGTCAACCGGGCAAAGTCAGGCACGCATCGACCTGACAGGATCAGACAAGAGTCGTGGCTGAGCTGATAGGTCCTACACAAATGTTAGGCGTTTGCCGAAGTTGACAGTTCTAAACGCTCAAGCCAATTGGGAAATCGAGCAGGAAACAAGCAGCAAGAAAGCGTGACTTCAGCTGGAATGGAGCCAAAGATCAGCTCGGAAGGCATGAAACATGATGCGCCGGGGGCGACGTTTGAACCCTCGAGGTCTAGTGTCAGTAGCGTGCCATTGCTTTTTCGCTGTTGAATATCCTGATCGCGACTGCCAATGCGATGACCATGTAGACGAGGGCGGACAGGAATTCCAGTGTCACACTCGCGGCTGAGGCTCTGTTGAGGAGCGCATCTCTGATGATTATCATGGCGTTGAATATCGGCGCGACTGCGAATAACCGTAGTGTCTGCTCGCTCATGTACTGCATAGCTATCGCGGGAACGACGACAATTATCGAGAGCGGGGAGAGGAAGTTCTGTGCCTCTTTGAAGCTTCGTGCAAAGATAGAGATCACCATCTCAAGCGATGCGCTCGTCATGGCAAGAACGAGCGTTGCTAGGCCGATGAGGAGCAGATTGCCCATCGAGATGGATAGGCCTAGTGTTGAGGATTCACCGATTGCTCCAGAGAAAACTACAACACCTACAGTCATTCCGATTATTGCAAGCACGGATGAGAGAAGTGCGATCAGGACGGCGATCAGGAATTTGCCTATCACGATTTCTGTGCGCGTCACCGGCATCGTCAACAACGCTTCCAGTGTCTTGCGTTCTTTCTCTCCCGCGGTCGTGTCCAT
>Ga0315280_10005188_pt1 | contig 18738 bp, 8 predicted proteins | sample YL17G06_40_MG_FD_203697 | JGI IMG/M metagenome (GOLD analysis project Ga0315280, IMG submission 203697) | Sediment microbial communities from Yellowstone Lake, YNP, Wyoming, USA - YL17G06_40 | ecosystem: Environmental > Aquatic > Freshwater > Lake > Sediment | place: USA: Wyoming | collected... | reverse complement strand
GTCGGGTTCGCCGGAACGGAATGGCGCGAGCTCTTCAAGCACGTGGTGTCTGAGGCGCATCGCCTCGGCCTCGAGGTCAACATGAACAACGACGCCGGGTGGTGCGGCAGCGGAGGCCCTTGGGTCACCCCCGACCTGGCCATGCAGAGGCTGGTCTGGACCGAAACTGGTGTTCGAGGCCCCGGCGCGGTCGATGTTCACTTGCCGCAGCCCCCCACCGTAGCCGGGTACTACCGCGATGTCGCCTTGTTGGCGTACCCTACCCCAGCCGACCAGAGGACCATCGCTGGTGTCGCCGGGAAGTCCGTCGCTCAGGCGCTCGCCGGGTCGCTCCCGGTTCCGACCGACTGGCCGCCTGCATCCCCTGAGCGAATCGTCCCTCTGGAGCGCGTCCTCGACCTGACCCCCAGGTTCACCGCAGAGGGCACGCTTTCGTGGGACGCGCCGGCCGGCGAGTGGACGGTCGTGCGCATCGGGCATACGCCTACAGGCGCCGTCAACGGTCCCTCCCCCGCTTCCGGGCAGGGGCTCGAGTGCGACAAGATGAGCCGACAGGCGGCGAGGGCGATGTTCGATGGGCTGATCGGCGAGCTCGCGGACGACGTCGGGCCCCTCGCGGGGGAGACGCTCGTCTCGACTCACATCGACAGTTGGGAGGTAGGCGTGCAGAACTGGACCCCCCGTTTCCGCGAGGACTTCCGGGAGCGGCGAGGCTACGACCCACTGCCCTACTTACCCATCATCACCGGCCGCATCGTCGGTGACAGGGAGATCTCTGAACGGTTCCTCTGGGATTGGCGCCAGACCATCTCCGATCTCGTGCTCGACAACTACGCGGGCGCATTCCGTGACCTGGCCAACGAGTGCGGCATGCGCCTCAGCATCGAGGCCTACACCACGTGTCCGACAGATGAGATGGCCTACGCGGGACGCGCCGACGAGCCAATGGGCGAGTTCTGGGCGTGGGGCCGGTACGGCGCAGCGTTCAGCGTGCGCGAGATGGCCTCCGCCGGCCATGTCTATGGGAAGCCGGTCATCGGCGCCGAGGCGTTCACCTCCTCGGACGGGGAAGCGTGGCTCGGCCACCCCGGCAACATCAAGGAACTTGGCGACTGGGCCTTCTGCGAGGGCATCAACCGGTTCGTCTTCCACCGCTACGCGCTCCAGCCGTGGCCCGACATCCGCCCGGGCATGTCGATGGGGCCCTGGGGCCTGCACTACGAGCGGACCCAAACCTGGTGGGAGCAGTCGGCGGCGTGGCACCGCTACCTCGCGCGCTGCCAGTACCTCCTTCGGCAGGGCCTCTTCGTGGCCGACACGTGTCTGCTCGGCCCGGAGGGCTCCCCTCAGTCGCTGTCCGGGCAGACGGCGCTCGCGTCCCTTGAGCGACCGCCGTTCAACTTCGACACCTGCCCGCCGGACGCGCTGATGAGCCGTATGACAGTGCAGGATGGGCGCCTTGTACTCCCGGACGGCATGAGCTACCGCGTGCTCGCACTGCCAAACGTTCGGGCGATGACCCCGGGGCTGCTTCACAAGGTTCGTGACCTGGTTCGGGCCGGAGCGACAGTCGTGGGGCCCCGACCGGTGAAGTCGCCCGGTCTGAGCGGCTACCCCGGCTGCGACGAGGAGGTCCGCCGGATCGCGGCTGAGCTGTGGGGCACCGGGGAGCCACCCGCCAAGGTTACCGAGCGACGAGTCGGCAAGGGCCGCATCGTGTGGGGAGGCGCGTTCGAGCCCGCCGTCCGCTCAGAGCCCGAGGAGGAGCTAGGCATCGCCTCCGCCAGGTGGATCTGGACGCCCGAGGGGAACCCCGCCGCCTCGGCGCCGCCCGGTCCGCGGTACTTCCGGTGCAGGTTCACGCTCCCCAGCGAGAGCAGCGTCGACTCCGCCCGGCTGGTCCTCACCGCCGACAACACGTTCCAGTGCTGGGTGAACGGTCGCCTCGCCGGCTCCGGGGACACGTTCGCACGCCTGTACACGCTGGACGTCTCGAGCCTGCTGCGGCCGGGAGACAACCTCCTGACCGTGACGGCGGTCAACACCACGAGCAGCCCGAGCCCGGCCGGTCTCATCGGGTCTCTCAGCGTCCGTTGCGCGGACCGAACGAAGCAGACCGTGGCGACTGACCTCAAGTGGGAAGCCGCTGCCACGGTCCCCGCTGAGTGGCAGAGCGATGCCTCCGCCGGGGACGCGTGGTCTCCGGCAATGGAGTTGGGGCCGATGGGCATCCCGCCGTGGGGCGATGTTGAGACGGTCCCCTCCGCGAGCGACCTCTACCCAAGCCTCGACCTCATCACCGGGCTATACGAGAAGTGGGGCGTGCCGCCTGACTTCGACTTCCAGACCACGAGCGGGGCGCGCAGCCTGCGGTACACCCACCGCCGCGTCGGCGACACCGACCTCTACTTCGTTTCGAACAAGGAGGCGACTCCACAGGATGCGCTGTGCTCGTTCCGGCCAACCTGCAAGCGCCCGGAGCTCTGGTCGCCGGTCACTGGTGACGTCGAGCGCGCGGCCGTCTACGGCGTGTCGGCAGATGGGCTGGTGCGCTTGCCACTGCGCCTCGGCCCCTATGGGTCCGTCTTCGTGGTCTTCCCGGCTGGTGGGAAGCCCGAGCCGGACCGCGTCTCAACCGTGGAGCGCGACGGCCTGCTGGTCGCCTCGACCGAGTGGCAGCCCAGGGGCCCCTCCGCGGTCGACAACAACGCCGGCGCGACGGGGAGCTTCACCTTCGCCGTTTGGGCCAGGCCCGACGTCGACACGCCCCTGCCGCCGGAATCGGACAGCGGGGCCGCGGGGCTGGGCCTCGCGCGCAACGACGCTCTCTACCCGCCGCCCGGACACGAGGTCTACGCCGACCCTCGCCACGCCGGCTGCGGGGTGGCGATCGGGCGGAACGGAGTCTGCGTCTTCGAGCATTCCGCAGACTACTTCGCGCCTGTGCTCGTCTGGCCGGCGCCCCTGACCGGCTGGACACACGTCGCCGTGGTCTATCGCGATGGCCGGCCAACGCTCTACCTCGACGGCAAGCCTGTGCATCGCGGGCTGCGCACCCGGTTCGCCGTTCACTCTGGCGTTGGTGTGACGCACACGCGTGGCGTGCGAGCCTTTCAGGGGGATCTGGGCCCATTCGCGCAGGTTCCACGCCCGCTGAGCGACGCTGAGGTGGCCCGTCTGGCTCGGTCGATGCCCCGTCCGCCCGAGCGCGCTCGCGGCGTGCGCCTGGACCTGTCCCGCGACGCCGCTGGCGGGCTGCTCGCGCTGGCGTCGGAGCCAGGCGCCTACACGCTGCGTTGCGCCGATGGGCGTGCGCGTGAGCTGGTCGTGAGCGCGTTGCCTGAGCCGCTTCCTGTCGCAGGCCCCTGGGAGGTGCGGTTCGCACCCGGGTGGGGCGCGCCGGAGCGGATCGTCGTCGACCACCTGAGCTCCTGGCACGAGAGCAGTGATCTCGGCATACGGTACTACTCGGGCGTGGCGACCTACACGACGACGTGGGACGTGCCGGCGTCGATGCTCGGCCAGGGGAGGCGGCTGACCCTCGACCTGGGCGCCGTGGCGGTCGTCGCCGATGTGACGCTGAACGGCCACGCCCTAGGCACGCTCTGGAACAGCCCGTTCGAGGTCGATGCGACGGAGACGTTGCGTCCGGGGGCCAATACCCTCGAAGTCCGGGTCGCGAACCTTTGGGTCAACAGGCAGATCGGTGACGAGCAACTCGCTGAGGACAGCGAGCGGAACCCGAACGGCACGTTGCGGGCGTGGCCTCAGTGGCTGCTGAACGGCGAACCCAGCCCCACCGGCCGTCGGACCTTCACGAGCTGGAGGCTCTGGGGGAAGGACTCTCCGCTCCAGGAGTCGGGCCTGCTCGGGCCGGTCGAGCTGCGGTCGCGCGCGGCGGTCTCCATCAGGTAGCGCGCCGGGCCGGCCGGGTGGCAGCGCGCGAGGCGAGACTCACGAGATGGTCATCTGCCAGCGCGACCGGCTGCGGCCGCGGCCCGCGTACCGACGGAGATTCGCGAGATCGCGCCCAAAGTGCCTGTGGACGTGTGTATAGGTGGCGCGCGTCCTGCACCCTCGGGACGGGCCATCCGATGGGGCCGTGGCTCCATCGGATCCACCCGATGGACCATGCAGGATGCGCGCCCTCATTCACCCCCGTTCCCCCAAGGAGTGAGACGGCATGCGCAGCATGTGGCAGGCGCTCGAGGAGCGCACGCGAGCCTGGGACGCCATGCGCCGGCAGGGCCTGGCGGAGGCCGTCTGGGCCGACTACGTCACCGTCCGGTTCCTCGGGACCGGCGACCCCCGAGCGCTCGAGTACCTCTACCCGTACCTGAACGACGCGGACGAGGGCACGCGCGAGAAGGCGCTGCGTGTGGCCTCGCGCGTGTTCGAGGGCTGCGGCGCCGAGGCGCTCGGCGAGCTGGACTACTTCCTCCGCAGCCATCGGCCCTGGCTGCGGGATCGCGCTGTGAGGCTCGTCGGCGCGGCCATGCGCGGCGCAACCCCCGAGGCGGCGCTCTGCGTTCTCGAGCCCTACCTCACGCACCGGAACCTGTTCATCCGCAAGCAGGCGCTCAGGGCCCTCGGGCGAGCGCTCGACGGTCGAGCGGACGGCGCGGCCCTGGAGGCGTTGCGAAGAACCGCCACCACGCCGGGCGTGCAGCCCTCGGAGCTGAGCGAGGCGGTCGCCGTCGCCTTCTCCGGCCACCCTACCGAGGAGACCTGGCGCATGGTCCGGGAGGGCGCGTCGCCCGCCGGCCCGGAGGGCGACGGGCACGAGCAGTGGCTCGCGGTGCTCGCGAGAGGCGCCGGCCCGGAGTGGTCTGAGAGGCTGTGGGTGGAGGAGCTCCAGCCATGGCTCGACGAGCTGGCGGGCAAGGTGGTCCGGTACTGTACGCGCAACGGCGTGGCCCAGCCGACCAAGACCTGCTGCTTCGAGCGCCGCTCCATCGCGGTCGCTTGGTGCAAGGCGCACCCGCGGCAGGGAGTGTCAGCGGCCGGAAGGATCTGGCCGCTGCGCGCCGAGGGGACGCCGTCTCACGCGATGATGTCCTATCTCCAGCACGTCTTCGGTGGCGCCGACCCTCTCCAGAGCCGCGAGCGCACGATGGAGCTCGCCTCCGGCGGCGACGCCGTCGGCCAGCGGCTCGCGGCCGTGTGCCTCGGGCGGCTCGTTAGCGGCGACGGAGACGAGGAGACCATCGAGTTCCTCCGCGACCTTGCCGAGCGCGCGACGCCCGCAGCGCGGGCCGGGGCCCTTGCGGGTCTGGGGATGGCCGCGCGAGCCACGTGCGACGACGCTCTGCTCCCGCTGCTCCTGCAGCACGCCGGCGAGCCCGAGACCGCCGGCTGCGCTCTCCGAGCAACCGGGATGGTCTACCTTGGGTCGGGCAGAGCCAACGTCTTCCGGCGCCTCCGGGAGCTGGCGGACGTGGCGAGGGCCTGCGGCAGCCTGCGGGCGCTGGAGGCCTGCTACACTGCCGTCGGGTTCCTCTACCTCGGCACGGGATCGCTGGAGCCGGTGGGCTTCCTCCTCGAGGCGGTTGACGCTCCTCGCGCCTCGCGGGTCCGGGAGGCCGCCGCGCGTTCCCTCGTCGCGGTTGAGTTTGGCGAGTTCGCTCTGGGTCGTACGGTCGACCCCTGTCCGTACTACCCCGACCCCTGTCGGTACGTGATGTGCAGCCCGTGGCCCGGGTTGCCCGGAGCCTGATGCCCATGAGCGGCTTCAACCCCGACTTCTGGGAGACCGTAGTCTCGGAGGCCCACTGGGAGAGCCTCTCGACGGATGATGCCCTCTGGCCCGCAAGCGAGGTCCCGCGTAGGAGCGGGGCCGCGCGCCGGGCGGGGAGGCTGTGGCCTGCCGTCCAAGCCCTCATCGACGAGGTGCTGACCGAACGGCAGAGGGAGGTGCTCCGCCTGTACTACCTCGCCGATCTGAACCAGCGGGAGATCTCGGAGCGCCTCGGCATCACCCAGCAGGCCGTGAGCGAGCACCTATACGGCAAGCGCCGCAACGGGAGATCCGTCGGCGGGGCTATCCAGAAGCTGAGGCGGGCCTGCAAGAAGCGCGGGCTCGAGTGGGGCTGACCGCCGCTCGCAGCATGGCCGGCAGCCTCGGGCACCCATCCACCGGCGTGCCCCACCAGCCCCGCTTGCGGGGGCCTCAGCCACCGGCCGGGCGAAGCGAGCCGGCACGCGGGCCAGAGCGAACGTGTCAGCCCGTCGCCATGGTCGCGCGGAGTGCCAACCGCGGCCCGCACAACGTGGGGCCCGCTCCTGCCGCCGGAGGCTGAGGGGGATCGAGCGCGGGAGATACCCGAATGGCGCCTGTTGGAGCGGACGGTCGCGTCCATCGAGCGGGCGCTCGGCGCCTCGGCGGCCCCTGCGACGCGCAACGCCGTGGTCAGCCAGCGCGCGCGGCGCTGGCGCTCAACCTCGCGCAAGCACTCGACGTCCAGAGAGAGCTCCGCCTGGTGGGCGGGGCGCATGTCCATCGGCACCGACGACGCATAGGTCTGCACCTCGCCGTTGACGCGGACGCGGACCATCTCGCCACATGCGCACAGGGCCGAGGTAAGGCCGAGTAGCACGACCAATGCTCGGAGTCCACGAGCCGCCATCCAGGGCCTCCCTCCCGTCCGCGCCGCGTTGCACTCGCAGCACGTGGACGATACGTGCGTCGCGTCGGACTCCCTAGTCACGATGGACGTCTGGCGACCTGCGGGGTCGTGCGCGGAGGAGGTCACCATCCCGCTCGGGAACTGCCCCGCGGACACTCATCGGACCTGGGCGCCATCGCCGGGTCGGGGAAGTCTAGGTGTTGGGGATGGGGCGCGGCCGGCTGCGCGTGCTATCGAGGCGACAGCGCGTACCATGCCGCCCACGGTGCGGAAAGGAGAGCCCGTTGGACCGGAGATCCTTCGTGAGAAGCCTGCCCGCGATCGCCGTGCTCGCCGGCTCGGCCCCGAGCCCGGCAGACGAGGCCCGCGCGCCGATCGTGCTCCCGAGGCCCGAGCACGAGGGCGGGAAGTCGGTGCTGGCCGCGCTCTCGGAGAGGAGGACAGTGCGGGCGCTTCGTGAGGAGGGTCTCCCTCCGCAGGTGCTCTCCAACCTCCTCTGGGCCGGGTTCGGGGTCAACCGGGAGCGCGGGCCGTTCGGGACGAGCGGCAGGACGGCGCCCTCCGCGAGCAACTCCCAGGAGATCGACCTCTACGTCGCCCTGCCCGAGGCGACCTACGTCTACGAGCCGACCTCGCACCGCCTCGTGCCCGTCGGGGCGGGCGACTTGCGCGCGCTGGTCGGGAACCGCGGCCAGCAGGGCTTGGGCGCCACAGCACCTGTGCGGCTGGCCTATGTGGTGGACCTGGCTCGTTACGCCAAGGCGCCCTTCCAGGAGCCGGGGTTGCGGGACCCGGAGATCCAGAAGGCATACTACTACGTCGCCACGGGTCTGATCGCCGAGAACGTCTACCTCTGCGCTGCCTCCCAGGGCCTGGCAGCATGGTTTCACAACTGCGATCGGCAGGGGCTGACCGCCGCGCTCCAGCTCCGCCCTGACCAGCGCGTGCTCTTCGGCCAGACGCTCGGGTACCCAGCCGAGGGCTTCGCGTAGCACCCCTGGCGGAGTGGTGGCTGCCGTAGTCGATCCGCAGGTTGGGCGGTCGGCGGCTGTCCGGTTCCGGCCTGGCCCACGGAGAAGGGCGCACCGGATAGTGCCCGCCGCTGCCGTCCACGCCGGGGGGAGGTCGGTGGCCTGGCGGGCCCGCGAGCCGCCTCATTCCTACCACAAGGAGAGCGAGATGGCCCTGACTCCGACAGCCGCCGGCAGGGCAACCGCCAGGTCCCGGTGAATGCGCCCATGGCCGAGAGCATCGTTCGTCCCGCACCACCTTGGGTGACACGCCCGACCTCGGAGGGGACCCCATGGCCACGATGTCGTGTTGGTCCGCTGTTCTTGTCGCCATGCACCTGATGGGTGTCGCGTGCGCAGCTCAGCAGCTCGATACGCAAACCCAGACGACCGACTGGTGCGAGGTGACAGTCCCGGCGAGCGTGCGGGTCGGGGACGAAGTGGCGATACGGGTCCGCCTCACGGACGCGAACGGCAAGGTGTTCGTCTGTTGTGACCTCAAGGACCAGAGCAACGGGATGGTCACATGGGGCGGCCCGCCGAGGGAGCCGGCGCCCGGCGGCGAGACGACGTACCGCCTGCTGGTGCAAGATGTCCCGGGCCTGACCTCAGTAGCCGCCTACATCTACGCGATCAGGGGCAAGGACGACGGTTGGCAGCAGGCTATCGCCAGCACCGCTACGCCGGTGGTGCGTATCGCCGGCCGGTCGCCTCTCGTCGATCTCACCTACAAGAAGAGCTGGGTCTACATCGACGCCTCGAACGGCGGCAAGCCGCTGGTTTCCGGCGATGCGTGGGAGGTGCCAGTCGAGTACTACCTCGACCCGGCAGACCACTACCAGACCACCACCCTATGGATATGGGGCACCGGCCCCTTCGTCGACGTTCCGGACGGCAAGTACGTCAAGGAGCGAGGCCACATAGGCTACACGGGGCTCTTCGGGCAGGTGACGCTGGCCGAGGCGGGGCAGGGACGCCACGTGTTCTCATTCACCGTACCCGACGAGCTAGCGGGGATCCGCAAGGCCAACCCCGTGCTCCTCGTCGCCGGGTTCCGCGACGCCACCGGCAAGGACTGGCCCTGGAATGTGCGCGCCGGCAACAGCTTCGCCAGACGGCGGGGTTTCTTCGAGATCGAGAGCGATGCGCCGGGTAACCTCTTCACCTACGCGGAGCCAGTTCGCCTCTTCGTCCGACTCAAGAACGTGCCGCAGGCCGGAGAGCACAAGACCCTCGCCTACACGGTGTATGACACAACCGGATCCGTGGCGGCCCAAGGACAGCAGGAGTTCACGATGCAGCAGGACGGGCAACGGGTTCCAATCGACCTCGACCTCAGTACCCGCGGCGCGTTCCTCGCCGAGATCGAAGTGGTCGGCTGGGAGAAGCGTCAGACCAACCTTGCTCGGATCCCTGACCTACGGGCGATCACGGGCGGGCAGCCGACCCGGCTCGGCATGACGACCGCATGGGACGCCCCGCCGGAAGAGGTCTGGGCCATTGCTCAGCGGCTGGGCCTCTCGTGGTGCCGTCGGTTCAGCCGGTGGTACACGCTGGAGCCCGGGCCCGGCGTCTACAAGCTCGACGACCTCGCCCGGGAGCTCGACACGGCAGCGCGGTACGGCGTGCGCGAGTGGCTGTGCATAGTGGACGCCCCCGCGTTCGCCTTCGCGGGGAAGCCCGAGACGGTCTCCTACAAGGCATTCGACTTCGACCGCGCCGCCTGGGAGGACTTCACCAGCACGGTCACCACCGGGCTGAAGGGCAAGCTGCTGGGTTGGGAGTGGCTGAACGAGATCACTCCGGGTGGGTGCGAGGACCCGGTGGGCACCTACCTGGACATGTGCCGCATCGGCACACAGACAGTGAAGGCCATCGACCCCGGCATCGCTACCATCCTCGCGGGCGGCCTGTTCCCGCGTGACTTCCGCAAGGCCGTTCTGGCTGCCGGCGTCGGGCAGTACGTCGACATCCTCCCAGTCCACTACCAGAGCGGTGACGGCATAGTCGAGGCGAAGGAGGATCTGGGCGCGGTTGGCCTCCGGCAGGTGGCCGTGTGGGATGACGAGTCCGCTCGCGGGGCTAACGCATGGGGTGTCCCGCCACTCGAGGAGCTGCGGAACACCGAGCAGAGCCGGTGGGTCCTGGGGCAGTGGACCGACGAGCTTGCCGCCGGCTGCGAGAGGATCATCTACTTCGGCGGATCGGGCGACCCGACGGGCGGGTGGGGCTACCTACTCGACGACCAGACTCCACGTCCTGTCGCGGCGACGCTGGCGGTGTTCGCGAGCAAGACCTTCGGCGCGAAGCCGATGGGCGTGTTCCCGGTCGGCGAAAGGGGCCTGCTCTACCTCTTCGAGCGTGACGGCCATGCCGTCGCGGTCGCGTCCTCGAGCGGAGACGCTGGCGAGCAGGTCCGAATGCGCGTTGGCCCGGGGCCGCTGACCCTAACGGACCACCAGGGCAACGAGACCACTGTGGCCACCACCGGTGGCGAGGCGGACTTCCGGATCGGCCCGCTGGCGCGCTTCATCGAGGGCGCGGACCTGAACGTGCTCAAGGCCTATGCGGTGCCCGAGGTCTACACCGCGCGCGCCGGCGGCTCCCGCCGCACCGCTCCGCGCGTGGCTCTCCTCGTGGGCGGCCCCGGGCAGGTCCCGCTGCGGCTGCGCAACCTGTATGACCGTCCGCTCTCCGCGACCGTCCGGCTCGAGCTCCCGGCGGGCTGGCCTGCGCCGCCCGCAACCGCCATCGCCCTGGAGGCAGGTCAGGAGGAAGTCCGCCAGATCGGCGTGCCCATCCCGGAGGGGGTGGAGCCCGGGGAGTACGCGGCGAGGCTCGTGCTGGAGCTCGACTCTCCCGAGCTGCCCACGGTCGGTAGGCCGGTGGTGCTGTCGGTGATCTCCCCGGACTCGCTGGGCAGCCTTCTCCCCAACGGCAACTTCGAGACGCCCGACGCCGCCGGAACCGGGGCCGAGGGCTGGGCCGCCAACGGCCCGACGCGGAGGTGGGCCCGGTCCGACACGGCGCCGGGCCTCGGCCTCGGCGACCATGTGCTCCGATTTGAGGCATGCGCCGACTGGGACTCCTGCGGATGCACGATCCCGGTCCGTGGGGGGCAGACGTACCTCTACACGGCCTGGGTCTGCAACAAGGGCATAGACTGCGGGTCGAACATGACTGAGCTCCTGAAGGGCGGTCGGGAGATCCCCCTCTACGACATGGACGTGTTTGCCTGCGGCGACAACAACCCTCACTGGCAGCTTTTCACTTGCCACAAAGAGATGCCGGCCGACGCCGAGTCTCTTTCCCTCATCCCGGTGGCGAAGGGCGCGGGCTGGGCGGCCTACGACAACCTCCGTGTCACGACCTACGAGGGCAGCGACTACGTGGCCGAGGCGCATCGTGCCCCGCGCGCGCCGGTGATCGACGGGAAGCTTGATGACTGGGTCACCCGTTGCCCCATTCCGCTCGTCGGCCCGAACCAGATCACACGCAAGGCTGCCGGCTACGCGTGGACGCCCGCCAACCTGAGCGCCGTGGGCTACCTGATGTGGGACGACGCGGACCTCTACCTGGCCTTCGAGGTGCGGGACGACGTGCACTACGCCACAGGTTCCGGGCAGCAGACGGCCGAGGCATTCCTGGAGGGCGACAGCCTGCTGGTCGGCATCGACCCCACCCGGCGCGGCCCGGACGCGAGCGATCGAGCGTTCGAGTACTGCATCGCCTCGACCGTGCCAGGTGGAGGCAGTGGGAAGCACACGCTCCTCACGCCCGCTGAGCACAGCGGCGGCCGAACGGCCGGCCACCTGTTCCGCGACTCGTCGGTATACGACATGGTCGTGACCGAGTCGCCGGGGGGCTGTGTCTACGAACTTCGCATCCCCCTGTCGGAGGTAGGCGTCGCCGGGGCCGTGGGGACCAAGCTGGGGTTCTCAGTCCAGCTTGGCGACAACGACGGCTCCGGCCCTGTCGCACAGATGAACTGGGGTGGCGGCCTGTTCCCCGCCTGGTCGCCCGAGGACTTCGGCATCGTGACTCTCGTGAAGTAGGGCTGAGCGCTTTCCGACCGGCGATCTGCGCACTTTTCGGCCGGCGCTGACACATACACTACTCCACTCCGTTGCGATGGCGAAGCGCGGGGCGTCGCGGGGCCTGCTGGACGACGGTCGGCAACGGCTTGTGCCGAGAAGCAGGGGATGGAACATCGCGACGCGCCGGACGGAGAGAGGCGTATGTCCCCGCATTCCCTTCACCGCCTGCGGTACTCGATGACGATGGACGAAGGGGCGGTCGGGGCGGTGAGCCACAGTGCCCCCCTCATCAGGCTGGCGCCTGGTCGCCGAGTGACCTTGCCGCTGTCCACGTCGGTGAGCTCGTACTCGGCGCTCGGGTCCAAGCCCCGCAGCTTGAGCCGGATGTGCTTGGACGCACTCTCCGGTCTGCGGAAGGCCTCGACGATGCCGCTGCCGAGGTCGGGGCGGTCGTACTGGAGCGCCATCCAGCAGTCCAGCGCGAGCGAGTAGGGAGCCAACGGGTAGAAGTCGCCCAGCGTGTAGGGCGACAGGCGCCGGTGCTCCTCCATGATGTCCCTCTGGTGCTCCCAGTCGATGTTGTCGATGCCGTCCGGTCCCGCGCCCGTGAGCAGCGATGCGACCGTCGCGCTGCGGGCCCAGTACGTGTCCACCTCGTACAGGTACGCCGTGCCCTGGTAGGGGATCCACAGTGACAAACCCCAGGTCTGGCACTGCTGCCCTTCCGCCGGCGTGCAGCAGTCGCTCCGGAGAAGCGGGACCGCGCGGCGCAGGGTCTCGAGGTCGTTCCGACGGCCACCGGAGGCGCAGGAGTCAATGAGCATGTCCGGCCTGCGCCTCGCGAGCTCATCCCAGAACGCGAGATAGCCCTCCACATGTCGGATCTCCGTGATCCCCTGCCGGTCCGGCGCGTCGGCCCCGCGCCAATAGGCGAGCGGATCCATATTGAAGTCCTGGCGGTAGTCATCGATGCCCTGCTCGGTCATGAGCCGATCTACGTGGTCCACCAGCCACTTGCGGCACTCCGGGACCCCGAGGTTGAGGAGGCCTCCGCCCCGCCCCCCGAGGATCCACTCGGGGTGGTTCCCCGCGAGCCACGTGCCGGCGACGACTCGTTCGGGCTCCACCCAGAGGATCGTCCGCTTCCCCTGCTCATGGGCGTAATCCGTGATCTCCCGCAGGCCGCGGGGGAAGCGCGCGGCGTCGACCTCCCAGGTCCCCGTGTCCCCCCACTGGCCACACGGGTACCAGCCCGCATCCTGCCACCACAGGTCGAAGCCTACCTTCTCCTCGATGTGCCGCCGGAGCATGCGCAACTCGTTCTCGGTGTCATCGCGCATGCCCGGGTAGTAACTTCCGTTGCAGACGGAGCGCATGGTCTCGATGGGCCTGCCGCCGGGCTGGGGCACATTGTGGGCCAGCATCCAACGCCGCCAGACGTTCTGCGCCCGCAGCCAGTCGCCCCGGTAGAACTGGAGGACGATGAGGGGGCAGCGGACCTCCTCGCCGGGGTGCAGCACGAAGTGAGTGGCCTCCTGCCCGCCGCGGACGTCAAGTCCACTCGCGGCGTCCCGCGAGAACTCCATGTCCCATTGCCCCGGCCAGCCGAGGACGCACAGTACCCCGGCATTCTGCCATCCGATGTTGGCGTAGGGGAAGGCGCCGTTGGTGCCTCGGCCTCCGTCGTTGGCGACCCGCAGGCTCTGCCCCGGCCCAAGTTCCGTCACAAGGGGCTCGTAGCTCTGGGGAGTGCAGTTGTCCCCGCGGATCTGCCGGAGGACGAACTCGCCCTCGGCGCCCCGGTCCAGGCGCGTGTCCACCGCGCGCACGTCGCTCAGGATCGGCGTGGCCGCCGCTCCGTCGTTCCGGAGGGTGAGGGTCCACTCGACCGTGGGGTAGTCCTGGTACTCGACCGCCACGCAGCGGGCGACAAGGCCGGTCTCGGGGTCGGAGTACGTGAGGGTGCGGCGCGTCCGCGTCCCGTGTCGCGCGTCGCTGGTCTCTTCGCTGGTCCGCTCGACGCGCCAGCCAGGGAGCAGCTCGCGCGAGGACCGATGGCCGTAGGTGAACGAGAACGGGGGCTCGCCATCCTCGAGGGCGGTCGTCACCCATCGGGCCTTGTCCCGCATCTCGGCGGCCGTCGGCACGGGGGCGCCCGGTGGGGCCGCGACCAGCGAGGCGCAGCACAGGAGCTCCGCGCAGAGAGCCGTGTGGACCATGGGTACCTCCTGGGGCGACCGCATCCGTCCTGCGAGGCAGCCGGTTCGTCTCGGGCCGGCCGGGTCCTTCCACCGGAATCCGTAGGATCCCAGGCGCCCGCAGCGCCCTCACCAGGCGACACGCCCGCGCCGATTGGCTCCCTGGGGGCCTGGAGCGGCGAAGCTGACATGCGAGCCCTGCCTGATGCGGCCCCCAGCCGAACGGAGGTTGTGTCAGGTCCTTCGGGTCCGCGCGTCGAACCAGGCAGGGGGTGAGACCCGCCGAGGGCACACCCCGAGCCCGAGGCGCCGCCGACAGAGGAGACCACGGCATGCTGAGCAAGCGGGATGTAACGATCGTGCGAGAGTTGGCCGCTCGGACGGCCGAGATCGCTGCCCTACCGGTGCAGGACGAGAAGCGGGCCCTGTGGCGCAAGCTCAATGCACGCGAGCCGGATCGCCCCATGGTGATGATCGATCAGGTCTGCTGGAACGAGATGGGCGCCGACGGAGAGCTGGAGTTGCGGTGTACGGACGCCGAGTGTCGCGGGTACGAGGGACACCTCCGGCGTGTGCTCTACCAGTGGGAGCACTTCCCCGTCGACATGGTCGTCGAGCCCTTCGTGCTCGTGCCCAAGGCGGTCGACAACACGGGTTTCGGGGTGGGCGTGCTGGAAGAGATCGCAGTGACCGACCCGACCAACGCGGTCGTGGGGCACAAGTTCGAGAACCAGTTCGAGACCGACGAGGATCTCGAAAAGATCCAGGTCCCCCGGATAAGCCACGATTCCGCCGAGACCAGCCGTCGTCTCGAAGTGGCGCATGAGCTCTTCGGCAGCATGCTCGAGGTGCGGTCCTGGGGTGCGGACCCCTACCTGTCCCTCTGGGATCCCATCTCGACGTGGATGGGCGTCCAGAACGCGCTGTACGCCCTGGTCGACAGGCCCGAGTACATGCATCGGCTCGTGGCCCGCCTGACGCAGGGCTACCTCAGCATGCTCGATCAGCTCGAGGGGCAGGGGCTCCTGTGCCAACCCCAGAGCCTGATCCACTGCACCGGCGCCTATACCGACGAGTTGCCCGCCACAGGGTACAACTCGGAGAAGCCGCGTACGAAGGACCTCTGGATGTTCGGACTGGCGCAGATGTTCTCGACCGTCTCGCCAGCCATGTTCAAGGAGTTCGAGGTCGACTACGCGAGCCGCATCTGCGAGCGGTTCGGCCTGGTGTACTACGGGTGCTGCGATCCGCTCGACCTGAAGATGGCGGAAGTGCGCATGATCCCCAATGTCCGCAAGGTTTCCATGAGCCCGTGGGTCGACGAGGAGCGCGGGGCGGCGGAGATCGGCGGTGACTTCGTCTACTCACGGAAGCCCAGTCCGGCTGTCTTCGTGCCCGATCGCTTCAGCCCGGACCAGGTGCGCGCCAACCTGACCACGACACGGGAGACCTGTGAGCGGCATGGGTGCCCACTCGAGTTCATCCTCAAGGACATCAGCACTGTAAGCTACGAGCCCGAACGTCTCTTCGCATGGGCGGGCATCGCCATGGAGGTTGCGGGCGCCTGAGCAGGGACGCCACCTCCCGGCAGCGTCAGCACGTCCGAGTGACGGCCGCGTCGCTGCCCTTGCGGCCGGAGCCGACCTCGGACGGTCGCGGAGAGAGAGACCGATGGGCATCATGGCCGCCTTCACCACGCTCGCCACGCTCCTCGCACCTCTAGCAGACCAGGCCCCCGCTCAGGCGCCGGCCCTCCCCATCCTGCACATGTACACTCTTGCGCAGGACGGGACTCCGGAGTCTTACGACGAGGCGCTCGCCGTAGCGTCCGTTCAGGGGATCATCAACCGCGAACGGCCGGAGCTGTACCTGCTGTCGCGCAAGAACAGCCGTCCCCGCTACTGGTTGGATCTACTCTCCGCGGACGGTCGCTGGCTGGAGGGCCGAGAGCAGGTAGAGCACAGCGATCTCACGGACCTGGTCGACCTTGCCGGAGCGAATCTGAAGGGCGCGGTGATCTGGGATCCGGCCGTGCCGGCGACAGTCAATGTGGCGACCACCGCAGCGGGCGTGCTCGACGCCGTGGTGCTCAGTCCACAGCAGGCCGAAGGCCGTCTCGCGGAATGGGGGCTGCCGGTGTTCCAGGACCTACGCGGCATGTTCACCGGCGCGGAAACCGGCAGCGCCAAGAACGACGCGTACCGCTGGGCTGTCCGCGAGTACCTCGCCAAGGGGCTGTGTTCTTCGCGCCTGCTCTGCCTGTACGAGGACTCCTTCGGCACCCGGGACGGGGGCGTCCTCAGCTATGTGATGACGCGCGATTGGGCGGTGCGGAACCGCGCCTTCGTCTTCGACTTGTCTCCATGGGGCGATGAGAAGCCGGCCGACGATCTCGACCAGCGTGTGGGCCTCGATCTGCAGACCTATGAGATGATCCTCGCTGAGGTGTACCGCCAGGCCGCGGGAGAGCACATGACCGAGCTGACCGGGTTCTTCAGCTTCGGCAAGTACAGCAACGTCCCGGGCCATCCCAGCCGACACGACCCCGTGCCGACCGAGTGGGAGTCCGTCTGGCTGATGTCGCCCTACAACTGCTACCAGAACACAGTATCCAGCGACTGCTTCAACCAGTCCCTCCACAGCCAGGCGCCCCGACACCCGCTCGTTCAGCAACGCACCGCGGAGCCCATCCCCATAGAGGACAAGACCTATCTGTGCTTCCTCATGGCTGACTATGACTCGAGCACCCCGCTCTACGACTTCCTGCCGAACCACTGGCAGAACGAGGACCGTGGCAAGCTGCCGCTCGCCTGGGGTATCAACCCCAACCTGTTGGACACCTACCCCGATCTCATCGCCTACTTCTACAGCACGGCCACGCCCAACGATACATTCACCAGTGACGCCAGTGCCGCGGGCTACATGAACCCGAACCGCATCAAGCCCGAGAACCTGCCCCTGTTCGTGGCGCACAACCAGCGCTACTTCCGCGAGGCCGGTATGAGCATCGCGCCAATGGTGCTGGACTGGGATCAGCCGTCGCCGGAGGTCAAAGACGCCTTCCGGCAGTTCGCGCCCGACGGCTTCGCCACCATCGTCATGGATCTGCACGGCACGGGCGGAACCGGTCCGCCCACCCATGTCTGGAAGGGCATGCCCGTCACGAACCTCATCAATGACGCGTGCAACTTCGGCGACCCGGAGACTTCCGCCGCGACCCTGAGCGCCGCCATCGACCGACAGGGCGACAGCCCACCCTCGTTCCATCTGTTCCGGGTCGTGTGGGTCAACCCCACGAGCATCCTGGAGACGCTCGCGGCCCTCAAGAAGCTGCGTCCCGACCTCGATCTGGAGGTCCTTAGCCCGCACACGTTCTTCGCACTGCTTGGACAGCACTATTCGGAGTAGTGACCGTTGTCGCGTCCGCGGATTGGGCGGATCGCGCCCCCGTCGCTCTCACTTCACCTTCGTCACCGTCACACTCCGGAGGTAGTAGCTCATCGGTGAGTCCGAGTTGAGCGCGAAGTTGTACCCCCACTTGCCAACAAACTGCGCATCGTTCAGGGCCCATGTCTGCGTGTACCACTGGTCATTGCCGGGGATCGTGTACCAACTCCCCGTATTGCGCGAGCCGGTGGTCGACTCGTACTGCAGGTTGAACCCGGCGTTGTCGTTGGCGGCATTCCGTCTGACCACAACGGTGATGGTGATCGGCTCCGTCGTGTAGCACATGAACGCGGGATCGACCGTGAAGGACTGCGCCGCGCTCCTCCCGCAGTCGCGGGCGGCAACGCCGTAGGCCGCGACGGGCGCCGAGGAGGTGTCAGCCGACACGTGGTGCAGGCCCCTCTCCGTGTTCGGATCGCCCATCGCGGCCCAGACGGACGTCGCGTCGGAGTAGTTGGCGCCGTCTCTCCACGGAAGCGCGCGGCCCGCATTCAACTCTACCAGCCCGAGCAGGCGAGGCGGCACATCCACGACGAGGACTGGAGCGCCCGTAAGCATGCACGAGTCCGCTTCCGTGGAGGCTCCCGTGAGCGTGTCGACGATCCGCACCGTGGCACCGAAGTCCACGCGGTCAGCCGCTCCCGGTGGCGCCCAGACTGCCATAGCCGAAGTCTCCGCGCCCTGGAAGACGAAGCCGTAGTCGGCGTCATTCGGCCGGACCCAACCCACATGCCGGGGGTTCGGGCCCAGGTGCCGGGTCAGGTTCGACATGGCCGTGTAGGCCATTCGAGGCGTCCCGTCGGCGCGGAGCAGGCCCATTGGACCGCTGTCCCCGTCCATTCCCTCGAACCAGTCGATGCGCGCGACGCCCTGGGCGATGCCCATACAGAAGGCCTTCACCAGGGCGCTCGCCTGGTGGTGCTCCCCCTCTCTCGCATCGAAGCCAACCTCCGTGAACCAAACCGGCACGTTCGCCCGCTCCGGGTTCTGGGCGGCCAGCATCTTCCGAATTGTGGGGACGATGCTCATGAACTCAGGCTCCAGCCCATCGGACTCGACGAGGCCCAGGATCTCGTACGGGTGAACGGCGATGAAGTCGAAGTGGTCGTTGGCCCCCGCTTGGATCACCTGTTCGATCCAGTTCACGTTGTTGCTCTGGATGCTGAGGCCTACCTGGCACGTCGGGTCGGCCGCCTTTGCCGCGTCGTAGGACTCGACCACCGTCTCGGCGTAGTCTGCCGCTGCGCCCGTGCCGATGAAGTTGGGGGCCTCGTTCCAGACTTCCCAGTACTTCACGCTGTCCTTGCAGTGGCCCACGAGCGCGGAGACGTAGTCCGACCAACCGGGCAGGTCATCGACGGGAAGCTTCACCTCCCCCGCCTCGATCCAAGACGGCATGTAGAAGAGCAGCCCACTGATC